>ERZ838839.1194-NODE-1194-length-26894-cov-11.301241_pt1 | contig 26894 bp, 19 predicted proteins | sample MGYA00519909_ERZ838839 | MGnify/ENA primary metagenome ERZ838839 (study PRJEB31850, sample SAMEA3708843) | human gut metagenome | biome: human gut; feature: human-associated habitat; material: faeces | place: China | collected 2014 ... | reverse complement strand
TTGGTCAACAACATACCGAAGGCAATGGGTAGTAACAACAAGGGTTCGAATTTCTTCACAATCGCCAGGTAGAATAGTACACATGCCACGATGATCATAACTATACATAGCCAGTTCCCTTGAAAGAGATAAGCAAATCCCGTGTCGTTCAGGAATTTTTCTATTTTCTCTCCCATGTTGATTTCTTCTGCATGGAGGGTAAAAGGTGCTATGAAAAGTCCGATTAAGGCAGCTATTTTCAGTAGATATTTTTCAAATTGTTTCATTTTTGACAAATTTACGGAGAATTAAGCCAATTCAATGAGCGGGTCATCCTGAGATACAGATTGACCAGTGGTTACGTGAATTGTCTTCACCTGGCCATCACTGTTTGCCATAATGTTGTTTTCCATCTTCATGGCTTCCATCACGATTAAGACGTCGCCTCGTTTCACCTGGCTACCAACTTTCACGTTTATAGCGGAAATCGTTCCCGGAAGTGGAGCTTTTATACTAGCACTCTTGTTTGCGGGAGCATTTGATTGAGTTGTGGCATGGTATTGAGTCGCTGCTGGAATCGCTGCTGCTTTGCGAGTAACAGTCGGAGGCACGATATTTTGCTTTCATAAGATACATCGTAAGAAATACCGTTTACCTCAACAGTAGCCCTATTATGATCTGTTACATTCACAGTGACATCGAAATTATTCTCGTCGATAGTGATTTTGAATTTGTTCATATCTTTTTTATTGTTACTTGTTAAGATTTCTCATGCTATAAATTTTAGAACTCCACGGAGAATAACGTCTTTCGACTTCTTCAATGGTGATAACGTGAGGTTCTTCATCATGCGAGTCAAAGTACAGGTGCATGGCCATCGCGATGGCAGCCTGTTCATGTGGCGTCGGATGTGTGTCGGTTGTTACCGAGGCTTCCTCTATAGCGGGATCGTTTTTCACTTGATCTTCCTGTTTATTAACAATTTTTGTCAACAAGTTGATAATCCAAATTTGGAAAACAAGCAACAAAAATACAGTACACATTCCAATTCCCGTAACGAGGAGCGCATAGCCCCAATTGATTGTTAACATGATCATATCTTATTTTATAAAGGTATATTAGAGTGTTTTTTCATCGGGTTGGTAACACGTTTCGTCTGTAAAGACTGGAAAGCGCGAATAATGCGGAATCGAGTATTACGCGGTTCGATAATGTCATCAATATATCCATAAGAAGCAGCTTTGTACGGGTTGGCGAATGCCGTGTTGTACTCATCTTCTTTCTCTGCGACGAATTTAGCTTTTTCCTCCGGATCCGTGAATGCAGCCAGTTCCTTACCGTACAATACCTCGATAGCACCTTTGGCTCCCATTACGGCAATTTGTGCGGTAGGCCAAGCGTAGTTGAAGTCTCCACGCAATTGTTTACATGACATCACGTCGTGAGCCCCTCCGTAAGATTTCCGTAAAGTGATTGTTACTTTAGGAACCGTGGCTTCCCCGTAAGCGAACATTAATTTCGCTCCATGAGTGATGATACCGCCATATTCTTGTACTCGTCCCGGTAAGAATCCCGGTACGTCTACCAATGATACGATAGGAATATTGAAGGCGTCGCAGAAACGGACGAAGCGTGCGCCCTTGCGGGATGCGTTGCTGTCGAGCACACCTGCCAGATACTTCGGCTGGTTGGCAACAATACCTACGGACTGTCCGTTGAAACGTGCGAAACCAATAATGATATTCTTTGAATAATCTTTTTGGATTTCGAGGAACTCACCATTATCTATGATAGCGCCAATTACCTCGTACATATCGTACGGTTTGTTCGGGTTATCAGGAATGATATCGTTCAGGGAATCTTCCAGACGGTCAATAGGGTCTGTACAGTCTACATAGGGAGCTTCTTCCAGATTGTTCTGGGGAATGTAGCTCAACAGTTTGCGGATAAGGGCCAAACCTTCTTCTTCTGTCTGTGCAGTAAAATGAGTAACACCAGATTTGGTGGAGTGAACACTCGCGCCACCCAGGTTTTCCTGGCTTACGTCTTCTCCGGTTACAGTCTTTACTACCTTCGGACCGGTAAGGAACATGTAGGATGTACCTTCCATCATCAAAGTAAAGTCTGTCAAGGCAGGAGAGTAAACGGCGCCACCAGCACAAGGACCGAAAATACCGGAAATCTGCGGAATGACACCCGAAGCAAGTATGTTACGTTGGAAGATTTCAGCGTAGCCAGCCAAGGCATTAATACCTTCCTGAATACGTGCACCGCCCGAGTCGTTGATACCGATACACGGAGCACCCATTTTCATGGCTTGGTCCATAATCTTACAGATTTTCAGAGACATGGTTTCGGACAGTGAACCGGCAGAAACTGTGAAGTCCTGTGCGAAGATATAAACCAGACGGCCTTCGATTGTACCGCAACCGGTTACTACACCGTCACCGGGGTAGTGTTTCTTTTCCATGCCGAAGTTGGTGCATCTATGTTCTACGAACATGTCCATTTCTTCGAAACTGCCTTCGTCGAGAAGCATGGCTATGCGCTCGCGAGCTGTATATTTACCCTTCTCGTGTTGCTTTGCAATCGCTTTTTCACCACCACCGAGACGTGCTGCAGCGCGGCGGTCTATAAGCTCTTTAATCTTTTCAAGTTGATTACTCATGAATTTATATTCTTTAAGTGTTTATACAATTTATGATTTGATGATTTTACAGTCTTGCTTATTCCGGTTTCTCGCAAAGCTCAGTCAGGACACCGAGAGTTGACTTCGGATGTAGGAATGCAATGTTCAGACCTTCTGCACCTTTGCGGGGAGCTTTGTCTATAAGGCGGATACCTTTTTCTTCGACTTCGGCAAGCGCACCGGCCACTCCGTCTTCAACGGCGAATGCGAGATGATGCATGCCACCGTTACCGTTGTTCTTTTCGATGAACTTGGCAATTGTGCTTTCGGGAGAAGTAGGTTCCAACAATTCGATCTTTACATCGCCCACTTTCAGGAAAGCGGTTCTAACTTTCTGATCTTCCACGGTTTCGATGTTGTAGCATTTCAAACCTAAAACGTTTTCGTAGTACGGAAGGGCTTCTTCAATGCTCTTAACGGCAATGCCCAGATGCTCAATGTGTGAAATCTTCATAACTATATAAATTAATGTTAGTATTGTATCCTTTTTAATAAAGGTATAAAGCAGCACAAAGAAAGAGAATTCTTCCTTAATAAAGAAATTTTTCATCAATTAATTAATGGTTAATTGAACTTTAGAAGGATTTTTTCAGACTTTAGATAGAGACCGGTTGTTTTCTTGATATCGTCCGCTAACGGACATCCCCACTGTCCGAAAATGAACACTTACCCCTCTATGAAACCTTTCCGGCCACTTGGCACACTCTTTGCTTTTCTGTTTGCGACAATTTTAAAGATTGAACATGAAAAAGAATATTTTACTTGCAGTTTGTTTTTTGATGCCGTTGGCAACCATGGCGCAGAATGATACTTTGGGACATGAACGCAATATTACGCTGTCGGAGGCCATTGTACTGGCCCGTACGCAGTCTGTGGATGCTGCTGTGGCATTGAATGAATTGAAAACCGCGTATTGGGAATACCGTACATTCCGTGCGGACTTGTTGCCGGAAGTGAATTTCACCGGTACACTACCCAACTATAACAAGTCCTACAGTACCTACCAGAATTCCGACGGCTCCTATAGCTTTGTTCGCAACAATACACTGGGGCTGTCCGGACAGCTTTCGGTAGACCAGAACATTTGGTTTACGGGGGGTAAGCTGTCACTGACTTCTTCGCTGGATTATCTCAAACAACTGGGTTCCGGAGGAGCGAAGCAGTTCATGTCAGTCCCCGTGAGCCTGGAGTTGACGCAGCCGGTCTTCGGAGTGAATACCTTGAAGTGGAACCGCCGTATAGAGCCCGTACGCTATGCTGAGGCAAAGGCCGAGTTCATTTCAGCTACGGAAGAGGTGACGATGAAAACCATCACTTATTTCTTTGAGTTGCTGCTGGCCAAAGAATCGCTCGCTACCGCCATGCAGAACAAGACGAATGCCGACCGCCTTTATGAAGTGGCCATAGCCAAACGTAAAATGGGACAGATATCCGAGAATGATTTGTTGCAGCTTAAACTGAATTCATTGCAGGGCAAGGCCGACGTGACTGAGGCAGAGAGCAACCTGAATGCAAAAATGTTCCAGCTCCGTTCTTTCCTCGGGGTGTCCGAGCAGGAAAGCCTGAATCCGGTGTTGCCCGCCACTGTTCCCGATATAAAGATGGAGTATGACCGTGTGCTGAACAAGGCACTGGAACGCAACTCCTTTGCACAGAACATTCGCCGCCGCCAGCTCGAAGCTGATTATGAAGTGGCAACGGCACGCGGAAACTTGCGCAGCATCGACCTCTTTGCCAGTGTGGGCTATACGGGGCAGAACCATGAATTCTCTTCAGCCTACCGGGACTTGCTTGATAATCAGATTGTGCAGGTAGGCGTCAAGATTCCTATCCTTGACTGGGGCAAGCGCCGCGGCAAGGTAAGGGTGGCAAAGAGCAACCGTGAAGTGGTCTTGTCCAGAATCCGTCAGGAACAGATGGACTTTAACCAGGACATCTTTTTGCTGGTGGCTAACTTCAACAACCAGGCGCAACAGCTGGACATAGCCGAAGAGGCGGATGTCATTGCTGAGAAGCGTTACAAGACCAGTGTAGAGACCTTTATGATAGGTAAAATCAGCACCCTGGACCTGAACGATGCACAGAACTCTAAAGACGAAGCCCGTCAAAAGCATATTTCAGAGCTGTACTACTATTGGTATTACTTCTATCAGCTCCGCAGCTTGACCCTTTGGGATTTTGAACGCGATACGGAATTGGAAGCTGATTTTGAAGAGGTGGTAAGAGGATAAGTCGACGGGTTGCAAGTGATAAGTTATGAATTATTTGCCGGTAAAAGTACCGTATATGCGATATTATAGGTGAATAACTTATAACTTATCATTCATAACTCTGCTTTTTTACTTATTTTTGCGGGAAACAAACTACAATTTTTATGATACTGATAATAGACGACGATAGTGCTGTGCGCTCTTCCCTCAGCTTTATGCTGAAGCGTGCCGGATATGAGGTGAAAACGGCTCCAAGTCCTCGCGAAGCTATGGACATAGTTAGGGCCGAAGCTCCCGCCTTGATTTTGATGGATATGAACTTCACTCTTTCCACTACCGGAGAAGAGGGACTTACCTTATTGAAGCAGGTAAAGGTGTTCCGTCCCGATGTGCCCGTTATTTTGATGACGGCATGGGGAAGTATCCAGCTTGCCGTGCAGGGTATGCAGGCCGGCGCATTCGATTTCATAACCAAGCCTTGGAACAATGCTGCTCTTTTGCAGCGCATCGAGACGGCCCTTGAGCTTACGGCCGCCCCGAAAGAGGTGCCGGAAGAGCAGACTACCGCATTGAATCGCAGCCATATTATAGGTAAGTCCAAAGGGCTGATGGAAGTGCTGAACACAGTGGCTCGCATAGCCCGTACCAATGCTTCGGTGCTGATTACGGGCGAAAGCGGAACGGGCAAGGAGCTGATTGCCGAAGCCATCCATATCAACAGCCAACGCGTGAAGCAGCCCTTTGTCAAGGTGAACCTTGGTGGCATCTCGCAGAGCTTGTTCGAGAGCGAGATGTTCGGCCATAAGAAAGGGGCGTTTACCGATGCCAGCGCCGACCGTATAGGGCGTTTTGAAATGGCAAATAAAGGTACTATCTTCCTCGACGAGATTGGTGACCTCGACCCTTCCTGCCAGGTGAAACTGCTGCGCGTGCTTCAAGACCAGACATTCGAAGTGCTGGGCGATAGCCGTCCCCGCAAAGTCGATGTGCGCGTCGTTTCCGCCACTAATGCAGACCTCCGCAAGATGGTGTCCGAACGTACTTTCCGTGAAGACCTTTTTTACCGTATCAACCTGATTACCGTAAAACTGCCCTCCTTGCGGGAGCGCCGTGAAGATATTCCTTTGCTGGCACGTCACTTTGCCGACCGTCAGGCAGAGGTGAACGGCTTGCCGCGTACGGATTTCTCGGCCGACGCTCTGAATTTCCTTTCCCGCCTGCCTTATCCGGGCAACATTCGTGAGTTGAAGAATCTGGTGGAGCGTACCATTTTGGTCAGCGGCAAGCCGGTGCTGGATGCCACGGATTTCGATGCCCAATATCTGCGTCACGACGAACCGGCCAAAGCTGCCGAAGGTACTTCTTTTGCAGGTATGACCTTGGATGAAATAGAGCGGCAGACTATCTTGCAGGCGTTGGAACAGCATAAAGGGAATCTCAGTCAAGTGGCAGTGTCATTAGGCATCAGCCGCGCTGCGCTTTACAGACGTTTGGAAAAATATAATATTCAAGTCCCGTGCGCATAAAATTCTTTTTCTTCATACTTGTCCTTTTTCTGCTCGGTCTGGGTGGAATGCTGGTATATCTGCTGAGTGGAAAGCCTTCTTTGTATCTGTACGTGTTGGAGGGGCTCATCGGGTTTATCCTTATCTATCTGATAGTATTCTATAATAAGATAGTGAAGCCGATGAACACCATAGGCAGCGGTATGGAGTTGTTGCGCGAGCAGGATTTCAGTAGCCGTCTCAGCCGGGTAGGGCAGTACGAAGCAGACCGCATTGTGAATATCTTTAACCGAATGATGGAGCAGCTCAAGAATGAACGGTTGCGCATGCGCGAGCAGAATCACTTCTTGGATTTGCTGATTCAGGCATCTCCAATGGGGGTTATTATCCTGACAATGGACGATGAAGTGTCGCAACTGAATCCGATGGCGGTAAAGATGCTCGGTGTCCGTATGGAGGAGGCGATGGCAAAGCGGCTGGACCAGATGGACTCCCCGTTGGCTGCCGAACTTTCGTCCATTCCCAAAGACGAGACGGCAGTGGTCCGTCTCAATGACGCGAATATTTATAAATGCACCCATTCTTCTTTTATTGACAGAGGGTTCAAACATCCTTTTTTCTTGATAGAGCGTATGACGGAAGAAGTGATGCGTGCCGAGAAACGTGCCTATGAAAAGGTAATCCGCATGATAGCTCATGAAGTGAACAATACCACTGCAGGCATCACTTCCACACTCGATACAGTGGAGCAGGCACTTTCTACAGAAGATGATATGGAGGACATCTGCGACGTGATGCGCGTTTGTACGGAGCGTTGTTTCTCGATGAGCCGTTTCATTACCCGTTTTGCAGATGTGGTAAAGATACCTGAACCTACCCTGGTGCCCGTCCAACTGAATGAGTTGGTGTCCATGTGCAAGCGTTTTATGGAAGGAATGTGCAATGACCGCAATATAGAGCTACGTCTGGAATGCGACCCGGAGGTGGGAATGGTGCGTATGGATGCTTCTCTTTTTGAGCAGGTGCTTGTGAATATCATCAAGAATGCTGCCGAAAGTATAGAGGGGGATGCCGGAGAAAACGGACAGCAAGGTGAGATAATAGTAAGGACCACTGCCCCCGCTTCTGTCGAAGTCGTTGACAATGGTCCGGGGATAAGTAAAGAGACCGAAGCTAAACTCTTCAGTCCCTTCTTTTCCACCAAGCCGAACGGGCAGGGAATTGGCCTGGTGTTTATCCGGGAAGTTTTGAGCCGTCATGGTTGCACGTTCTCCCTACGTACCTACAACGATGGATTGACCCGCTTCCGTATACTATTTAATTGAAATTTGAAAGTTTTACCTTTCACCTTTCAATTTCTGCTTTTAAAGAATTCTTTTGCATATTCGTCCAATATCCTTTTAATGCCTTGGCCGATGGTCGCATAGTCTTTCTCGTCCAGATTGGCGAGTGAGGCGCGCACGCTCCATTCGGGGCCGTCAAAACCACCGCCGTTCAGCAGCACCAGAGAGGTTTCTTTGGCAAGGCGGAAGACTACGTTCAGCGGGCTGTAGGTGCGTTTCAGATATTCTACAAAGTCGTCCCCATAGAACTTCTTTGCCCAAACCAGCATGTCGATTTCTGTATAATAACCTACACGCAACGGGTCTTCCGTCAGCGTGAAACCGGTATTCTCCCAAAGGGCATGCAATCGGCGGCGGATAATCTCCTGCATCTTTTGCTTGTATTTGTTTTCCTTGTCCAGCAGGGCAAAGGCGGCGAAAAGGCCCATCTGCATCTGTTGTGGCAATGACAGTCCGGCGGTATGGTTCAGTGCCACCTGGCGACTGTCGGCAACCATACGGTCGATAAACTTCAGTTTTTCAGGTTCCAGAGTGAGGGTGGAGTAGCGGCGGTGCAGAATCTCCCGTTTCTCTTTCGGCAGTTTGGCTATCAGCTTGTCGAACAGATTGAATTCGTGCAGGGCGATGACCGCATTGCGCCATCCGGTGGCACCGAAGTATTTGGAGAATGAATAGACGCAAAGCGTATTGTAGGGAATTTCTGCCATGAACGAACGGAAGTGCGGACTGAATGTACCGTATACGTCGTCTGTAATAATCATCAGATTAGGGTTGTCATTTCTGACGATACTCACGATGCGCGCCATTGTATCCGGACTGAGTGTGTAGCTGGGCGGATTACTGGGATTGGTGACAAAGAGGGCCTTGATTTTAGGGCTTTTCAAGCGGTCTATGTCTTCGTCGCTGTACTGCCAGAGGTGCATCCCTTCGTTATTCATGCGGTTGGCATGTATTTTGGTCACTCGAAACTGGTAGCGGCTGAGTTGTGGGATTTCAATATAGGGGGTAAAGGCAGGAACCATGAGGACGATGCCGTCCCCTTTGTTCAGCAGGAAGTTTTCCTGCAGGGAGTCGAAGATGTAGCACATGGCGGCTGTTCCACCTTCGGTGGCAAACAGGTCATAGGCACCCCGGGGAGGACGGTTGTCGCACATCTCTTGCGAAAGGTAATCTTGCACAAGGATTTCCGTAAAATGAAGGATGCGGTCGGGCACGGGATACTGGTCGCCTACAATGCTTTCGGCCCATTCGTGTACAAGGCTGTCGGGGTCGGCGGCATGCTGCATCAGCAGGTAGTTGTAGGTTTGTTCCAGCAATTTGGCGCCCGGTACGTTATTGTTCTTTTTCAGGAAGGCTTCGAAGCGAGAGGCAATGCCTTTTTTTTCGGGGATGCCTGCAATTCCCTCGGGCAAATCCATGATGCGGCGGCACTCTTCCAGGCCGAAGCTTCCCAACAGGAAGAAGGCTTCGCGTGGAGCGGTTGCAATCCAGTTGGGGTTGCCGCGCCCTGCGTTCAGCATGGTACGGGCGGTTTTCTTCAGACTCTCGTCTGCCATGTCTATCAGGCGGTTCTTCAGTTCGAAAGGACTGATAGATTCCATTTTCTTTTCTAAAAGTTTTGTATCCATAAGCTCAAGTTTAGGTTCGTTATTTATTGTTTTCAGTCATTCGGCGAATAATCTCTGTTCATGCGGTATACTATTTCTTTCCTTGCTTGAAATTAATCGTCCGATATATGTTTCCTTTTCGTCCGACAGTTGTTGAATCATCGTCCGACAACTGTTGAATTATCGTCCGACAGCTGTCGGACGAATAGCTATTAGTGAATGGGTATATAGTCGCTTGCATTTCCGGCAATAATTCTTTGAATGCTCCGGATTAGTAAGCATTGGTACAGAATCGTCTTATATTAGCAAAACGATGACTACACCCCATATTATTAATAAGGTATTGCCCACGGCATAGGTCACGGTGTATCCCAGAGCAGGTGTCTCACTCTCAACGGCATCCTGCACCGCGCCTAAAGCGGCCGTAGTGGTACGTGCCCCCGCGCAGACGCCCAAAGCCAGTGCCGGATGGAACTTGAAAACATACCTTGCCAGCAGCAAGCCGATAATCAGCGGCAGGGTGGTGGCGGCTGCTCCCACCAGAAACAGGCTGATACCTACGTCGTGGAAGCCCTGCACGAAACTGGGACCTGCCGAAATGCCCACTACCGCAATGAACATGTTCAGACCGACATTGTTCAACACCCATTGTGAAGGTTCGGGAATGCGCCCGAAGGTGGGGTGCTTACTGCGGAGCCAGCCGAAGAACAAGCCCGCAATCAATGCGCCGCCGCTTGTGCTCAAGCTGATGGGGATGCCGCCGATATGGACGGAAAGTGCTCCGAACAAACCTCCGACAAGGATACCAAGGCCTACGAATATCATATCCGTCTGGTTGGTAGGGCGGTCTATATACCCCAGACGTTTGGCTGCTGCTTCCACTTCCTGCCTGGTACCTACCACTTCGATGACGTCGCCGGCATCTACTACCGTTTGTGCCAGCACGGGAATGGATATTCCGGCGCGCTTGATGCTCCGGATACTGACACCGTGCATGAACTTTTCCCTTCGGATAACTGCAACCGTCTTGCCGGCAACCGTCTTGCGTGTGATTGTAACCGGTAACTTTTCGGCAGGAAAATCCAGGAGCTGGGCATCTTGTACTTCCGGCCCTATCCAGCTTTCTTCGCCTATGATGTATTCGCGGCGTCCGCTTAGCACTACTTCGTCTCCCGGCTCTATCTGTATGTTCATGCTGACTTCCACCACAACTCCGGATTTGCGGAGGCGTTCCACAAATAGACGTTTGTCGTGCTGCCGGAAGTAGACTTCCAGGTCAATCACCCGCTTTCCATTCTTGAACCATTCGTTTTCGACCCGGTAGGCACGGAAAGTGACGGGGCGTGCCGCCGGCATGAATCCCGGTTCGTCAGCCAGAGAGCTGCCCATTTTCGCCTCCAGCTCCTTGCAGGCGGCTTTCACCTTTTCCAGCCCGCCCAGCATCTTGGGACCGATGGATGATAGGACCCATGCCGAGCCTGCCGTACCGAAAATGTAGGTGACGGCGTAGGATACGGGAATGATGTTGACGTAACTTTGTCGTTGGGCCTCGTCCAGTCCCATATTGGCCATGGTGTCTTCTGCCACTCCGATGACGGCGGAGATGGTTTGCGAACCGGCCAGCAGTCCGGCAGCTTCACCGGCATTGTAGCCCATCATCAGGGCCAGCAGCCAGGTCACTAACAGTACGGATACACACATCAGTACGGCAAAGCCCACTTGGGGCAATCCGTCCTTTTTCAGTCCGCGGAAGAACTGGGGACCCACTTTATAGCCCACGGCAAAAAGGAAAAGCAGAAAAAATACCGACTTTATCGGACCCGGTACGGCTATATTCAGTTGCCCTACCAGTACGCCTACAAGCAGTACACTGGTCACTGTGCCCAGCGTAAACTTACCGATACGCAGTTTCCCCAGCCAGAATCCCAGGAATATAGTGAGGAAAATGGCAAGTTCGGGGCGTTCCCTGAGCTGGTTGAAAATCCATTCCATAATCAAGTTGTTTAGGTTATATATTGGTTGTTCCGATGCTTTCTGGAGCGTCGTTTCGCTATACAACGGCTTTTAACGGGAAGTGTTTTGTACAAAAGGAGTTTTTTAGAACATTTATTCCGTAAAACCGAACTTTAAGAAAAAGTTTTCTTCCGTACCTTTGCCATCCAAATTAGGTAAAACAAGGTATGAAGTTGTTTTTTAGGGTATTTCTGCTTATCCAGCTGGTTACTCTTCCATTGAGAGCACAATATATGGTGCAAGGCGTTGTCACCGATTCGTTGACGAAGGAGCCGTTGCCTTATACGTCAGTTTATCTGAAAGGAACTACGGAGGGAGGGATGACGGACAATAACGGCCGTTTTTCCTTCAAGACCTATCGCCCGGAGGCCACGCTGGTCATTTCGGCCGTGGGATATAATGAATATGTCCGGCTGATTCATCCTGCAAAGTCTTCTAAGTTCAATATTGCCCTTTCGCCAGCCACTTATGCACTGGATGAGGTGGTGGTGAAGCCGAAACGTGAACGGTATAAGAAAAAGGATAATCCCGCAGTGGAGTTTGTACGCAAGATGATAGAGCATCGGGATGACTACTCGCCCGACGAACGCGACTTCTGGAAACGTGACCGCTATGAAAAGATGACTTTTGCCATCAATAACTTCGACAGCTTGAAGCAACAGAAGTGGCTTTACCGTAAGTTCAAGTTTCTGACGGATTATGTCGATACCTCTGCCGTTACCGGCAGGCCGGTACTGGCCATCTCCAACCGTGAGTTACTTGCCACAGACTATTACCGCAAGTCTCCGCATAGCCGGAAACAGTGGGTCACCGCCCGCAGGCAGGCAGGAGTGGACGAGATGCTTTCCCAGCAGGGTATGGAGCAGGCTATCAGTGTCACCATGACCGATGTAGACCTTTATGAGAACAACATCACCTTGTTCACCAATAAGTTTGTCAGTCCGCTTTCCTCCCTTGGGCCGTCTTTCTACAAATATTATCTGATGGATACGCTTACCGTTGCCGGAAAGCCTTGTGTTGACTTGACATTTGTCCCTTTCAACTCCGAGTCGTTCGGTTTTACGGGACATTTATACGTCATGCTGGACAGTACCTATTTTGTAAAGCGTGCCGTCATGAACTTTCCTCAGAAAATAAATCTGAACTTTGTGGACTACATGAAGATTGAACAGAATTTTGACCGCGCGGAGGACGGTACGAGGCAGTTGCTCAATGAGAGTATCACTACGGAATTCAAGTTGGTGGACAATAGTGACGGTATTTATGCCAAGCGGGATGTGTATTACAGAAACTATCAGTATGAACCGGATGACAAGGCTCTGCAGGCTTTCCGAAAACCGGAAAAGGTGATTGAAGAGACATCGGCTTCCGGCTATTCGGAAGCATATTGGGATGCCAACCGCCAGGTGGAAGTCAGCAAGAAAGAGACTTCGGTGGACAAGATGATGGCCCAGTTGCGCAGCTATCCCGTTTATTTCTGGACGGAGAAAGTGTTGAAGGTGCTGTTCACGGGGTATATTCCCGCTCCGAAGGAAAAAGAACCTTTGTTCTATATCGGTATGATGAATACCACTATCAGCGGAAATACACTGGAAGGGGTGCGCTTGCGTGCCGGCGGTATGACGACGGCATGGCTCAATCCGCATTTGTTCGGCAGGGGCTATATGGCATACGGTTTTCGCGACCATCGTGTAAAGGGACTCGCCGAACTGGAATATTCTTTTCATAGGAAGAAGGAATATGCCAATGAATTTCCTATACATTCGTTGAAGCTCCGTTACTTGTCAGACGTCAATCAATATGGACAACACTATCTTTATACCAGTCAGGATAATGTTTTTCTTGCCTTGAAACGTCAGAAGGATGACCGTATCGGTTATCAGCGGAAGGCGGAACTGACCTATACCAATGAGTTCCATTCCGGCTTTTCCGTGCAGATGACGACGCGTCTGCGTAAAGATGAATCATCCCATCTGATTCCTTTCGTCAAGCAGGACGACCATAATACGTATGTAAAAAGTATTTCGACCAGTGAACTGGAATTGAAGCTGCGCTATGCTCCCAACGAGAAATTCTTCCAGACCCAATGGAACCGTTTCCCCGTTTCGCTGGATGCTCCGGTCTTTTCGCTTACACATACCATGGCTGCCAAAGGGGTACTGGGAGGAGACTATACCTATCACTATACGGAAGCGGGTTTTCAAAAGCGTTTCTGGTTCTCGGCATTCGGTTATACGGACGTTATCCTGAAAGCCGGAAAAGTCTGGAATAAGGTTCCTTTCCCTTTGCTCGTCATTCCCAACGCGAACTTGTCCTATACCATACAGCCCGAGTCCTATTCACTGATGAATGCCATGGAATTCATGAACGATGAATACGCTTCCTGGGATGTGACCTATTACTTGAACGGCTGGCTCTTCAACCGTATTCCTTTGTTGAAAAAGTTGAAATGGCGTGAAGTGCTTTCCTGTCGCGGCTTGTATGGGAATTTGAGTGATAAGAATAATCCGGCTTTTCAGCAGGATTTGTTCCGTTTTCCTGCTGGAAGTACCACCATGGGACATACGCCATACGTAGAGGCAGGTGTAGGCATTGAAAATATTTTCAAGGTGTTGCGTGTCGATTATGTATGGCGTCTGACTTACCGAAATTTACCGGATGTAGACAAATCCGGGCTCAGAATCAGTCTACACATGACATTTTAACTTAAATCTTACTAATAGGACATTAAATCGGATAAAATGACTAATCCCAATTGAGTAAAATACCCTAAATTTGAGCAATTTTTTAAACTCTAAATAATACAATGGCAATGAAAGAAAACATTAAGCCGGCAACCGGACGCCTGGGCGTGCTGGTAGTCGGAGTAGGTGGTGCGGTTGCAACCACCATGATTACCGGTACATTAGCTGCTCGCAAGGGCTTGGCAAAAGCTATAGGCTCAATCACACAAATGGCTGCTATGCGCATGCAGGATGGCAAAGAGAAACTTATCAAAGACATAGTGCCTTTGGCTGATTTGAATGATATCATTTTCGGCGGTTGGGACATTTTCCCGGACAACGCCTACGAAGCTGCTATGTATGCCGAGGTTTTGAAAGAGAAAGACTTGAATTTGGTAAAAGACGAACTGCAAGCCATCAAGCCGATGCCTGCTGCATTCGACCACAATTTTGCAAAACGTTTGAACGGTACGCATATTAAGAAGGCTGCTACTCGCTGGGAAATGACAGAGCAGTTGCGTGAGGATATCCGTAACTTCAAGGCAGCCAATAACTGCGAGCGTATTGCTGTGCTGTGGGCTGCAAGTACCGAAATATATATTCCGCTGTCCAAGGAGCACGAATCTCTCGCTGCTTTGGAACAGGCAATGAAGGAAAACAATACTGAAGTCATCTCTCCGAGTATGTGCTATGCATACGCTGCCATTGCAGAAGGCGCTCCGTTTATTATGGGTGCTCCTAATCTGTGTGTGGATACTCCAGCCATGTGGGAATTCTCCAAGAAAATGAATGTGCCCATTTCCGGTAAGGACTTCAAGAGTGGCCAGACTTTGATGAAGACGGTGCTTGCTCCGATGTTCAAGACCCGTATGTTGGGTGTAAGCGGCTGGTTCTCTACGAATATTCTGGGTAACCGTGACGGCGAGGTACTCGACCAACCGGAGAACTTCAAGACAAAAGAGGTCAGCAAGCTGTCTGTTATCGACAATATCTTCGAACCGGAGAAATATCCTGACTTGTACGGTGATGTTTATCATAAGGTACGCATTAACTACTATCCTCCTCGTAAGGATAACAAGGAAGCATGGGACAACATCGATATTTTCGGCTGGATGGGCTATCCGATGGAAATCAAGGTTAACTTCCTGTGCCGTGACTCCATTCTTGCTGCTCCCATCGCGCTCGACTTGGTTATTTTCAGTGATTTGGCATTGCGTGCAGGTATGTGCGGCATCCAGACGTGGCTGTCCTTCTTCTGCAAGAGCCCGATGCACGATTTCGAGCATGAGCCGGTACACGATTTGTTCCAGCAATGGCGCATGGTGAAAGAGACTCTCCGCAACATGGTGGGTGAAACTGCACCAAGTTATTTGGATTAAAAAAACAGTGATAAGGTGATAGAAATAAGGTGGTAAGGTGATAGAGTGATAGCACTTTACCACTTTATCACTTTTATTACTTTATTGCATTTATCATTTTACCGTTTTTATCGCATTTATCACCTCATTACTTTTTTGATGAAGAAACCCTCCCTCCTCCCAGTTATTATCGGTACGGGCTTTGGCTCGGGCTTTTCTCCTTTTGCACCCGGCACTGCGGGAGCTTTGCTGGCTACGCTTATCTGGTTCGGGTTGTCTTATCTGGTTTCAAGTGTCTGCCTTTTGTGGCTGACAGTAGCATTGATTTTGGTATTTACACTTGCCGGTATCTGGGCTGCTAACCGCCTGGAGGCATCTTGGGGCGAAGACCCTTCGCGCGTGGTGGTCGATGAAATGGTCGGTGTGTGGATTGCCTTGCTTGCGGCGCCCGCCGGACATGTATGGTATGCATTGGGAGCATTTGTCTTGTTCCGTTTGTTTGATATATTCAAGCCCTTGGGCATTCGCCGTATGGAAAGTCTGCCGGGTGGAATCGGGGTAATGATGGACGATATTCTGTCTGGAGTCTACGGATTTATAATTTTGATTGTGGCAAGATGGATAATCAGTTGAAATCAAATGGCAAAGGTGTGTCGTGGCGCCATTCTGTCTGGATCTTCTTCAAGGCCCAGATTTCTGCGCAATTCGCAAGCTTTGTCGATTTTCTGGTGACTATCCTTCTGGTGAAGGCTTTTGCTGTTTTTTATCTTTATGCCACATTCACGGGTTCCGTAGTAGGAGGCATTGTAAACTGTGCCATTAATTACGGATGGGTGTTCCATGCCGAAGACTGCAAGAAAACGCATGTTGCCGTCAAGTACCTCTTTGTCTGGGGAGGCAGCATTATACTGAATGCTTGGGGTACTTTTGCATTGACCGAGTGGCTTACCGGCATGACATGGGTCAATGGATTGTTGGGATATTATATCGACAATGTATTTATTCTGTCAAAGATAATTGTAGCAGTGCTGGTAGCTTTTTTTTGGAACTACCATCTGCAACGTTTTTTCGTTTATCGTAATCACAATATAAAAGGCTTTCTGAAACATTATTTAGAGAACAAAAAAGACGAATATGAATTATAGAGATTGGTTGCAGCAGGTGATATACAAGATTATCAACCCTGTGGTGCATGGTATGATTAGAATTGGCATTACGCCTAACTTTATTACGACTACGGGGCTGGTGCTGAATATCGTGGCGGCTGCCTTGTTTGTGTATGCAGGAGTGTACAAGAGTGGTGAACTGGCCTATGTAGGCTGGGGAGGCGGTATTGTGCTCTTTGCCGGGTTGTTTGATATGATGGACGGACGCGTGGCACGCGTGGGTAAAATGAGTTCTACTTTCGGTGCGCTCTACGACTCCGTACTCGACCGTTACAGCGAGCTCGTGACATTGTTCGGCATCTTCTATTACTTGATGCTGCAAGGCTATTTGTGGGGCTCCATCATTACATTCATTGCGCTGATAGGTTCGCTGATGGTGAGTTACGTGCGTGCCCGTGCCGAAGGCTTGGGGCTGGAGTGTAAAGTCGGTTTCATGCAGCGTCCCGAACGCGTTGTGCTGACTGCCCTCGGTGCCATGTTCTGCGGTATCTTTGGTGATTGTACCTTGTTCGACCCGATGCTGATACTGATTGTGCCTATGGCAGTGATTGCAATATTGGCGAATTTGACGGCATTTGCCCGCTTGGCGCATTGCTATAAACTACTGAAAGACAAGGAATGAAAAATAGTTTGTTTCCCTCTGTGAGAGAGGCAGTGCCGGTGATTGTCATCACAGCGTTTTTCCTGATTCTGACAGCGGTCTGTATCGGGCTTCGTCCGGAACATTTCCTGATGGCGGGTGTATTTTTGGTATTGTTCTTTGCCGGACAGACAACCCGTAAGTTGGCAGTGGCGCTGTTGCCGTTTTTCATATTCGGCATTTCGTATGACTGGATGCGCGTATATCCCAATTACCAGGTGAATCCCATTGATGTAAAAGGACTTTATGAGGCAGAAAAATCCCTTTTTGGCTTGTCTGTAGACGGTGCTGTCCTTATCCCTTGTGAGTATTTTGCTTTGAACCATTGTCCTGTTGCCGATTTCTTTGCCGGGATATTCTATCTCTGTTGGGTACCGGTTCCCATTGCATTCGGGTTGTGGCTCTATCTGAAGGGTGACCGTAAGGTATATCTTCGTTTTGCGATGGTGTTCCTGCTGGTTAATCTCATCGGTTTTGCCGGCTATTACATCCATCCCGCTGCTCCGCCCTGGTATGCCATGAATTATGGTTTCGAGCCGATACTCGACACTCCGGGCAATGTGGCAGGCTTAGGGCGCTTTGACGAATTGCTGGGATGTTCCATCTTCAACTCCATTTACGGAAGGAATGCCAATGTATTTGCAGCAGTGCCCTCGCTCCATGCCGCCTATATGGTGGTGGCTTTGGCTTACGCGGTTATGGACCGCAGCAAAAAGTGGTTGATAGCGTTGTTTGCGGTGATTATGGTCGGTATCTGGTGGACGGCTGTCTATTCGGGACACCATTATCTGATTGATGTGATGCTGGGTATCTCTTGTGCATTGCTGGGTATTTTTGTTTTTGAGAAAGGACTGATGAAGTGGGGAGCGTTCGGACGCTTCTTTGAAAGATACAGTCGATACATTAAATAAGGTATACAATGAATAATTTTGTTTTTTATAGTCCTACAGAGTTTGTCTTTGGCAAGAATACTGAAGTGCAAGTCGGTGCATTGGCGCGTAAGTATGGTGCACAAAAAGTGATGATAGTATATGGAGGCGGTTCTGTTGTACGGAGTGGTCTGCTGGATAGAGTGAAGCAATCCTTGCAGGAAGCCGGTGTGGCTTATTGCGAAATGGGAGGTGTCCAGCCCAATCCCATTGACGGGAAGGTATACGAAGGTATTCAGCTTTGCCGTCGTGAGCAGGTGGATATGATGCTTCCTGTGGGAGGTGGTTCGGTCATAGATACGGCAAAGGCCATTGCTGCCGGAGCCCTCTATGATGGTGACTTTTGGGATTTCTTTATCGGTCGTGCCAAGGTGGAGAAAGCGTTGAAAGTAGCCGTGGTGCTGACTATCCCGGCTGCCGGAAGCGAAGGTTCGGGCAATACGGTAATTACCAAGACAGAGACACTCCAAAAACTGGGACTCTGTGCCCCCGAGCATTTGCGTCCCGTATTTTCCATCATGAATCCTGAACTGACCTACACCCTTCCGGCTTATCAGACGGCTTGTGGTATTGCCGACATGATGGCTCACATCATGGAGCGTTATTTCACGAATACACCGGATGTGGAAATCAGCGACCGGCTTTGTGAAGGCACCTTGACAGCTATCATTAAAGAAGCTTACCGGGTGAAACAGCAACCGGACAACTATGCCGCGCGTGCCAACATTATGTGGTGTGGCACTGTGGCGCATAACGGAACTTGTGGGGTAGGGCGTGAGGAAGACTGGGCATCCCATGCACTGGAACATGAAATCAGTGCTATCTATAATGTAGCCCACGGTGCCGGCTTAGCTGTAATCTTCCCTGCCTGGATGGCTTTTATGGCAGAACATAATCCGGCAAAGATAGCCCAGTTTGCCCATCGTGTTTTTGATATACCCAAGTCCGAAGATTTGGAAGAGATGGCTTTGGCAGGTACTGCCCGACTGAAACACTTTTTCCGTTACATGGGCTTGCCGGTTAGCTTTAAGGAGTTGGGCATCGAGCATCCCGATATAGACCGTATGCTCGTCAGTCTGCAGCGCAATAAAGGCGAACTGCTTGGCAACTACGTGAAGCTGACCATGACTGATTGCAGGGAAATCTATCGTTTGGCTTTATAGCGGAAGGCATGTTTGAGGAGAGCTCCCCAAAAGCAAGAGATAAAAAAGACGGCGAAGATAAATACCCTTCGCCGTCTTTTTTATTTGATTTCGATTTCTTCCTTCATGTCTATCTCTTCCCCTTGCAGGTCGTAGAATACATATTCCAGGAATGCTAATTTCTGGTTTGGAATAATCTTGATACCGAATCCGTACTTCATCTGCCACTTCCGTTTCAGGGAGACGAGTCCCTGATTGACGTAGGCTGCGATGTACGGGTGGATGTGTAACGAGAATTTCTTTATCTTCAATTTGTTGACCAGGTAGTCAATCTTACTCTCTAAGGTGTCCGTAAAGAGGATGGACGATTTGATGGTGCCTTTACCGAAGCAGGTGGGACAGGTTTCCGTCGTATTTACATCCATAGCCGGGCGTACACGCTGGCGTGTAATCTGCATCAGTCCGAATTTACTGAGCGGCAGAATGTTGTGACGTGCTCTGTCTTTCTGCATGTTGGCACACATACGTTCGTAAAGCTTCTGTCGGTTTTCGGCTTCATTCATGTCGATGAAGTCCACCACGATGATACCACCCATATCCCTTAGTCTGAGCTGGCGTGCCAGTTCGTCGGCTGCACCCAGATTCACTTCCAGTATCGTCTCATGCACTTTCAGCTCCAAAGCATCCGAAACCAAATCAAAGTTGAATGCACGCGAGCCCTTTATCAAAATCACTTCATTGTGCAAGCCGTTCAGAAGTTCTGATGCCATCAATTCGTCCGTAGTATGGAAAAAGTACTTTTCCATATCGAAACGTGCAGCAGAGGAACAGATTTCAGGTCCCACACCGATAATCTTTTCAATTCCCCTGCTTTGTACCAATTGGGCCACTTTGCGGTAAAGCGTCGTCGTACTCTGTCCAGTTTCCAAAATATCCGAAAGGATAAGCGTACGCTTCATTCCTTTTGCTTCGGAACGACGTACCAGAAAATCAAGAGCAATATCAAGTGAAGCCAAATCGGAATTATAACTATCATTGATAAGTATACACCCCTGCTTTCCCTCCTTCACCTCCAGACGCATGGCCACGGGCTCGAGACGTACCATCCGTTCTGTTATCTGGTCGGCAGGCATCATCAGATAAAGACAGGCTGCCAGGCAATTGAGTGAATTTTCGATGGATGCATCATCAATGAAAGGGATACAGAAGGTATTATCCATTTCCAGATAACGATATGAAATAACCGTATGGTCTTCTTTCTTCAATATCTTGCTTATATATAGAGGACGCTCGGCATCCTTGCAGCTCCAAGCTATCTCACGAGCCGTCAGCATCGATTTTGCCACGCAATTGCTTATCAGTTCATTATCGGCATTATAAATTACGACATCGCAATTTTTAAAAAGGCTGAGTTTCTCCATGCACTTCTCCTGCAAGGAGAAAAAATTCTCCTGGTGTGCCCCACCAATATTAGTAAGAATACCGATAGATGGCTTGATCATGTTCGCCAAAGCACGCATCTCTCCCATCTCAGAAATACCAGCCTCGAAGATGGCCAGTTCCGCCTCCTCATTCATCTGCCATACGGAAAGAGGCACACCGATCTGTGAATTATAACTGCGCGGTGAACGTACAATGACACGGTCGGGACTGAGCAACTGATGCAGCCACTCCTTAACAATCGTTTTTCCATTACTTCCCGTAATGCCTATTACAGGTATCTGAAACTGTTCACGATGCTGTTCGGCTAACTTTTGAAGAGCTTTCAACGGATTACTGACGATCAGAAAGTTAAAAGCTGAAAGCCCTTGTTTAGTTGAAAGTTGAGAGTTGAAAGTTGAAAGTTGAAAATCAGAAGTCAGTGTACTGTCAACATCTCCCGTCTCTACTATCCCGTCTCCATTCTCTTTGCTCCACTCATCGAAATCCTCTTGTGATAGAACGAAATTCCGCACACCGCGTTCATAAAGATCGGGTATGTATCGTGCTCCTTTGTTTCGTTTCGTAGTCAGGGCAAAAAAGAGAGTTTCTTCGGGAAAACTGAGTGAACGGCTATCTGTAAGTAACCAGTCAATAGTGGCTTCCAAGGTACCGACCCTGCGGGCACCCATACGTTCGGCTATTGTTTCAATCGTATATGACATAAATAATTAATTAATTTGCCAATGTGCCAATTAGCTGCGCTATAGCAATACACCGCATAACAATCGGCACATTAGCATATTGGTGCATTGGCACATTATTGAGGCATTGGCACATTATCGAGGCATTATTCAAACTCTAAGTACGGGTATTTTCGGTTAAGTCGTTCTATTTTTAACACAATTTGTCCTAAAAATCTTTTATGCTCCTCAGAGTCGGGATGAAAGGGGCGATGTGCCAGCGCTTTACGAATACTTTCACATTCATCCATAATCTTTTTTGTTTCATCGGAAAAGAAAACATCGGAAAAGCGTTCCCATAGATAATTTACCGCTAAAGGAGAAGGATGAAGCATATCATCGGCATAGAAGCGATAGTCACGCAATTCGTCAAGCATGATCTCGTAAGAAGGAAAATAAAAGACAGTAGCAGGAAAAATACTTTGTAATCGTTCTATTGCTAAAAGCAACGTCGCTTTGCTGAGCTGATTGGCATGCATACCGTCACGGATATGCCGGATCGGGCTTACGGTAAAAAGCACTTTCAAAGTGGAATTCTGATTTTGAAGTTCTTTCAAAAATCGCGTATACTCATTGACGATCTCATCTACCGTCAGCATTCTACGGGTGAACAGTTTCTCCGGCTGCTTATGGCAATTCGATACGATACGCCCCGTCTCTCGTTGCTGATACACAAAAGTTGTCCCCCAAGTCAGCAACAGCCAGTCCGTACGACTCATCCGGTCGTGAGCTTGCCGTAAACGATCATTGATCTGCCGTAACACCTCCTCAACCGAAACTGCAGAAAAAGCCCCGTGATGCATCGGACTATGCCAACAATCACGAAAGAAGAAAAGATCGGATGCTGTATATTGTTTTCCCGAAAGAATCTCTTGCAATGCTTCCAATACGGAAAAAGGATTATATAATATTCCGAAAGGATTGACATCGCAGTGAAAAGAGTTCTCTTTCAACTGCCGGCCGATATTCTCGGCAAAACAAGAACCCATCAGCAACAGTTGTTGCGCATGAGTGATAGGTGGCAAACCCTTTGGTAATTCAACAGGGGTAGAGAAGTTCATCATTGGCACATTTAATCAAATCACGCGAAAATAGGGAAAAAACCGGAACGGAAAAAACAATCGGTTCATTTTTTATCAGGAAATGAAGCCTCTCCCCAACTCCGCAATATTTTCGTACAAAAATATAACATTACTGCTTTTTCACATCAAAAAAGAATGTCTTTCCTTTTCTTTTCGTATTTTTGCATACTAAATTCTGTCGGAACATGAAGAACGAAACCACATATAGCTTGCTAAACGCATTGGATAACCCCGAAGACTTGCGACGACTCACGCCCGAGCAACTGCCCGAGGTGTGTCATGAATTACGGCAAGACATCATCAAAGAAGTCTCCTGCAATCCGGGACACTTTGCTGCCAGTCTGGGAGTGGTAGAACTCACCGTAGCCCTGCATTACGTGTTCAATACTCCTTACGACCGTATCGTCTGGGATGTAGGACATCAAGCTTACGGACATAAAATTCTTACCGGGCGTCGCGACACCTTTTCCACCAATCGGAAAATGGGAGGTATCCGGCCTTTCCCCTCACCCGAAGAGAGCGAATACGATACTTTTACTTGCGGACATGCTTCCAACTCCATCTCAGCAGCATTGGGCATGGCAGTGGCAGCCATGAAAAAAGGAGAACGCGACCGCCATGTGGTAGCTGTCATCGGCGACGGATCGATGAGCGGCGGACTGGCTTTCGAGGGACTCAACAACGTTTCATCCACCCCTAACAATCTGCTTATCATACTGAATGATAACGACATGGCCATCGATCGCAGCGTGGGCGGAATGAAGCAATACCTCTTCAACCTTACCACCTCCAACCGCTACAACCAGCTAAGATTCAAGACTTCACGACTGCTCTTCAAAATGGGTATCCTAAATGAAGATCGCCGTAAGGCACTCATCCGTTTGGGAAACAGTTTGAAATCGCTCGTCGCACAACAACAAAACATCTTCGAGGGAATGAACATCCGTTATTTCGGCCCGGTAGACGGACATGACGTACAAAATATCGCTCGTATCTTGCGGGATATCAAAGATATGGAAGGCCCTAAAGTACTGCATCTTCACACCATTAAAGGAAAAGGATTCGAACCGGCCGAAAAGCATCCGGGAATCTGGCATGCACCGGGTAAATTCGACCCGGAAACAGGGAAAAGGCTGATTGCCGATACGAACGGAATGCCGCCACTCTTTCAAGATGTCTTCGGACATACGCTGGTGGAACTGGCCGAACAAAACCCGCGCATCGTGGGAGTAACGCCTGCCATGCCTACAGGATGCTCCATGAATTTCTTAATGGAGCAAATGCCCGGACGCGCTTTCGACGTAGGCATCGCCGAAGGACATGCTGTGACTTTCTCCGGAGGAATGGCGAAAGACGGCCTTTTGCCTTTCTGTAATATCTACTCCTCATTTATGCAACGTGCCTACGACAATGTGATTCATGACGTGGCCATCCAGCGATTGCCCGTCGTGCTGTGTCTCGACCGTGCCGGATTGGTAGGCGAAGACGGTCCTACGCATCACGGAATGTTCGACCTGGCATACATGCGTCCGATCCCCAACTTGACCGTCTCCTCTCCGATGGACGAGCACGAACTACGCCGGCTAATGTATACGGCACAGTTACCGGACAAAGGTCCGTTCGTCATCCGTTATCCACGCGGACGGGGAGTATTGGTGGACTGGAAATGCCCGCTCGAAGAAATTCCCGTAGGACGGGGACGAAAACTAAAAGAGGGCCGTGATTTGGCCGTCATCACCATCGGGCCGATAGGAAACACGGCCGCACATGCCATCGCGCAAGTAGAGAAAGAGAACCCTAAACAAAGTATAGCCCATTATGACTTACGCTTTCTCAAACCATTGGACGAAGAGCTCCTACACGAAATAGGAACACGATTCAACCACATTATCACCATAGAAGACGGTGTCAAAGCCGGAGGCATGGGAAGTGCCGTACTTGAATTCATGGCTGATCATGGATACAGTCCGAAGCTGCAGCGTATCGGTATTCCCGACCATTTCATTGAACACGGGACAGCAGCGCAGCTATATGCCCTCTGCGGACTGGATGAAGAAGGCATCAAGAAAGTGCTAAAAGGTGAAAAGCGGGAAAAAAATGCCGGAATAAACGGTAATGGAATAAAGAAACAAACTGTGGACGAAAAAGCACATCTCAGTAACTAAATAAACGAAGCATAACAGCAGACAAAAATGAAGATTATCATTGCCGGTGCCGGCAACGTAGGCACCCATCTGGCCAAACTGCTCTCCCGTGAGCGGCAGGACATCATATTGATGGACGACGACGAAGAGAAGCTCAGCACCTTGAGCAATAATTTTGACTTGATGACCGTCACCGCATCCCCTTCTTCCATCTCCGGATTGAAAGAAGTAGGCGTAAAAGAGGCCGACTTGTTCATCGCCGTCACTCCGGACGAAAGCCGAAACATGACAGCCTGTATGCTGGCTCACAATCTGGGTGCACTGAAAACCGTGGCACGCATCGACAATTACGAATACCTGTTGCCCAAAAACAAAGAGTTTTTCCAAAAGTTAGGAGTAGATTCGCTCATCTACCCCGAAATGCTGGCCGCCAAAGAGATCGTATCCTCCATGCGTATGAGCTGGGTACGTCAATGGTGGGAATTCTGCGGAGGAGCACTGATCCTGATAGGTGCCAAAATGCGTGAAAAAGCAGAAATTCTGGACATCCCCCTCCACCAACTCGGAAGCCCCAACATTCCTTATCATGTGGTAGCTATCAAACGCGGCACAGATACTATTATTCCCCGGGGTGACGACACCATCAAACTGAACGACATCGTTTATTTCACCACCACTCGAAAATACATTCCTTATATCCGGAAAATCGCCGGAAAAGAAGATTATGCCGATGTACGCAATGTCATGATCATGGGAGGAAGCCGTATTGCTGTGCGAACGGCACAGTATGTACCCGACTACATGCAAGTGAAAATTGTAGACAATGACCTCAACCGTTGCAACCGCCTGACAGAATTACTGGACGACCGTACCATGATTATCAACGGAGACGGCCGCGATATGGACCTGCTCATCGAAGAAGGTCTCAAAAACACAGAAGCTTTTGTAGCACTGACCGGAAACTCCGAAACGAACATCCTCGCCTGCCTTGCCGCCAAACGTATGGGTGTGAATAAAACAGTGGCGGAAGTAGAAAACATTGACTATATAGGCATGGCGGAAAGTCTTGACATCGGCACGGTAATCAACAAGAAGATGATTTCCGCCAGCCACATCTATCAAATGATGCTGGATGCGGACGTCAGTAACGTCAAATGCCTCACATTCGCCAATGCCGACGTGGCCGAATTTACCGTAAAGGCAGACTCTAAAATCACAAAACACCTTATCAAGGATTTGGGATTGCCAAAAGGAACTACCATCGGCGGTATGATCCGGAACGGTGAAGGTATCCTTGTAACCGGAGACACGCTGGTGCGTGCAGGCGACCACGTTGTAGTGTTCTGCTTGAGTATGATGATAAAGAAAATAGAAAAATACTTTAATTAATCGACAATTGAAAATTGAGAGTTGAAAATTGAACGTTGAAAATTACCATGCAGCATGACAGCACAGCCAACTTTCAACTTTCAACTCTCAACTAAACAAAGCTTTCAATTGTCAATTGCCAACTGTCAATAGTCAATTAAATATGATTAATTCCAAAATGATATACCGCATCATCGGGTTTCTGCTATTAATAGAAACAGCCATGCTATTGTGTTGCGGAGGGGTATCGTTACTGTATCATGAAGATGATCTGATAAGTTTTCTGCAATCGGCAAGCCTCACTGCATTGATGGGGGCAGTATTACTTTTTATCGGACGCGAAGCCGAGAAGCAATTGGGACGCCGCGACGGATATGTCATCGTTACTGTTGCCTGGCTGACTTTCTCTCTTTTCGGAATGCTCCCTTTCTATCTGAGCGGCTATATCCCTTCGATCACAAATGCTTTTTTCGAAACCATGTCCGGTTTCAGCAGTACAGGAGCCACTATATTAAACGATATAGAAAAACTACCTCACGGTTTGCTCTTCTGGCGTAGCATGACGCAATGGATCGGTGGATTGGGAATCGTATTTTTCACTATAGCCGTACTCCCGATATTCGGTGTGGGAGGCATTCAGGTATTTGCCGCCGAAGCCAGTGGACCGACACACGACAAAGTACACCCGCGCATCGGTATCACTGCCAAATGGATATGGGGTATCTATGCCGGAATGACGGGAGCGTTGATCATTCTATTGATGTTCGGCGGAATGAATATTTTCGACAGCATATGCCATGCTTTCGCAACCACCAGTACCGGCGGTTTCTCTAC
>ERZ838839.1189-NODE-1189-length-27043-cov-2.930302_pt1 | contig 27043 bp, 24 predicted proteins | sample MGYA00519909_ERZ838839 | MGnify/ENA primary metagenome ERZ838839 (study PRJEB31850, sample SAMEA3708843) | human gut metagenome | biome: human gut; feature: human-associated habitat; material: faeces | place: China | collected 2014 ... | reverse complement strand
CTTGGACTCTTCGATGGTGATCACGCCGTCTCCGGTCACCTTCTCCATGGCGTCTGCAACCATCTCGCCTACTTCATCGCTGGAAGCGGAGATTGCTGCGACCCTTGCGATCTGTGCCTTGCCGCTGATGGGCTGGCTCATCTCAGCGATGGCCTTCACAGCCTCGTCGGTGGCCTTCTTCATTCCTTTTCTTAAGATAATGGGGTTTGCGCCTGCTGCCAGGTTCTTCATTCCCTCATTGATCATTGCCTGGGCCAGAACGGTTGCGGTGGTAGTACCGTCACCGGCAACGTCGTTTGTCTTTGTGGCAACTTCTTTTAAGATCTGTGCGCCCATGTTTTCAAAAGCGTCTTCCAGCTCGATCTCTTTTGCGATGGTCACGCCGTCGTTGGTGATCAGCGGTGTTCCGAAGGATTTATCCAGGACCACGTTTCTTCCTTTGGGCCCTAATGTCACGCGGACGGTATCAGCAAGTTTATTTACGCCAGCTTCCAGAGCTTTTCTGGCATCTACGCCATATTTAATTTCCTTAGCCATGATTCAATTACCTCCAAATTTATATACGCTCCGGCCAGACCGGAGCAGCCGCAGCCTTACGGTCTCCCGCCGCTGCTTATTCAATAACAGCAAGAATATCGTTCTGTTTTACGATGATGTATTCTGCGTCGTCAGTCTTAACCTCAGTTCCGGAGTACTTAGAGAAGATTACCTGGTCTCCAACCTTTACCTGCATGGTAACTTCCTTGCCGTCCACAACTCCGCCCGGTCCAACGGCAATGACTTCTGCCTGCTGCGGTTTCTCTTTTGCCTGGCCCGGAAGCACGATACCAGATTTGGTAGTCTCCTCTGCCACAAGCTGTTTTAATACAACCCGATCAAATAACGGTACTAATTTCATGGATAACTCCTCCTTACATCGAATCTATTTTTGTTGCGATCCACGTATTGTGAACGAACGCTTTTCTTTTCGGGGACTCTTAAAACCCCCTCTCTGATGTACATTACCATTTATAGCACGTGTTGTTAGCACTGTCAATAGTCGAGTGCTAATTTTATCGAATTTTTATAACTTTCCCCTTTCTTTTTTATTCTCTTCGTATTAGAATTACTTTTATAAAGAATATTCGTAACTGCAAAGAAATGGAACCGGAACGAATGTTCAAAGAAAGGAGTACAGGGGTATGGCAAAAAAAGCTTTTGGAAAACTGGCAGCCCTCTTAACCATTGCAGGAGCTGCTGCAGCCGGCATTTCTTACCTGACGAAATACCGGTCTTTTAACAAGGAGCTGGATGAAGATTTCCACGATTTTGAGGATGAGGACGAGACCGAAGTGCCGGACAGTACCATGAGCCGCAACTATGTTTCCCTCCATGCAGATAAGGACGAGTTTCTGGTAGCCGCAGGCGACATGATGAACGCCGCCAAGGATGCTGCCAGTGCCGCAAAAAATATGGTAAAGGATGCTGCTGCTATCGTGGCCGATAACACCCGCGAGGCCGTCAGTGTTGCCAGAGACGGTGCGCAGAAAGCTGCCGCTTCAGCAGAAGATACCGTAGAAAAGGCTGAAAGCGCTGCTGAGGACGCTGTGATCAAAACTGCTGACGCCATGGAAAGTGCAGTGGAAACCGTCTCCGATACCATGGAAGAAACCGCTGCAAAGCTGGAAGCTGCTGCTGATCAGGCAGAAGAGATTACTGTTGATGAGGAACCGGCTGAGAAACAGCCTGTTTCCGGCGAAGAGGTCTCTGCCACAACAGTCAGCGAAGACACAGAGGCATAACATCATGTATAACGCAGAAAGCAGGACATGGAGTTTTCTTACTCTCCATATCCTGCTTCTTTATTTCATAGGAAATTGCATCCTACGAAGCAAAAAAGTGCTCCGCAGGAATGCGCCAAGGTACATTCTTTTTCATGTTTCTGAAAAATCTGCGTTCTGAATCCCCCAGCATGTTTTGAGAAGGTGTATGCCGTCTACGATCTGCTCCTCGCTCAGGCTTGCATACCCAAGCACCACAGTCGACGGGCGGTGGTTGTGTTCCGGGTGAATGAAATAGCTGTTCAGACCATAGACCCTAACTCCTGCTTCTGCCGCTTTCCGGATCAGTGCTTCCTCCGGCACGCCGTTTCTGGATGTCAGCAGAATATGAAGACCTGCATGCTCTCCACGTATCTCAAACTGTTTTCGCAGCGGTTCCACCTGCTCCAGCAAAAGATCATGCTTGGTTTTGTAGATCGCACGCATCCGGTTTAAATGCCGTTCAAAATGTCCTCCTGATAAAAACTGATACAAAATGTTCTGATCAATGCGTGACACCGTAGAAGCATAGAAAGAAGTCTGGCTGCGGTAACGGACTAAAAGTGAAAGCGGCAGTACCAGATAGCTGACACGGATAGCCGGCGCAATGCATTTGGAAAACGTGCCAAGATAAATCACCCTGCCATTCCGGTCCATGCCCTGAAGCGCCGGAATCGGCTTTCCGCGATACCGGAATTCACTGTCGTAATCATCCTCTATAATATAACGGTCCGGCGCCTCCTGGGCCCACTTTAAGAGCTCCTGTCTCCGCCCGACCGGCATAACGATTCCCGTCGGGAACTGATGAGATGGCATCACATAGGCCACATTTGCCCCGCATTCAGCCAAAAGCTCCGGCTCCATGCCATTTGCGTCCATCTCCACCGGGCAGACCTCATAGCCCAGGCTCTGGAAGACCCGGTAGGCCTGTTTGTAGGTCGGGTTTTCCATGGCGATCACGTGTCTTCCTTCGAGGATCTGGGACAGCAGCATCAGCAGATACTCACTTCCCGCACCTACAATAATCTGCTCCGGGCTGCAGTTGACACCGCGTGCCGAATGCAGATAGCTGCGTATTGCCTCCCGAAAGCCAGGTTCTCCCTGGTGATTTCCGGAATGAAACATCTCTTTGTTGTCATCTACCAGAGTATTCCGGCTCAGCTTTCTCCACACATGGTATGGAAAGCTGTCCAGGTCAATGCCCCGCGGCGAAAAATCGACGCGCCAACCGGCATCCGGCTCTACGGTAGTCTCCATCTCGCCGGTGCCGGTTGCTCCGGTCTCCACCAGTTCCTCCAGATGACTGACAAAATAGCCGCGGCACGGCCGGGCTTCCATGTATCCCTCGGCAAGCAGCTGGTCATAGGCCATCTGCGTTGTGCTGCGGCTGACTTTCAAATGCTCCGCCAGCACCCGCGTGGATGGAAGCCGTTCCCCTGCTTTTAAGGAACCGTTTCGGATCTCCGTGCGGATGTGGGAGTATATCTGTTCATACAGTGGTTTTTTTGACCGGGAATCAAGCGGAATCAACAGTTCCATAATCCTATCCCCTAATCCAATCGATTATTTCTGAATCTTAAAGGAGCTCTTTAAGGAAACGATACGGTTAAACACCGGCTCGCCCGGCTTGCTGTCCTTGCAGTCCGCACAGAAGAAGCCATTGCGGACAAACTGGAAACTGTCATAAGCCTTTGCCTCTGCAAGAGCCGGCTCAACATAACAATTCTTTAAGATAGTCAGAGAGTTCGGGTTTAAGTTGAGGCTTCCATCCTCGTTTAACTTGCCCTTTTCCTCATCTACAATATTCTCATACAGGCGCACCTCAACCTGCTTTGCAGTCTCGGCTGCAACCCAGTGGATGGTGCCCTTTACCTTACGCTCACAGAAGCCGGAACCGCTCTTGGTAGCCGGATCGTAGGTTGCGTGTACGACCGTGATATTGCCGTTCTCATCCTTCTCAAAGCCTGTACAGGTTACAAAGTACGCACTCATAAGACGAACCTCATTGCCCGGGAACAGACGGAAGTATTTGCGCGGCGGTTCCTCCATAAAGTCCTCACGCTCAATATAGAGCTCTCTGCCGAACGGAACCATGCGGGAGCCAAGCTCCGGATTCTCCAGATTGTTCGGAACCTCGAGCATCTCTGTCTGGCCTTCCGGATAGTTGTCGATGACCAGCTTCACCGGATCCAGGATTGCCATCATGCGGGCCTTCTTTAATTTCAGATCCTCACGGATACAGTACTCAAGCATAGCATAGTCAACTGAGCTGTTTGCCTTGGATACGCCAACCAGGTCTACAAATTTGCGGATCGCTTCCGGAGTGTAGCCCCGTCTGCGCAGCGCAGCAATGGAAACCAGACGCGGATCATCCCAGCCGTCTACAATGCCGTCTTCAACAAGCTTCTTGATGTATCGCTTACCGGTGATCACGTTTGTCAGGTACAGCTTTGCAAACTCAATCTGACGCGGCGGATTCTCAAACTCACACTCGCGTACCACCCAGTCGTACAGCGGACGGTGGTCCTCAAACTCCAGGGTACAGATGGAATGGGTAATATGCTCAATGGCATCCTCGATCGGATGGGCAAAGTCATACATCGGGTAAATGCACCATGCATCGCCGGTGTTGTGGTGTGTCATACGGGCTACACGGTAGATGACCGGGTCTCTCATGTTGATATTCGGAGAAGCCATATCAATCTTGGCACGAAGCACCTTCTCACCATCCTGATACTTGCCCTCTTTCATTTCCTCAAAAAGCTTTAAGTTCTCCTCGATGCTGCGGTTGCGGTACGGGCTTTCCTTACCCGGGGTGGTGAAATCACCGCGATATTCCCGGATCTGATCCGCAGTCAGGTCACAGACGAAGGCTTTTCCTTTCTTTATAAGAAGAACCGCGCACTCGTACATCTGCTGGAAGTAGTTGGATGCGAAGAACAGTCTGTCTTCAAAGTCTGCGCCCAGCCACTTGACATCCGCCATGATAGACTCGACAAACTCGGTTTTTTCCTTGGTCGGGTTGGTATCATCAAATCTTAAGTTGAACTTGCCGCCGTATTTCTGGGCAAGACCGTAGTTTAATAAAATGGACTTTGCATGTCCGATATGCAGGTAACCGTTCGGCTCCGGCGGGAAACGGGTCTGAACGTGATCGTAAACACCCTCCGCCAGATCTTTATCGATCTCCTGCTCAATAAAGTTCTTGGAAACAACATCTTTCTCTTCCGCTGTCTCTAAAACTTCTTTTTCTTTTTCCATCGTGAAGTCCTCCATACTGTTTGCGGGCGTCTTGCTTTATGCCGCATGATAATAACTTATCATAACACATTTCCCTGAAATGGGAAAGGGGGTAAATGGGTTCCAAATTTTTTTCATTTTTTTCAAAAATACTGTTGACATTCCGCAAATCCCATGCTATATTATACGAGGTTCGCTGCTGTGGCTCAGTCGGTAGAGCGTCGCATTGGTAGTGCGGAGGTCACGGGTCCGATTCCCGTCAGCAGCTCTCATGAAGTCGAAGATCTTTGAAGTCAAAGATTTTCGACTTTTTTGTTTTTTAAAAAAAGGCTCTTATGCTGATTTTTATAAAATCTTTTTGCATAAGAGCCTTTTTCTCTTCCCTATTCCAGGATCTCATCCATCGTGAGAATCTCCATATCTGATTTTCCCTTCAGCTTAATACTGGTTCCCAGGGATGTTACACGGATACGTCCTTCCAGACAGTCTGCTACCTCGCGGGATATGAAAATCGTACGTGCCGGGGCATTTGCCTCCAGACGTGCCGAGGTATTGACCGTATCTCCGATGGCCGTGTAATCCATGCGCTGCGGAGAACCGATATTTCCAACCACCGCATCTCCTACATGAACCCCGATGCCAAAGGATACGGTTCGCCCGTATTTTTCCATCAAGACTTTGGAAAGCTCATCGGAGCCCTGGCGCATATCTTCTGCCGCCCGGACAGCCTTCATCACATAGTCTTCCTGCGGAAGCGGAGCTCCCCAGAATGCCATGGCCGCATCGCCGATGAATTTGTCCAGCGTGCCTCCGTTTCGCATAATACAGTCCGCAATCAGAGTCAGGTACTGGTTTAAGATCTCTACCACCTCGGAAAGTGTTAGTTTCTCAGACATGGTCGTAAAGCCGCGGATATCTACAAATAACACGGCAATGTTTACGACTCTCCCGCCTACCATCAGAGTCTCCGGATTGCCGCTGTCTAAAATCTCCTGCACGATCTGCGGTGCCACATACTTTTTGAACGTACTGGTCACCCGGTGCTTTTCGAGAGCTGCCGTGATATAGCTACAGGTTTTCTATTTTTTTCGCGACAGATAATCCTCTATCTGCCCAACTATTGATATTAGCATAAAACAGCTGTAACATCAAATTATATTTTTCATTTTAAGTAACACTATCAGTCCTTTTCCCAACAGCGGCTTTTCCTAAACAGCCGGGTCAGCTCCGGATCCAGCTTTCCTTCTTTGTCTGCCATAATATCCAGGATTCCAAGTGCCTTTTCCACGGGCATGCCCGGCTTGTACGGCCGGTCATCTGCCACCAGCGCATCAAATATATCCAGGATTGTGATGATGCGCACCTCCATCGGGATCTGCTCTGCCATCAGATGCTCTGGATAACCGCTTCCGTTTAAAAGCTCGTGATGACTGGCCGCCCATTCCCTTACATGGGACAGCTCTTTGGAGAAACGGATCTCAGAAAGCAGCTTGTCGGTGATGATCACATGACTTTCCATGACAGCACGTTCTTTCTCCGACAAAGTTCCCTTGCGGATCATAAGCATCTGAAATTCTTCCTCCTCAAGCCACGGCTTTTCGCTGCCATCCTCTTCCGTATAGGTTTTCTCACGGATTCGGCAGATCTCCTCCCGCAGATCGTCCGGGCAAAATCCGGCTGTATTGGCACGAAGAATGGTGTCTCCGTCCTGTTTTAATTCTTCCAGCCGCTTTTCCAGGGCTTCCCCGGAAATAGCTCCTTTTAAGCATGCAATCTGTGCCAGCAGGCGCATCTTCTCAAAGCGGTGCAGGATTTCGGACTTCTGCTCCGGCAGCAGTCTCGCCTCTTTATTCATGACCTCCAGCGGGATCACGAGCTTTCCGATATCGTGCAGCCAGACACTCATAAGAAGCTCGTGCCTGTGTTCCGCGTCAAACCATGGTTCCCTGCCCTCTGCTTTCGCCGTTTCATTGAGATAATCAATAAAATGACGTCCGTATTCCACCATATGGCGTGTATGACTTGCATTGTAAGGGGTTCTTTCGTCAACCGCGGAGGACATGACGCGTACGAAAGACTCGAACAGTTCCTTGATATTCTCAATATAAAGAACATTCTGAATGGTAATGGCTGCCTGAGAAGCTACAGATTCCACCGCCGGAATGATATCTGCCGGAAAAGCGCAGATATTCCCTGCTGCATCCATAGCGTTGATGAGCTGGATCACACCAAGGCGCTCTCCCTGCCGGTTATGCATGGGAACTACCAACATGGACTGAGTGTGATATCCGGTCATGGCATCATAACGGACCGGACCGGAGAAATCGTACTCCGTTGAAGTCCGCACATTTTCAATGCATACAGTCCTGTTTTCCAGATAACACATGGCACAGACATTTTCCCTGCTCATCCTGACCGGAGGAAGATTTGGTTCCTTTCCATCTCCTCCCTCACAGGTGTGCATGGTATTGTTGCACATAATTTTGAATCGCAGCAAATCCCCGTCTGCCAGATAAAGAGTTCCGGCATCGGCGTGAGTCAGTTCCATGATCCGGTTTAAGATCATCTCCAGCAGCCGGTTATAATCCTTTTCCGAAGAAATGGCTGTGCCGATCTCAAGAATGCTTTGCATTTCCTTTTGCGTCATAAGTAACTCCTCCAGATTTTCAGTTCAGGCTATTCTCCAAACCGTATTTTTGTCTTTCTGTTGGCAGTCATCCTTGCCCATGTACTTTGAGAGCCATACCCTCCCGCGCAAACAGACAGGCCGGATCCTGCGCCAGTGATATTTTCTCCTGCTCTCGCAGAAACGTATCCTGATAGCCCCGTTCATAATGCATGAAAAGCGCCTGCTGCGCTCCGCTTGCCTGCCGCAGCTTCCGGCACCGTTCAATGGAACCATGTCCCCATCCCTGCCTGAGCAAAAGCTCCACCTCCGTATAACAGGCATCACAGATCAGCAGGCCACAGGCTCCGGCAAACTCTTTCAGTTTCTGAAACATCGCATCGGTCAGCTCGCAGTCAAGCCCGTACACGATGCTGGCTGGCTCAGACCCTTGCGTTGCCCCCTCCAGCCGGTATAAAATGCTTCCGCCCGGATGTTCGCCGCTAAGTGTTTGCACCCGGATCTGATCCTCCAGCAAAAACACATCTCCCGCCTGAATCTCATGAAACCGGATAAGGGCCGGAAGCTGATCTAACGGAAGCGGCCAGTAAGGCGGTCCAAACATCTGGCAGAGGCATTCCTTCAGACTTTTTTCTCCCGGACGCTCCCCATAAATATGGACTTCCATCTGCGGATCAAAAAGAAAGGAACTACCGTACAGTCCCATCAGATGATCCATATGGAAATGACTGAGCAGAAGATCCAGACGTCTGCGCTTTCCATCCATCTGCCGCTTAAAGCTCCGACAAAAATTTCCAATCCCGGTTCCGGCATCCAGGATCACCGTTTTGTCTTTTGTATGGACGGTCACGCAGGAGGTATTTCCCCCATATTCCTGATATTCCGGACCACATTCCGGCCCGGACCCGCGAACTCCCCAGACTCTCACCTGAAGTCCCATATCCATTCTCCCTTCTGCCTTCCATACCGGCTTTCCATCCATATTGTTTCATTATAATCCATGATCTGTCCCAATGGAAGCCCGAAAACTTTATATTTTCCGGCACCGTGCGGCCTGTCGTTTCATACAGTACAGTAAAAAGCAATGAGGCGCAATATGGCTGAAAATGATACACATTACAATGGAACTTCTGATATAAGTGACAACGATGCAGCGGCTCCGCTCCCGGAGCTGGAAGAAGAAAAGGCAGCCTATCCGGACGATGCAGCAAACATCCCTGTGGCTCCGCTGCCGGACCCCGGCGAGGGCGGACCGGTCTATCCGGGAAACAGCACAAGCGGAGCCATCGGCGGAAACTGGGACTGGGGAAATAACAGCAACAACCACTGGGGACATCATGGAAACAGCTGGGGCAACAGCTTCCTGCCTCTTACTCCCACGAACCCCGCAATTTCCCCGCGTTATTACGGACAGGTGCGGTTCTTAAATGCCTCCACCAACAGCTTTGCCGTCAACATCAGCATTGATGGCACTGCGTATGCCATCAATTCCCGCTTTGGCACCATTTCGAACTATGACTGGATCTCGGATGGTTTCCATACGGTTACCGTCCGCCGTGCCTCCGGCATGCGTTCCGTGCTTTTTCGGCAGAACTTTCCGTTTACCGCCAGCAAAAAGGTAACTATGGTTCTGGTAGATTCTGCCTCCGGCGGTCTGGAAATGGTTCAGATTTCCGACACCGGCTGTAATCCCCGCGCCTATAATACCGGCTGCTACCGCTTTGCCAACATGACCTACAGCGGCTCCCGGTATGATCTGCTGCTTTACGGCGGTGAAACCATATTCCGGAACGTGGCCTTCCAGACCGTCACCCCATATAAGCAGGCTATGGCCGGTACCTACCAGTTCTACGTAACAAGCTCAATTACTCCTTCCTGCGCGAGATTCCGATCATAGTCATTGGCTTTGGCGGCTCCGGCACCATTACCGGAAACAATCAGGCAGAGGCACTGCTCTCCGCACAGATTGAAATTGCAGCCGGCCAGAATTATACCTCTTATCTGATCGGGAACACCTGGTCCGATATCGGTCTGCGGCTGCTGACCGTAGAGGATTCCTGATTTTGTTCACAAAAGAATGTGCCTTGGCACATCCTCGCGGAGCGTTTTTATATGATAGGACGTAATTTCCTATCATATGAAAAAGGCGCTCTGGCAGCAAATCACACTGCCAGAACGCCTTTTTCGCATTCTGTCTTCTATTATAGCCTTGCCAGCTTCTTTTCCATCAGCTCACCGTTGCTGCTGTAAATAACAGCATTTTCCCTGCTGATCTTTCCATCCTTAAACAGCTTTATGAGGCTGTTGTCCATGGTGATCATGCCTTCCTCCTGGGAGGTAGCGATGATATTGTCGATCTGGTGGATCTTGGACTCACGGATCAGGTTTCGGATCGCATTGTTAAAGAACATAACCTCAAAGGCAGGGACCACACCGCCCTCCACCTTCGGGATCAGCTGCTGGGAAACCACGGCCTGCATGACCATGGAGAGCTGTGCCCGCACCTGTTCCTGCTGTGCCGGCGGGAAACTGTCAATGATTCGGTCTATGGTGTTGGCCGCGCCGACTGTGTGCAGGGTAGAAATGACCAGATGACCTGTCTCTGCCGCAGTCAGTGCTGTCTTGATCGTTTCTTCATCGCGCATCTCACCAACCAGAATAACATCCGGTGCCTGACGGAGCGCTGCGCGAAGACCCGTCACGTAGCTTTCGGTATCCAGGCCGATCTCTCGCTGGGTAACAACACTCTGATTATGCCGGTGCAGGTACTCGATCGGATCCTCCAGCGTGATCACATGCACGTTGCGTGTCTTATTGATCTGGTCAATGATACAGGCCAACGTGGTACTCTTACCGCTTCCCGCAGGTCCCGTTACCAGAACAAAGCCCTTCGTCATACGGGAAATATCGATCACCACCTGAGGGATGTTCAGATTGCGAAAATCCGGCAAGTCAAATGTGATCACACGGATGATTGCAGCCAGAGAACCTCTCTGACGGAATACATTGACACGGAAACGAGAAACGCCCGGAAGTGCCATTGCAAAGTCATCGTCACCGCATTCCACAACATGATCCATGCTGCGGTTATTTGCCAGTGCGTAAATTTCCCGCACCATCTCTTCAATTTCTTTCGGAAAAATCTTTTCGTCACTCTGATACATGATCTTTCCGCCCACCTTCCAGGAAAGCGGCATGCCTGGGATCAGGAATATATCTGCCGCACCCTGTTCTACTGCATTGCGCAGTACATCTTCTGTAAACAAAGGCACTCCCTCCTGCTTTAATTGCCACTCCATACCGGAATGGACTGATCGATCTCATAGTCTTCCTGGTGATATACCTTCCAGGAAAGCACCTGATACGTTTTCTGTTCCCAGTCCAGCGCCAGTTCTACCCGGAGCGCCTGGCCTGCATTCATGGCCACATCGGTACAATAGGTGCCGGAAGCACTCTGCAGATATGGCATAAGACTGTCTTTGTCGCCCTTTAAGAGCGCCTGGTCTGCCAGCTGTAAAAATGCCTCTCCCGCTGCATCCGCGCGGTAGTATTTCTGCACCGAATCTGCGCTTCTGCGGGAAAGTGCATCCTCCCGCTTTGCGTTGCCAAGGGACAATACACTGAATGTCACCAGGCAAAGCACAATAAAGATCAGGATCAGACTGGAGCTTCCGATATTCGCTTTTCTTCTGATTTCCTGTTTTGCCATCTGTCTCATCCTCCGGATGTTTCCTGTGATCCTCCGCCTGCTGTCCGGCCCGGTTCCTGTTTTTTTCATTTGACAGGATCCGTCCGCCGGGCTATGGTCTCACATATTTCGCTGCTTCCAGCACAAACAGTTCTTCGCCGCGTTCTCCGGCTTCCCGGATCACAATCTTAAGCTTTTGCATGCCGGTATCCTGCACGGACTCTGTCAGGACACCCGTATAGACCGCCGCAGCAGGGTCTTGTGTCTCTTCCCAGTCTGCATTCCAGTAGCGGTCCTGCTTCCCATCCATGCGCTCATCTGAAAGCTTCCAGAGCTCTGTCTCCGACTGTGCCGCGCTGACAGCATGGTCACGCTCCCAGGCCAGACGGCTCATCCGGTCTGATTTTGCAAATGCAAGAATGCAGGTAGATGCGCAGAGCATAAAGAAAAATACGACTACCATCATTTCCATCAGGAAAATGCCGGAGCCGGAAGCACTTCGTCTGTTCATTGCCCTGTCACCATCCTTCCGCTGCGCAGTGACAGCGTCAGGCTTGCGCCCCCTGTCCCAAGCGTTGTCACATGAAGCAGCCTGCCCTCCTGCGTTATCGTAAGGCCATCGCACTCGAGGATCTCAAGTCCGTCCGCCAGCCCAAGCCCGCTGTCTTCACAGGTAAACAGTTCCCGGATACTGCCTTCATAATAGTAGATCCAGGTAATGTAATCACCGCCCTCTATGGTTTCACGGATTTCAAGAACCGACTGTCCGTCTTCCGTTTTTACAGCCACTGCCTTATCCGCATCACCCTGGCGTACTTTGTTGGCCACATACTGGAGTGCTACACTGCCCGTGTAGGTCTGATCCATGCGGCTGCTGATATTTTCGTATACCTTGCTGCCTGCAAGCACCGTAAACAGCGCACACATAATGAAGACCAGAAACAGCAGCATGGTAAAGAGCACACTCATGGTCTGCCCGTCATTCCGATTACGGCTGCCATTCACTGTCTTCACCTCCTTTAGCAGGGATCACGGTGATATCCGGCATGATATTGGAAGCAAAACCACTGTAGAACACATTGTAGCGTTCCCGGTCGATCTGGATTCCATAATGCTCCTCCAGGTATTCCACGCTCGGCGGATAACGTCCTTCAATCGCATAACACTGTACAGAAGCCTGGCGGATCGCCTTGATCAGGGTATCAGAGCCCTCTGACCTTGCACGGCCCAGGAAGGAAAACACGCCGTTCACAAACAGGCCCATGACCGCGCCGAACACAATCACCGAGGCAATGCATCCGGCCAGGAACCGCTTATCCCATTTTTTTTTCATGTTCATCCCTCCGTCAGTCTCAGCCTACCCCCGCCAGGATTCCTGCCAGCGGAAGCATAACAGAAAGAAGGATCAGCCCGACTGCCACTGCCAGGACTGCCACCAGAGTAGGTTCCAGTCTTGCCACCATAGCATCAATGGAAGCATCTGCCTGCTGTTCATAGTCATCTGAAATTTCCTGCAGCACTTCGTCCATCTTACCGCTTCGCACACCTACTTTGATAAGCTGGATATGAAAGCTGCTGAACAGTCCGGATTCCTTCATGGCCTCATAATAGCCCTCACCCAGCTGCAGCTTTTCGCTGCAGACATCGATTTTTTCTGCCACCTTGCCATTGTCTACCAGCTCTCTTGCCAGCTCCATACCTTTATCCAGTTCCATACCGCTGCGAATGGTCAGTGCAAGCACTGCGGTGAAACGGCGGCCTGCAGCTGCTAGCGCTGTCTTGCTGTTTCGTTTCAGCCTCTCCATAAGCTTGTGGGCAATCGTCAATTCTTTTCCTGCGCCGGCCGCGATTGCCGCGATCAGGACTGCCACTGCCAGAAGTACAAACACCACCAGAGCTGCACCGCTTAAAATACCGCCAAGCCTGGAGGCCGCCTGGGAAAGCGGAGACATCTGTACACCAAGCTGTGCGTATACCTGCTCAAAAACCGGCATCACACGGGTGAACAGGACAAACAGTACAATCAGAAGCATGCCGACCATCATCACCGGATAGGTAATGGCATTGCGGATATTTTTCATCATGTAATATTCTTTTTCATAATAATCTGCCAAGGACTCCATCATCTGGTCCAGGGTACCACTCTGCTGTCCCAGCTTTGCCATGCGCACCACGTAGGGCGGAAATGCGCCGGTACGTTCCAGGGATTCAAAGAACGGATCCCCCAGCTCCACATCCTCACCCATGGTGTGAAAAAGCTTCTTTTCCTCTTCCGTCGGGGCATCCTCTGCCATCAGATAGAGCCCCTCATCTAACGGGACTGCGGCCTTCAGCAGAATAGATATCTGAAGACAGAATGCCGACAGTTCCCGTCCGGAATAAACTTTCGCTGCCATCGTTCACTCCCCCTCTGTGTATCTTAATAGGTATATTTCGCCTGATAATTGGATCCGTTTCCAATGTACTGCCGGATAGACTCACTCTGTCCTCCTGAGGAAGCAAAGGTCGGGTCCATCAGAGACCAGTTGTGTCCGTCAAAGTAAATGAAGTTATCGACCCAGCCGATATTATCGATGTAAACATTGACCCATGCGTGATACAGCCCGCCGCTGTAGCCGATAACCAGTTTCGTCGGGATATCCTGAGAACGCAGCATTGCTGTCATCAGAGCTGCATAGTCAAAGCATATGCCTGTTTTCTGCGCCAGCACCTGGTCCACATTCGGAAGATAACCACTCTGTACTGAAGCAGCCTTGGCAGTGTCGTAGGTAATGTTGTTGATCACATAATTGTATACATTGGTGACCACGCCGATCGCATCTGCCGCAGAAGCCGCCAGCTCCGCGCCCTTGTTTACCGCAGCGCTTCCGTTTGAAAAGTTTACATACTGGTTCGGAGTTAAGAACGGTGCGAACTCATCCGCCAGACTGACCGATATATCCTGACTCATGACCTGGGCGTACTGGTTTCCGCTGACATTCTCAAAAATCTTGATCCTGTAGGTTCCGTTACCCTCTGTGAACGGGAACACCTCATAAGCATCCCGGGCATTCAGATCATAAGTATAGGTGGTAGACTTGGCAATCTGGATCTTGATGCGGCTCTGTCCGCCGGTATACTTGATCATGACATAGCCATTGGAGATATTGGAAGCATCGATCGTGGCACGGCCATTGCCATATGTCACACTGCCGCTTGCCACCGGAGTACGAACATCACTGCCGGCCGGCTTCTGATAAAGCGGTACTGCCTCGTCCTCAATGACTGCCAGTGTCTCTGCCGAATCCTCCACTCCCAAGGTTTCTGCTGCTTCCGAAGCGGAAGTTTCCTGCACCTTATCAGAATGCTCTGTGCCTGCCGGGGCACTGTTTCCTGCGCACCCGTAAAGCACTGCCGCAGTCAGAAGCACTGCAGTGCTGGTCCTGATGCTTTTTTTCTTCATCACAAACGCCTTCTTTCCGGACTCCGTTTCTCAGTTCAGGCGCTGTCTCACGATTTCGTAAGCCAGCACACCGGCTGCCACCGAAGCATTTAAGGAGTCAATATCGCCTTTCATCGGAATGGATGCGATCATGTCACATTTTTCCCGGATCAGTTTGCCGACTCCGTTTCCTTCGTTTCCAATAACCAGACCGATCGGTCCCTTCAGATTCAGACGGTACATGACTTCACCGCCCATATCCGCGCAGACAAACCAGAGTCCGCGTTTCTTTAAATCTTCAATGGTCTGGGCCAGGTTCGTAACCTTTGCCACAGGTGTATAATTCAAAGCACCTGCGGAGGTCTTTGCTACTGTAGCGGTAAGACCTGCTGCCCGATGCTTCGGGATGATGACACCATGTGCGCCTGCCAGGTTCGCCGTACGGATGATCGCCCCAAGGTTATGCGGATCCTCAATGCCATCCAGCAGGAAGATAAACGGCGGTTCGCCCTTCTCCTCTGCTGCCTTTAAGATATCCTCCACCTCTGCGTACTCATAAGCTGCGGCATGGGCAATGACACCCTGATGCTTTCCGGTCTCGGACATCTGGTCCAGACGCTCTCTCGGCACAAAGCTGATGATGGTGTCTGCTTTTCTTGCTTCGCGGACAATGCTCTGGATGGGGCCATCCTTGCAGCCGTCCTGCACAAACAGCTTGTCAATGGTCTTTCCGGAACGGAATGCCTCCAGTACGGCATTCCTTCCTTCTATAGTCAGTTCTTCATATCTCATGAAAGTTCTCCAATCTTTTCGAGTCCGTCCCGGATCAGCTCCAGAAGACGGTTATGCTGTGCCTGCAGGTACAGATACCCTATCAGAGCTTCAAAGCCGGTAGCCATGCGATAATCGATCATGGTAGCATGCTTGGCCGTAGTCGCAGACTTTGCGTTTCTTCCGCGTTTGTATACAGCCAGTTCCTCCTCCGTCAGATCATCCTGGATTGCTTTGATGATGTTGGCCTGGGTCTCTGCTTTTACCAGGCTGGCACTCTTTTTATGCATCTTGTTGACCTGCATGCTGCCGTGGTTGATGACCTTCGTACGGATCAGCAGCTCATAGACTGCGTCTCCGATGTAGGCAAGTACTAACGGCGAGTAGGTCCGCGGATCCACCGTTTCCAGCTTCAGCGCCTTTGCGATGGCCTCCTCGATTTTTATGCTCTCTTCCATTTTACACCCTCTCTGGTATCTTCCAGCACGATGCCCATATCCAGAAGTTTCTGGCGGATCTCGTCGGCCAGGGCAAAATTCTTTTCTTTTCTCGCCTGCTGTCTTGCAGCGATCAGCTCCTCAACCTCGCTGTCAAGCACCTCCGCCTTGCGCTCTGTGATGATACCAAGAACATCGGAAAGTTTTGCGATGGTTCCTGCAAGCAGTTCTGCGTATGCCCTGGTGCTCTCCTCATTTGCTGTGCTGTTGGCCAGCTTTACCAGCTCAAAGATTGCGGAAACAGCATCTGCGGTATTGAAGTCATCGTCCATAGCTGCCTCGAATTTTGCGACCAGCTCGTCCATGTTCTTCTTATTCTCCTGCTCTTCCTCAGTCAGTGTGTCGCCGAACACCTTACCCAGAAGTTCTTTTAAACGCTCTGCGCAGGTGATGATGCGCTCCAGTCCGTTTTTGGAAGCCTCCATAAGCTCTGCGCTGAAGTTGATCGGGCTGCGGTAATGTGCGCTCAGCATGAAGAAGCGCAGCACCTGCAGATCATATTTCTCACCGATTTCACGGACGGTAAAGAAATTTCCGAGGGATTTGGACATCTTCTTGTTGTCGATATTTAAGAAACCGTTGTGCATCCAGTAGTTTGCGAAGGTCTTGCCGTTGGCTGCCTCAGACTGCGCGATCTCATTCTCGTGATGTGGGAAGATAAGGTCCTCACCGCCTGCATGGATATCGATCTGCTCACCCAGGTACTTTTTGGACATGACAGAGCACTCAATATGCCAGCCAGGACGGCCCTGGCACCATGGGGACTCCCAGTACGGCTCGCCTTCTTTTTTCGGCTTCCAGAGAACGAAATCAGACGGATCCTCTTTGTTTTCCTCACCGGTTACCTTCAGTTCACGAAAGCCTGACATCATTTCATCCAGGTTCTTGTGGGAAAGCTTACCATAGCCCTTGAAGGATTTTGTGCGGAAATATACCGTACCGTCTGCTGCCACATAAGCGTGTCCCTTGTCGATGAGGGTCTGGATCATCTCCAGCATGCCGCCGATCTCCTGGGTTGCCTGTGGATGGGTGGTAGCCGGTTTTACGTTCATGTCAGCCATATCTTTTTTGCACTCTGCGATGTAGCGCTGGGAAATGGTGTCTGCATCTACCCCTTCCTCGATGGCTTTCTTAATGATCTTGTCATCCACGTCGGTGAAGTTGGAAACGTAGTTGACATCATAGCCTTTGTACTCAAAGTAACGGCGTACGGTATCGAAAATGATCATCGGTCTCGCGTTTCCGATATGGATGAAGTTGTACACAGTCGGGCCGCATACATACATCTTTACCTTTCCCGGCTCTAACGGCACAAATTCTTCTTTTCTTCTGGTCAATGTATTAAAAATCTTCATGTTATTCCTCCTTGTATTCCCCCGTTCAGGGCTGTTTTCTTTCCTTTATGATTCTGCGTTTTTGCTGCCGCAACACCCCGGGCAGCCGCCGCAGCCGCCGCTGTAGGCGTCATCCCGGTACACCATGCGGTCATCTGCCGCAAAGTCGCGCATATGGGAAAGCAGGGTAATGGCCTGGGAAGAAATACCTTCCCCGCTTCCGGTGAAGCCCAGCCCCTCCTCTGTAGTTGCCTTGACACTCACCTGATTTAACTCCAGGTGCAGCGCCTTCGCAATATTTTCTGCCATCTGCGGCCGGTATGCCGCAAGTTTTGGCCGCTGGGCAATGATCGTGGCATCAATATTCTCGATAACATAACCCTCTGCCTCCAGAAGTGCCCCAACTTCCGTTAAGAGGGCTATGCTGGATATTCCTTTATATTTTGGATCGGTATCCGGAAAATGCTGGCCGATATCTCCCAGCGCGGCTGCTCCCAGAAGGGCGTCCATAACTGCATGAACTAATACATCCGCGTCGGAATGCCCCAGAAGACCCTTCTCATATGGGACGGTAACTCCGCCCAGGATCAGATCACGTCCTTCTACCAGCTTATGGACATCGTATCCCTGTCCGATTCGCATAGTTGTTCTCTCCTTTATTAAGATCATTGCAGGATCATGCGGAGCTTTTTCTTGACACAGCGTACCCGCACTTCCTCCTGACAAAAACAGTTTTCTCCGTCCGCATGGACCGGCATCGGCTGGTCCACATGGATCACAGCCTCTTTGCAGCGATAAAAATGCACGCCGCGCCGTCTGCCAAGATGTCCCCTGTAGGCATCAAACAAAACAGGGAACAGCCGAAGCTTGGAAGCTGTATGTGCCACGCAAAGCTCCAGTTCTCCATCATCACACACCGCCCTGGGAGCAAACAGGAAACCTCCGCCCTCACTGCCGTGATTATGCACGGAAACAAAATAAATATGGTTAAATTCTATACGCCGGACTCCGTCCAGGATCAGGTACCCACGCGAGGCCTTTGCGGTGAAAAGCTGTTTGAGTCCCGCCAGGACATAGCGTCCTCTTCCGGGGATCTGTCGCAGACCTCCTCTTCCGTTCTTATCCAGAAGACGGTGGCAGACTGCAGCGTCAAACCCAATACCACTGCTGACCATAAAGCGGCTGTAAACCGGTTCCTCGTCCTCATAAGAAAGGATACCGTAATCCACCCTGCAGATCTCCGCAGGATTCAGGATGCGTTTCAGACACTTTCCGGGCTTTCCCGACAGCTTCAGCCCACGGGCCAGGTCATTGCCGTAACCAGTAGGAATATAGCCAAACGTCAGACGTTCACTGATGGCAAGGCCGTTCAGGACTTCATTCACGGTGCCGTCTCCCCCCACTGCCACGATCGTTGCCGGCTCCTGCATGTCTGCAGTCAGCGCAGCCGCTATACGTCTGGCATCGCCGGGTTCTTCCGTCTGGTAGGCCTCATAGCGGATTCCGGATCTGATGATCTGGCGTTCCAGTTTTCTCCATATTTTTTCTCCCCGCCCGCCATGGGCGTTCGGGTTTACGATAAAATAGTACATGGGCACCTCCCGCATTTGTAACTGCAAAGCAGTTACCCATACATTATTACCTATAAGTATATCATAAAACCCCAAAATCTCCTACGGAATTTTGTATAAAAATAGATTCAATTCCGACAATCAAAAAAGAATGTGCCTTGGCACATTCTTTTTCATTTATTTTTTAACCGGTAACCTTCTGTCTTTCCGCTCTATGGCTAAGTACATAGGCATTGCCATATACAAACTGATACATAACGTAAGCCAGTACCATGGCACCGGTGACATCGACCACCGAGTGCTGTTTCAAAAATACAGTGGACATGCAGATAGCCACCATGATGATAAATGAGCTCCGGCGGACCCATTTGTGATTTCTCAGGCGTTCGCTGTTCATGACACTGATATGGACCCCCAGCGAATTATATACATGAATGCTTGGAAATACATTGGCCGGTGTATCACTATTATGGATCATCTGTACCAGATAGCAGAAAACATTCTTGTTCGGATCCACCTCCACACGCAGGTCTGTGCCATTCGGATAGAAGGTGCAGATCATCATGCTGATGGTCATACCGATAAACAGGAAGGTACACAACCGGAAATAATCCTGCTTATCTGTAAAAAAGAAATACAGAACTGCGCCGGAAACATAAAAAAACCAGATCATGTAAGGAACGATAAAGTACTCACTAAACGGAATCACATCGTCCAATGCCACATGCATGATCTTGTAATTGTCCGTGATCACGCTCTCCAGCCAGAAGAAATATGGAAGATACAAAAGAATGTAGCCGCAGACCCAGATATGTCCGTATTTTTTTAACAGTTTCTTCACTTGACTTTCCTTTCAAAACGTTTCATTCAGCTTTTTCGGATTATAACACACTCATTTTCAGGTTACAAGGGATTTTAGAAAAATTTAGTATATAAAAACAGATTCAGGAAAACAAAAAGAAGTTCCGGAAAATCCAGAACTTCAGTTAAAGTAGCGGAAGGGAGATTTGAACTCTCGACACCACGGGTATGAACCGTGTGCTCTAGCCAACTGAGCTATTCCGCCATATTCGGTTTATATGGGGCCTATAGGGCTCGAACCTATGACCCTCTGCTTGTAAGGCAGATGCTCTCCCAGCTGAGCTAAGACCCCATATTACGTCTCAAGATGTCTCACTTGCGACTGCTCCGATAGTTTACCTTGTTTTTTCCGATATGTCAAGCATTATTTTACATTTCTTTCTATTTTTTGCTTATATCATGGCGCGGTATTCACTTTTCCAGGTTTCCACCAGTTTCCGGGCAGCCTTTTCTCCATCCTCTGCCCCATTGCAAAACCAGGTTTCCACCTGCTTTACCTGGTCAGACTGTGCCGCTTTTTCCCTGGCAGCCAGGAACTGCTCCTCCCACGCATTCCGCTCCTCCTGCGTGATGACTGCACGGAAGCGCTCTCCTAACGCGATGCGGCTGTCCAGCTTTTCAATCCAGTAAAGGCTCCTCAAGCACTCACGGCTGCCGCTCCGGTTATAGGCCTTTTCATAGGCTTCGGCAGCTCTGGCAAACAGGAACATGCGGCCGTAGCAGGCACCCAGATTATTCCAGACAGCGGCAGCCAGCTCATCCGATCCCGTCTCCTCCTGCAGATCATCCAGGATTTCCTGATAAAGCCGGACTGCCTTTCCGTACTGGCGCATACCAAACAATGCGTCTGCCTTAAGCTTTTTCATCTCCGCAGGCGGCTGTTTCCGGTAGCCGCTTAAGGTCTGCCTGTACTCCGATATCTCGTTCTGGGAATAATAATCGCTTTCCTGAAGGAGAAAGATCAGCATTTCATCCGGATCTTCCCCGCTTTTTTTCCAGTTTTCCAGCTTCAGGGCCAGAAATCCCATATTCAGTTCCTCCCGCAGAAAGTCCAGCAGGCGTTCATTGACCAGACAATCCATTACCAGAAGCGGATAATGGTAGATCACATAGGCCAGCTCCTGGGAAGAATACATATGCATTCCCAGAAAACTCACGTAATATGGATTTTTCACTTTTTCCGATCTGCATAATCTCAAACTCATAGCATAACCTCTTGTACAACTTTAGCTCCCGTAGCTGGGAACAATTCCCCGAAACCAAGATCGGTCAGAACGATCCGCATCGTCTTTTCATCCAGGAAGGAAACCTCCACCCGTACCCTCGTAGTCTTTTCCGGACGTTTCGGAAAATTCTCCAGCATCAGCGTGACCGTCCTCTTCTTTTTGGAATCAAACGGCGTGATTTCAAGTTCCACTGCATTCTGCTTCTCCGGGATCACCTCCAGCATACCTCCGCTCTCTCTCCAACTGTCTCCGGCAGCCGCCAGCGTTACCGCAGTGTCCTGGCCCTTATGCAGCACCTGCATGGTAACAGAAGCTTTCAGGTGTCCCTCACAGATCATCGCATACGGGTAGGAAGTCTGTGGACGGAGATGGTCTGCGGCGCACAGGGCTGCACCCTTGGCAAACACGGCTGTCTCCATATAGACACGGCGTTTTGTGCAGAGCAGCTTCATGAAATCTTCGGCCCACTCCCGCTTTTCAAACCCTTTTCCCATCAGAAAGACCGCAGAATACAGCTTCCGCTGCATCAGCCGTTCCGCACAGGTACAGAGAATCTTATCTCCCAGCTTTGCCCCGGACGGAGTTTCCAGGATATCCAGGCTGAAGCTTTCCTCTATCCGCTCAAACTCAGCTAAAACCGCATTCTGCTTCAACCCCCGCTGTACTTTCAGTTCATAGTAGCGCAGCTCCTGCTCGGACAGATCAAACAACCCGACGTTTCCGCTCCAGATTTCTTTTTTCTGGCTGAGCATATAGTAGATCAGACCTTCCGTATGCCCGATGACGCGTATACGGGCCCGGTCCACACCAAGCTTTTCTCCGCAGGAATACAGCGCCTCTGTCAGGCGTTCATCCAGGCTGCGCACGGTAAACACCAGCTCCTGAAAGCCGGCTTCCGTGCCCAGATTTTTCTGAACCTGCCAAAGTACCCGTTCCAGGAACCGTTCCAGAAGCTCCACAGCGGTATAGCGGATGCCTTCCAGTGTCGCAGTGCCTTCTTTTAAAACCAGCTTTACCAGTTTATCCGTCAGGCTTCCTTCGCCTCTTAAGGTCTGGGCATAAGCATCTTCCCCTACCGACCAGGTGCCGGAAACCTTGTGACGGCAGAGTACCGTGGGAAAGGTCCATGTTTTCTCTTCATCATTGCAGTTTACCTGCGTATATTCATCGCACAGGTCTATGCCTGCTACCAATTCATTCATATCGTTCCTCTATGTTAATGTAAACAGAGACTCCATGGCAGCATGATCCGTCATGTACTTCTCCATCTTTTCTTTAAGCTTCTGCCCATCTTTTTCAGCAAGACAGCGGCTCATGTCGTTAAGCGCCGCAAACCGGCTCAGCTGGCTGTTTGTCTGGGAACCGTCGTAGGAAAGCCGTCCCTCATCCGTCTTCTTTCCTCCGTCTGTTCCGTTTTCATATACCTCATATTCCAGCACCTCTCCCTCAAACAGAACATGCTGATGGATGTAAATGCCGGGATATACCTTCACAAACTCTGCGTTGTGGCTTGCCTCCTCTCCCGGAAGCACCCGGATTTTCAGCTGAGGCCTTATCTCCCTGCTGCCCCGGTACTCAATGGTGATCTGGTCCATCACGGAATCCGGCATCGGAATATGGCGTCCAAGCTGGTGAAAATATGCAAAGATCCGGCCTTCCTCCAGAAGCTCCTCCACCATGGCAGCGGCCAGTTCTTTTTGTTTTCCGGTCAGCGCCTCCTGCTGACTGTACCACAGGGTCAACGCAAGCAGATAAATGGTAGGGATCCGTTTTTTATCCGCAGTTTCCTGAACTGCGTCTTCCAGATAGGTAAATACCAGATCCTTTGTCGGACGGTTTTTCAGGAAATAATCACAGGACTTCATAGTGAAATAAGCCCTGGACACCAGATCACTGACCTGCTTTCCGCTTCTGTAGCAGTCATACACTGGATCCAGATATTCTGTCTCACCGCTGAACATCATCTGCGCCAGAAGACGCTCCGGAAGATCATAAAGCTCCACATGCTCTGCCTCACTCTGCATGAGAAGTCTGTACATCTGCTCCGAAGTTCCGTTAAAATGCTCGCATAGATAGTCCAGCACAGCTCCATCCCACTGATTCTCTGTAAAAAGCTCCCAGGAGAGCTTTAACAGAGTATCGTCCGATTCCGGCTGATGTTTTAAGATCATCTGACTGCACAGCTCCAGAAGCTCCTGTTCCTTTGCACCGCTCCAGCCAAATTCCTTTACTATGGAAAAGGCTTCCGGAACGTTTCCCGAAAGGATCAGCATACGGATCAGCTTTCCCCGTTTCTCCCGCGACAGCTTTTCCGGCTTCAGCTGGTTCCGGTAATCCAAAACAGCTGCTGTATTCTCCTCCACGTTCTGACGCCGGCTGTCATAATCCAGCAGGCTTTCCAGCAGCTTTTCCCGGAATAAAGGATGCAGTTTCAGTTCCGTCAGTCCCCGCCTTAAAACACGGCGGTCTGTCATGCTCTGCGGGTCATCCTTCACAATTGCGCTGCAGCGTTCCAGAAGAAGCATAGGCTGCTCCGGAGAGATATCGTAACAGCGTTCCTCCAGTTCTTTGCTGTTTTCCATCATAGCCTGCTGCTTCCGGTAGGAAACATCTGTATAACGATTTCCGTATTCATCCTGGAACAAAAGAACCGGATGACTGGAAAAAAGCGGCGCATAAGCCACGCCGTCCCTGACCACGAACACATCCTCACGGTCCAGTTCCTCATAGCACACCACAACATAACGGATTCTTTTGTCAGATACCGTAATCCGATAAGATTTTAGGATAGCCGGAAGCACGCGGGCCACCTGCTCATCGATCATTTCTTTATATAATACATGCTGATACAGCGTCACCAGACGGCTGTTCACCCGGGAACGCAGAAGCTGTTCCATGGTAAACTGTTCGATGTCCCGCTCATATTGCCGGTACAGCGTAGATTCCGGGTTCATAAATCTCACAATATTGCCGTACAGCACCTCACGGTTAGCCGTGTCCATGGATTTCTCGTAGGAGAAATATAAAAGCACCTCTTTCGGGAGCAGATACGGATAATCCTCAGGAAGCGCATACAGGTAATATTCGTACAGGCGGGTCAGGCTGATGCCCTCCTCCAGTGCTTTTTTATACCAGTGAAAATATTTTTTATCGCGGCAGTCCGCCTTGATCAGGATGCTGCAGACTGCGTTCAGGATCTCCGGTTCCGGATACTGCTGATACAGCATCACAAAGAATCGCAGGAGCAGCTTTCCTCCATACTTTTTTGAGGGGGCAAATCCTGCAGTCCTGCAGGCAAAAGCTTGATCCATCAGCTTCCGCTTCGCAGCAAACATCAGCACCTGCACTTCAAAATCAGAAAGTCCTGTGAGAAGCTCCGGACACTGCTGATACAGTTTCCACACCCTGACATACAGGTACGGACTACGGCTTCCGTTCTCAAATTCCAAACGGAGCTCTGCCAGATCCCCGTCCTCTTTTTCAGACTCCGCGTTCTGGTCTTCTTCACTCAGCTGGTTCAGCAGATAACGGTGAAGCTGCTCATATTCCGGGCGGTATTTCCGCACCGCTGCCGCCTCTTCCTGACTGCTTTTAAGGAGCTCCTTTGCGCCTTCTGCATCTCCCTCCAGAATCAGAAGATCTGCCTGATACAGACTCACCGCGAGGCTCTCGCCATACTGGCTGCGGATGACTTCCAGCTGTTGCTTCAGCTGATTCAGCATCAGTGCCTCCCCATATAGTCCAAGCTCGTATTCCAGACGCAGCTCCAGATATTTGCCGACAGCTTCGCGCCGGCCATATCCCGCGCGGTTTTTCAGCTCTTCACCTGTCAGGACCTCCACCGGAACACAGATTCTCTGACGCATGGACGTGATCCAGACTGCTCCGAGATTTCGACCCTGATGAAGATGCATTCCGTCAATGCGGTAAAGGATCTCACAATGGTCATCCTGAAAATCTGCTTCTGTAAATACCGTCTGCGGCAGATTGATAAAATCTCCGTCCGCATGCACCTCAAACCGCACATGTCCCCAGGTACTGCGATCCACGCGGATAACACCGCCCGTGCCTGTCTGTGGGTTTTCCAGGCTGCGCACCGCGGTGTCTGTCTTTAATTCCACCGGCTTTTTCACGTTCAGACCAATCAGAAATTCTTCCAGTTCACACTGACGGTCCGGCCTTCCCTTTAAGCCATCATACAGCGCCCGGACATGAAGATCCTGTAAAAACGGCGCTTCCGTAAAATCCCGGTACTCAAACAGACGTTTTGCAAACTCTCCGTCAGCCTGCACCAGCCTTGCAAAATCTTCCGGCTGCTTTAGCCCTGCCAGGATCTTTCCTACCGGATCCGGCTCCACGGCAAAAGAATATGGCAGCTTTTTTTCGCCGCCATTGGTCACCAGCTCAAATACTCCCTCGATTTTATCTCCGTCTGACAAGGTACGGCAGTCCACCTCATAAAAGATACGGTTCCGGTTTCCCCCGAAAGAATTTCCCAGCACCCGCACACACGGATGAGAGGAATATACCAGACCTTTCACAAAGCAGCCATAACGGTCTGCCACATAAAGTTCTTTTCTGCATACCTGCCCGGCTGTCACCGTGCCCTCACAGGTTTCCGGAAGGATAAGGATCTCCGGAACTTCCGCATCCACGATGCCTTTTGCCAGTCGGTTAATTTTTTCTCTCATAGTACCCTCTTATTTTTTGTCATACATGGCATTAGTTTAGCATAATTTCACTTGATTTAAAAGGTTTAAATTGGTATGATTAATAAAAACTTGTAGAATGAAAGAGGTCCGTTTCCATGTTGTCTGAACCGATGACACTGTACAAACTGATGAATTTATATATGCTCAAAAAAGTGAATTTCCCGCTGACCAACGCACAGCTGACAGATTTTTTCCTGCAGCATGAATATGCCAGCTACTTTACGCTCCAGCAGGCTCTTGGAGAACTAAAGGATTCCGGACTCATTCACGCCGAGTCCACCCACAGCACCACCCGCTATGAGATCACCAGGGAGGGTGAGGAAACCTTAACCTTTTTTGAGAACAACATTTCCCCGGCCATCATCGAGGATATGGACACCTATTTAAAAGAAAACCGTCTCCGGCTGCGCAACGAGGTCAGCCTGGTTTCCGACTACTACAAGTCCACCAGCCAGGATTACATCGTTCACTGCGAGGTGCGTGAAGGCCGTTCGCCTCTCATTGAGCTGAACTTATCGGTTCCGGACCGTGAACAGGCCGCTGCCATGAGCTCCCGATGGGAACATAAAAGCAAAGAAATCTATTCCTTTATTATGAAATCTTTAATGAGCGAAGAGGAGACCTGACCGGGCTCCTCTTCTTTGTTTTTTGTTTTGATTATTTCTCATCATATCCGTTCGGATTGTTCTTCTGCCATCTCCAGGAATCCTCACACATCTCCCGGATACCGTATTTTGCCTTCCAGCCAAGCTCCCTCTCTGCCTTAGAGGAATCTGCGTAACACTGCGGCACATCGCCTGCGCGGCGCTCCTTAAAGACATAGTTGATCTTTAAGTTGTTGGCCTCCTCAAAGGCATTGATGACATCTAACACGCTATAGCCAACACCGGTTCCCAGATTGTAGATCCAGACTCCGCCCTGCTCCTTTGAGAGCTTGTCCAGTGCCTTTACATGACCGTCTGCCAGGTCTACAACGTGGATGTAGTCACGGACGCAGGTTCCGTCCGGAGTGTCGTAGTCATTGCCAAAGACGCCAAGACATACCAGCTTGCCCACAGCCACCTGCGTGATATACGGGAGCAGATTGTTCGGGATACCCTTCGGGTTCTCTCCGATACGGCCGGATTTATGAGCTCCGATCGGGTTAAAGTAACGTAAGAGCATCACCTTCCATTCCGGATCTGCAGTATGAAGGTCAGTCAGGATCTGCTCGAGCATGCCCTTGGTGCGTCCGTAAGGATTGGTGATCTCACCCTTCGGACATTCCTCGGTGATCGGCACAAATGCAGGATTACCG
>ERZ838839.1178-NODE-1178-length-27239-cov-9.734697_pt1 | contig 27239 bp, 19 predicted proteins | sample MGYA00519909_ERZ838839 | MGnify/ENA primary metagenome ERZ838839 (study PRJEB31850, sample SAMEA3708843) | human gut metagenome | biome: human gut; feature: human-associated habitat; material: faeces | place: China | collected 2014 ... | reverse complement strand
GTTTCTACCGCTACAACCTGACAGAAACGGATAAGGTGGTATATCAGGCACATGAATGGATGACCGGAATGGGAGCACTTTATGTACAGGAAGCTGTCCCCGAAGTTGCTACTATTTTTACAACCCACGCTACTTCCATCGGACGTTCGATAGCCGGCAATCATAAGCCGCTGTATGACTATCTGTTTGCGTATAATGGCGATCAGATGGCACAGGAATTGAATATGCAGTCGAAGCATTCCATCGAGAAGCAGACGGCGCATCATGTAGACTGTTTTACGACAGTAAGTGAAATCACCAATAACGAGTGCAAGGAATTGCTCGACAAACCGGCAGATGTAGTACTGATGAACGGTTTCGAAGACGATTTCGTACCCAAAGGCAATACATTTACCGGAAAACGTAAGCGTGCGCGCTCATTAATGTTGAACGTAGCCAATAAATTGTTGGGAACAAATCTGGATGATGATACGTTAATCATCGGTACCAGTGGTCGTTATGAATTCAAGAACAAGGGGATCGATGTCTTTCTGGAGTCATTGAACCGCCTGAACAGAGATAAAAACCTGCATAAGAATGTATTGGCATTCATCAATGTACCCGGTTGGGTGGGAGATCCCCGTGAGGACTTGCAGGCGCGATTGAAAAGCAAAGAAAAGTTCGACACACCGCTTGAAGTTCCTTTCATCACTCACTGGCTGCACAATATGACGCATGACCAGGTATTGGATATGCTGAAGTATTTAGGAATGGGCAATCGTCCCGAAGATAAAGTAAAGGTGATTTTCGTACCTTGCTATCTGGACGGTCGTGATGGTATTATGAACAAAGAGTATTATGATATATTGCTGGGACAGGATTTGAGCGTTTATGCTTCCTATTACGAACCTTGGGGATATACTCCTTTGGAAAGTGTAGCGTTCCGTGTACCTACAATTACTACTGATCTGGCAGGCTTTGGCCTTTGGGTGAACAGTCTGAAGAATCAGCATGGCATCAATGATGGAGTAGAAGTGCTGCATCGTTCGGACTATAATGATTCGGAAGTGGCGGATGGTATCAAGGATACGATTACGCTCTTTGCGGATAAATCGGAAAAAGAAGTGAAGGAAATCCGCAAACGTGCGGCAGATGTTGCAGAGCAGGCACTGTGGAAGCACTTCATTCAATATTATTATGAGGCTTATGACATTGCTCTGCGCAATGCTCTGAAGCGTCAGTTAAGCTAAAAAAACATTTTATTCATCAATAAGTAAACAAAAACATTATGAAAATTAAAGTTAGTAATGTGAATACTCCGAACTGGAAAGAGGTTACAGTGAAATCACGTATCCCTGCTGAGTTGGAGAAATTGTCCGAAATTTCACGCAACATCTGGTGGGCATGGAATTTTGAAGCGACAGAACTATTTAGAGATCTAGATCCGGAACTTTGGAAAGAATGTGGACAGAATCCTGTGTTGTTGCTGGAACGTATGAGCTATGAGAAGCTGGAAGCTTTGGCAAAAGACAAGGTGATTCTGAGAAGAATGAATGATGTTTATACAAAATTCAGAGATTACATGGATGTGAAATCGGATGAAAAACGTCCGTCAGTAGCCTATTTCAGCATGGAATATGGTTTAAGTAGCGTCCTGAAAATATATTCCGGTGGTCTGGGTGTGTTGGCCGGTGACTATTTGAAAGAAGCATCTGATAGCAATGTTGATCTTTGCGCAGTAGGTTTCTTGTATCGTTATGGTTACTTTACGCAGACTTTGTCTATGGACGGTCAGCAGATTGCTAACTATGAAGCACAGAACTTCGGTCAACTTCCTATCGAACGTGTAATGGATGCAGCAGGCAATCCTTTAGTGGTAGACGTTCCTTATTTGGATTATTATGTTCATGCTAACGTATGGCGTGTAAATGTAGGACGTATTTCTTTGTATCTGCTTGATACGGATAATGAAATGAACAGCGAGTTCGACCGTCCTATTACTCACCAGCTTTATGGCGGTGATTGGGAAAACCGTTTGAAGCAGGAAATCCTGTTGGGTATCGGTGGTATCCTGACTCTGAAAGCACTGGGTATCAAGAAAGATGTCTATCACTGTAATGAGGGACATGCTGCACTGATTAATGTTCAGCGTATCTGTGACTATGTAGCTACGGGATTGACATTCGATCAGGCTATCGAGTTGGTTCGTGCTTCTTCTCTTTATACTGTTCATACTCCGGTTCCGGCAGGTCACGACTATTTTGATGAAGGACTGTTTGGTAAATATATGGGAGGTTATCCTGCCAGAATGGGTATTAGCTGGGACGACCTGATGGATCTCGGACGTAATAATCCGGGTGACAAGGGTGAACGTTTCTGTATGTCTGTTTTTGCTTGCAACACTTCTCAGGAAGTGAACGGTGTGAGCTGGCTCCACGGAAAAGTTTCTCAAGAAATGTTCTCCACTATTTGGAAGGGGTATTTCCCGGAAGAAATGCACGTAGGTTATGTTACTAACGGTGTTCACTTCCCGACTTGGAGTGCAACAGAATGGAAACAACTGTACTTTAAATATTTCAACGAAAACTTCTGGTTTGACCAGTCTAATCCTAAGATTTGGGAAGCTATCTATAACGTGCCCGATGAAGAAATCTGGAAGACTCGTATGACGATGAAGAATAAGCTGGTTGATTATATCCGCAAATCATTCCGTGATACATGGCTGAAGAACCAGGGAGATCCTTCACGTATCGTTTCGTTGATGGATAAGATTAATCCGAATGCGTTGTTGATTGGCTTCGGTCGTCGTTTCGCAACTTACAAACGTGCGCACTTGCTATTTACCGATTTGGAACGTCTTTCCAAGATCGTAAACAATCCTGATTATCCGGTGCAGTTCCTGTTTACAGGTAAGGCTCACCCGCATGATGGTGCAGGGCAAGGTTTGATTAAGCGTATTATCGAGATTTCACGTCGTCCCGAATTTCTGGGTAAGATCATCTTCCTCGAAAACTACGATATGCAGTTGGCTCGTCGTCTGGTTTCCGGTGTTGATATCTGGTTGAATACTCCGACTCGTCCATTGGAAGCATCCGGTACATCAGGTGAAAAAGCATTGATGAACGGTGTTGTTAACTTCTCTGTATTAGATGGTTGGTGGCTGGAAGGTTATCGCGAAGGTGCAGGTTGGGCGTTAACTGAAAAACGTACTTACCAAAATCAGGAACATCAGGATCAATTAGATGCTGCTACTATTTACAGTATTCTTGAAACTGAAATTCTTCCGTTGTACTATGCTCGCAATAAGAAAGGATATTCGGAAGGCTGGATTAAGGTAGTGAAGAATTCTATCGCTCAGATTGCTCCCCATTATACAATGAAACGTCAATTGGATGACTACTATTCGAAGTTCTACAATAAGTTGGCTAAACGTTTCGCTATTTTGTCTGCTAACGACAATGCAAAAGCGAAAGAAATTGCTGCTTGGAAAGAAGAAGTGGTTACTAAATGGGATTCTATTGAAATCGTATCTTGCGATAAGGTGGAAGAGCTGAAAACCGGCGATATCGAAAGCGGAAAAGAATATGTCATTACTTATGTAATTGACGAAAAAGGTCTGAATGATGCCGTAGGACTTGAATTGGTTACTACTTATACGACTGCCGACGGTAAACAACATGTTTATTCGGTAGAGCCGTTCAGTGTAATTAAGAAAGAAGGTGACTTGTATACATTCCAGGTGGTACATAGTTTATCGAATGCCGGTAGCTTTAAGGTATCTTACCGTATGTTCCCGAAGAACCCGGATCTTCCGCATCGTCAGGACTTCTGTTATGTACGTTGGTTCGTCTAATTGATTGAGAATAAGATAGGGTAGAGTAGAGTGATCTTCCTCTATTGCTTCTCTCTATAAAAAAAGAGGCTGTCTCAAAATAAACTTGAGATGGTCTTTTTTTGTTTTATTTCAGATTGAAGTTATTTGGATTCTTCTCAAAAAAAGGAGTTTACAAGCTTCTTTTTGAAGATTTCATTCTTTCAAACAGTTTTTTTCGTTGCCATAAGCCTCCTAAGAGGCTACTTTTGCAAGATTGTGTGCTATGGCCAGCAGGCCGAACTCAATTTCCACCTTCTTAAGTCCACGAAGGTGGACCTCTTGAAGTGCTTGTTGTTCTTGAGGTCTTCAAATACGGCTTCCACATCCTGTGGCCGCTGACTGCGGTATTTAAGACCTTCCGGTGACAGGAGCTTTTCACGTTCCCTTTCCTTGATTTTTCTCAGGCAGTGATTCACCTGTACTATCCTTTCTGACCGGCTTCTGTGATACCGGCATCTTAACGGGCAGGCGTTACAGTTACATGCCCTGTATCTTGATATAGTCTGCACAAAAACGTTGTCTGTTACCCGCTTTGCATCGGAGAGTCTTTCCATTCTCTGTCCCATCGGACAGTACATGCCGTCGGTTTCTTCATTATAATAAAAGTTGGCAGACAAGAACGGATCGTTTTTGAAGCTTCTTTTCTGCTCCTTATGAAAATAATTGTACTTTATAAAGGTTTCAATGCCATGTTTGAAAGCGTACAGATAATTCTCTTCGCTTCCGTATCCGGCATCACAGACAGACACGTCAGGGTATCTGCCGTAAAGTGAATGGAAATCATCCATGTGCAGAGGATAAGTGGAGGTATCACCTGCACACTGGTGGAGGGTATAGTTCAGGATGAACTGTTTATTGGGACTGATCTGGGGATTGTATCCGGGTTTAAGCTGTCCGTTCTTCATGTAGTCCTCTTTCATACGCATGAAAGTGGCATCATTGTCAGTCTTTGAATAACTGTTACGTCCGTCAAGTATCTTTCCCTGTGATTCGTATTTCCTCAACTGTTCAGGCCATGACTTCCTTACACGTCTTACCTTCACTTTCATCTTCTTGTCGGCATCCACTCCATTCAGGGCATCATCTATCTGCTCGAGTGCCTTTTCCACTTTCTCAGGGGTGATATCCTGATATGTGACCGGAGCGGAATCACGCAGTTCCTGTTTGGTGAGGGATTCTGCACAATTCCATATATCTTCAAGCTATTCTGCTATTTTAGATATACGGGTATGTATGGACTTGCCCCAGACAAAAGTGTAACGGTTGGCGTTTGCCTCCATTTTTGTTCCATCAGTGAAAGCCACATCCAGACTTACAAACCCTTCCGCCACGAGGAACTTTACAATGGTGGCGAAAACTGTCTTCAGCACATCCTTCAGACGACTGCTGTGGAAACAGTTGATGGTGTTATGATCAGGAGTCACATTGCCGGTAAGCCACATGAAACGGATGTCATTGCGGCAGAACTCTTCTATGCGACGGCTGGAATAGATATTACGCAAATAAGCATAGACAAGAATCTGAAACATCATGCGTGGGTGGTACGCAGAACAGCCTTTAGTGGAATACTTACGGTAAAGTTCTTCAAGGTTTATCTGTTCAATGATACGGTGAACAACCCAGACCGGATCGTTCCGGGGGATAAAATCGCCTAAACATGGAGGTAAAAGCAGATTATCGTTGGATGTGTAACCTTTAAACATTATCTTTGGGATATCTTGACTTGACTCCCTAAGATACAAAAAATTAGGGAGACGGGCAAGTTCTGGCTGAGAGAAGTTAGGGTTTGCCCCATTTTTTTGCAGGTACAAAAAAGGCCGTCTCAATTTTCATTTTGAGACAGCCCTTATTTATTTAAAGTCGGAGACTGTCTTTGCTGAGGAACGACAGGCTTTTTTATTATTTTACGGCTTCTGCTATTTTAGTTTGAAGTTCTTCTCCGTGCAGGCCTCGAGCGATGATTGTACCGTCACCGTCGATCAATACCGTGTGAGGAATACTGTTTACGGCGTAAAGTTGTGCGCCTTCACTTTGCCAGAATTTCAGGTCGGACATTTGTGGCCAAGTCATGTTCAGTTTATTGATCGCTTCTTTCCAGGCAGCACCGTCCTGATCGAGAGATACACCTACGATTTCGAAGTTTTTGCCTTTGAATTTAGCATAAGCTTCCACCAAGTTTGGCATTTCACGACGACAAGGGCCGCACCAGCTTGCCCAGAAATCAACTAATACCACTTTACCCTTACCTACGTAATCGGACAATTTCACACTTTTTCCGTCAGGAGTCTGCATTTCGAAGTCAACAAACTTAGTACCTACGGCAGTTTTTTTCTGCTTGTCGGTCAGTTCTTTGATTTTTACAATTGTTTCATCGTTCTGGAAGTTAGCCGGAATTTGTTGCAGTAATGCTTCGTTTTCAGCAGTAGAGTTGTTGTAGAAGGTCTGTTTGAACAAGAATACGCCGACCGGGTTAGTGATATTGTTTTGTACGCCTTCTTTGATGGCTTTATCATATTGTTCTTCCAGTTGGGCACCCTCTTTTTGCTTGGCTTCTTTCTGTTCATCACTCAAAGAACTGTCACCCATTGATTGGTAGATAGCATTCATTTTTTTGCTGATGTCGTTGATTTGAGCTCTGACAATTTGATATGCATCATTGTTTGCAGTACCGGTAGCAGAATCATTGTCTTTGGTTAAGGCAACGTTAATCTTTCCGTTTTCGAGGAAGAAGTCAATCATTAAAGGTTCTCCGTCCACTTCACAAGTGATATAACGGCTGACAACAGAATCTTGTGTACCTTCAAAGGTAAAAGTTCCTTTTGTGATAACGGCTGTATCGAGTTTGACCAGATTTCTGCCATTGGCTTCCTGAAGATAGACGGTGTCACCGTCACTTGCACCTTCTACTGTACCTGTGACAACGTATCCGGCTTTGTTTCCACCGGTACAAGCTACCATGCCCAACGCGGCCGTTGCAATAACTAAATAAGTAAACTTTTTCATGCTTTTGTAAGATTAGTGAATAAATATTTATGCAAAGATAGATTATTTTTCTCTCGGCCACCGAAAAACACTGTTATATTAGATTAACACGTAGGTGAAAACCGCAGAAATGTGTACCTTTGCAACCCAAACTTTAGTATGAATATGCAAGAAGATAAATCCATCATTGAGGTGAGCCATGTATCGAAGTATTTTGGCGATAAAACAGCATTGGATGATGTGACTCTAAACGTGAAAAAGGGCGAGTTTGTCACTATACTTGGTCCTTCCGGTTGCGGTAAAACCACGTTGTTGCGTCTCATTGCCGGTTTTCAGACGGCTTCGGAAGGCGAAATCCGAATTTCGGGTAAGGAAATCACACAAACTCCACCCCACAAACGCCCGGTGAATACGGTATTTCAGAAATATGCCCTATTTCCGCATTTGAATGTATACGACAACATTGCTTTTGGTTTAAAGTTGAAAAAGACACCCAAACAGACTATTGGGAAGAAGGTGAAAGCTGCTTTGAAAATGGTAGGTATGACGGATTATGAATACCGTGATGTCGATTCTCTTTCCGGCGGTCAGCAACAGCGTGTGGCTATTGCTCGGGCTATTGTCAATGAGCCGGAAGTACTGCTTTTGGATGAACCGTTGGCTGCACTCGATCTGAAAATGCGTAAGGATATGCAGATGGAACTCAAGGAAATGCATAAATCTTTGGGTATTACATTTGTATATGTAACTCACGATCAAGAGGAAGCATTGACTTTGAGTGATACTATCGTCGTAATGAGTGAGGGAAAGATTCAGCAGATCGGTACGCCGATTGATATTTATAATGAGCCTATCAATTCGTTTGTGGCGAATTTTATCGGAGAAAGCAATATTCTTAACGGTACGATGATACATGACAAACTGGTACGTTTCTGTGGTACGGAATTTGAATGTGTGGATGAAGGTTTTGGTGAGAATACTCCGGTAGATGTAGTCATTCGTCCGGAAGACCTTTATATCTTCCCCGTTTCGGATATGGCGCAGTTGACTGGTGTTGTTCAGACCTCTATTTTTAAAGGTGTCCACTATGAAATGACCGTGCTTTGCGGAGGTTATGAATTCCTCGTACAGGATTATCATCATTTCGAAGTAGGAGCCGAAGTCGGTCTGTTGGTAAAGCCGTTTGATATTCATATTATGAAGAAAGAACGTGGCTGTAACACGTTTGAAGGTAAATTGCTGGATACTACTCATGTGGAATTTCTGGGATGTAACTTCGAATGTGTTCCGGTAGAAGGAATAGAATCCAATGAGGATGTCAAAGTGGAGGTAGACTTTGACAAAGTGGTTCTTCAGGATAATGAAGAGGACGGTACATTGACAGGTGAAGTGAAATTTATTCTTTATAAGGGAGATCATTATCATCTGACTGTTTTTTCCGATTGGGACGAGAATGTGTTTGTAGATACGAATGATGTATGGGATGATGGTGACCGTGTAGGTATTACTATCCCCCCGGATGCTATTCGTGTAATTAAAATAACCGATTAACAGGAAAGGAAGTGAATAAGAGGTTTTTAGTCTTTTTGTCATCACGTAAGAGTTGGACCCTCCCTTACATTATTTTTTCGGCGATCTTTGTGATTATACCGTTGGTCCTAATTGTTGTGTATGCTTTTACTGATGATAACGGGCATCTGACGTTTGCCAATTTTCAGAAGTTTTTCGAACATCCCGAAGCAATCAATACCTTCGTCTACTCCATAGGTATTGCCATCATTACTACACTTATTTGTATTTTGCTGGGTTATCCCGCTGCCTGGATACTTAGTAACAGCAAACTGAACCGTTCTAGAACAATGGTCGTATTGTTTATCCTGCCGATGTGGGTAAATATTCTTGTGCGGACTCTAGCTACTGTTGCTCTGTTCGACTTCTTTAGTGTACCGTTGGGTGAAGGAGCATTGATATTCGGTATGGTGTATAACTTTATCCCTTTTATGATTTATCCTATTTATAATACGTTGCAAAAAATGGATCATAGCTATATTGAGGCGGCGCAGGATTTGGGAGCCAATCCCCTGCAAGTTTTTCTGAAAGCAGTGCTTCCGCTTTCCATGCCGGGCGTGATGAGTGGGATCATGATGGTTTTTATGCCGACTATTTCGACGTTCGCTATTGCCGAATTGCTGACGATGAACAACATCAAACTTTTTGGTACGACCATTCAGGAGAATATAAATAACAGTATGTGGAATTATGGAGCAGCACTTTCGTTGATAATGTTGTTGCTGATAGCCGCTACTTCACTTTTCAGTACAGATGATAAAGATAACTCTAACGAAGGAGGTGGGCTATGGTAAAGAAAATATTTGCACAGACTTATTTGTGGATATTGCTGTTGTTGCTTTATTCTCCCATCGTAATTATCGTCATTTATTCATTTACTGAAGCTAAAGTTTTGGGTAACTGGACAGGCTTTTCTACTAAATTATATTCTTCGCTTTTCACAACAGGTGCACATCACTCTTTGATGAATGCACTGATTAATACGATTACTATTGCTTTGCTTGCTGCAACTGCATCTACATTGCTGGGAAGTATTGCCGCTATCGGTATCTTTAATTTGAAATCCCGCTCACGAAAGGCGATTGGTTTTGTGAATAACATACCTATTCTGAATGGTGATATTATAACCGGTATTTCTCTTTTCCTTTTGTTTGTTTCGTTGGGAATCACACAGGGATACACGACAGTTGTATTGGCACACATTACATTCTGTACACCGTATGTCGTATTAAGTGTTTTGCCCCGTTTGAAGCAGATGAATCCGAATATTTATGAAGCTGCCCTTGATTTGGGAGCTACTCCCATGCAAGCCTTGTGGAAAGTAATTATTCCGGAGGTTCGTCCGGGAATGATTAGTGGCTTCATGCTTGCATTGACACTCTCTATTGATGATTTTGCCGTAACTGTATTTACTATCGGTAACCAAGGCTTGGAAACACTTTCTACTTATATATATGCTGATGCCCGTAAAGGTGGTTTAACGCCGGAGCTTCGCCCGCTTTCCGCTATTATTTTTGTGGTAGTGCTGGCTTTGCTTATTGCTATCAATTACCGTGCCGGTAAAACGCAGAAGAAAGATTAATGGAATACTAAAATGTGCTACGTAAATAATATGAAAAGAATAATTCCTGTTATCCTGTTTTTACTGACTTTGACCGGTTGCTACAATTCCGGTGAACCGCGTGAGCGGGTCCTTAAAATCTACAACTGGGCGGATTATATCGGGGATGGTGTTCTCGAAGATTTCCAGACGTATTATAAGGAGCAAACCGGTGAAAATATCCGTATTGTTTATCAGACATTCGACATAAACGAGATTATGCTGACGAAGATTGAAAAAGGCCATGAGGATTTTGATGTGGTCTGTCCTTCGGAGTATATTATCGAACGTATGTTGAAGAAACATCTACTACTGCCTATTGATACGAACTTTGCGTATTCTCCCAATTATATGAACAATGTGTCTCCGTTTATTCGGGAACAGATCAATAAATTGAGTCAGCCGGGTGAAGAAGCCAGCCACTATGCGGTATGCTATATGTGGGGAACTGCGGGAATCCTTTATAATCGGGCTTATGTTTCTGATTCGGTTGCGTCGTCTTGGGAATGTCTTTGGAATAAGAAACATGCCGGAAAAATACTGATGAAGGATAGTTATCGCGATGCTTACGGAACAGCTATCATCCATGCTCATGCCAAGGAACTGGAGCAAGGGACAGTTACGGTTGAAGAATTGATGAACGACTATTCTCCGCAGGCCATGGAACTTGCGGAAAAATATCTGAAAGCCCTGAAACCTAATATTGCAGGTTGGGAAGCTGATTTCGGAAAAGAGATGATGACGAAGAATAAAGCTTGGCTGAATATGACTTGGAGTGGCGATGCAATATGGGCAATTGAGGAAGCGAATGCGGTAGGAGTAGACTTAGACTATGAAGTTCCCGATGAAGGTAGTAATATCTGGTATGACGGTTGGGTGATTCCGAAATATGCAAAGAATCCGCAGGCTGCCAGTTATTTTATAAACTTTATGTGTCGTCCGGATATTGCTTTGCGCAACATGGATTTTTGTGGATATGTAAGTTCGATAGCTACTCCTGAAATTCTGGAAGAAAAGGTAGATACTACCCTTGATTATTATGCTGATTTGAGTTATTTTTTCGGACCGGGTGCGGACAGTATTCAGATAGACAAGATTCAATATCCGGATCGTAAAGTAGTGGAACGGTGTGCTATGATTCGTGACTTCGGAGATAAGACGAAAGAAGTTCTTGATATTTGGTCACGTATCAAGGGGGATAATTTAGGGGTGGGCATTACTATTCTTATCTTTATTGTTGTTGCTTTGATGAGTGGTTGGATGATTTATAAGAGGTGGCAGCGATACAACCGCCAGAAACAACAGAGACGCAGACGCAGACGAAAAAAATAAAAAGGAACTAATAGATTAGTTCCTTTTTTATCATAAGTTGCTTGTAATAGAAGCGTTATCGTCTTTTCATTGTACGGAGGGTGTCTTTTGTTTCCTTATTTATGCGGAGAGATTCGATTGTTTTCTGTATTGCCTTGTTGTAAGTCCAATCGTCCAGTTTGCTTTGTTGCAGGTATTTCATTGTCTTTTGCGGAAATTTAATAAAGCAGATAGAGATCATCCATGCCATAGCCATGCGTGCGTAATAGGCTTCATGCTTAAATAGATCGGCATATGCTAATAATGAATCAATATGCTCTTCGTTTATATAATGGAATAACATTACAATACCGAAACGTATTTCAAATTCCTTTTGTGATTTCAGATAAGGCTGGATAAATTGCCATACGGTTTCTTCTCCTTTTCGTACGGCTGTTTTAAGTTCACTGCTAAAAATATCGCATACTGCCCAATTGTTGATTCGAGGAATAAACAGGCTTATATAGTTAATCTGTTCGTCAAGGTTCATTTTGGCTAAGCCAATAATCATTCCCTGAAGCATTGTTTCTTCATAATAATTGGTATTGGCTGTTTCGACAAATGGACGCCAATCATCTTTCTTGATTATTTCTTTTGCCATTGTCCGCAGTTGAGGTATACGCACACCAAGAATATTGTCGGTTCCAGGGAGTAGGTAAGAGTGGAATTTTCGATATTTCGGATCTGCTAGTGCTTTTAGTTCTTTTCGAATGTTTTCAGCTGTAGTTGTTTTCATATAGTTTGTTTTTTACAAAAATAAGAAAAAAGAGTGTGTTTTGATTATATGTCCACTTTCTTTCTTATTTCTTTTGTCAATAATGTAGTCACTCTATTCCTTTTTTATAGATTTACAGGGTGTTATTTTGAAATACTCTTTATATCTGTTACGAAAGTTTTTTAAGTTTCTAAGTCCGATCATCTCCGGCACTACATTTACAGGACATTTTCCGCTTTCTAACAGTTCGCGGGCTTTTTCCATGCGGATACGGTAGATAAAGAATTTGGGAGCTTCTCCTGCCAGTAATTTCCATTTATTGTAGAAAGCGGTTCTACTCATACATAATTGTGAAGCTATGTCGTCAATAGTCAGGTCCTCTCTGTCTATATTCTCTAAAATGAATTCTTTCACTTTGTTAATAAATGTGCAATTGGCGTTATCTAAGTTTTTTGTTGTCTGTATCCTTATAAATTGTTCACCGAATATTTGTTGTAAAAATGCTTTTCTAAGGAAACGACTATTTCTAATAAGAACAGTTATTTCTATTTTTAAATCTTCTATATGGAAAGGAATATACAGAAATGTATCAGCCAGAGATGTCTCTCTTTTGTAACGTCGGTCTATATCAATATGGGAGCCGTAAAGGATAATAGGAATAATGGAAGTATCTCCGGATGTTTTCAATCTTGACGATAGTTCATTTCCACTCATCCCGTGCAGTACGGTATCGCTAATGATTAAATCCGGATGTTCCTCCTTTATACTTTCCAGTACTTCTGAACCATTTTCGAAACTCTTTATAATGTAGTCTTTTGATAAATGCGCTTCCAGATAAAACCTGAAATTTTCATTACTGTCAGCAATGATAATAGTAGGCTTGGTTGAGCCTCTTTGGGGAGGAATCTTGTGGAATAAATTATCTATTTTTTTCTCTTCTTGATTTTCATTGATATGTATTCTAGGGCGTTCGGGTACATTTTTGTATGAATGCTTTAGTGGGAAATTCAATGAAACATTGTGGTTTAAATGATTGATAAGAATCTTCCCGTTGCATAATTCTGTCAGTTTTTTGCAAAATATACTTTTTGCAAAATCATATTCAAGTTCTTCCTTCCGTTTGAGCAACGGATGTCTTTTGCATTTATAGCATTGTATCAGTTTTCTATTTTCGAAGTTGTTTATGCTGATTTTCCAGTGTTCTGTACTTAGAGAGATTGAGAGTATAATTGTTTTTTTCGGTTCGGTATAGTCGATAGCGTTCTTAATAAATTTGTCGATGACTGGAGATATTTTACTTTGGTCGATCCATGCACTGGCATAATGAAATTCAGTTTTAACTTTTAATTTTACCTGCTTATTTGCGGCATGATCTTTTAGTGAATTGACTCTGTCTTTAAGAAAATATCCTAGTTCATACTCTGCAATATCTATGCTTTGGGGATGAATAAACAATTGTTTTAGGTTCATTAATCTGTATAGATGCTCATTGAGACAATCTATACTGCGTAATAGTTCCTGTCTGATTTCTTCAGGGTAATGCTTGTTGCATATCATTTGCAAAGAGATATGAATCTGAGTAATAGGAATACGTATGCTTTGAAAAGAATCTATAAAATACAGATTCTCTTCCTTCAAAAGATTTGTTTCTTTTTGCATGGTGATAAAATAGGATAAGGACCAGTATAATGAGACTCCTCCTGCTGTTAATAGAAGAATGGAGTTTAATAGATTGGGGATAGCTATTACTATAATGATAGAAGTGAGGAGTGACGTTGTTATTAAGTATTTCATATCAATTCGTTTTTTAGAAACGCCACTTAGTGGGAATTGACCCACTCCTTTTGTTTGAGAAAAAAGAGGAAGCTCACTGTAACTATGATCTCATAGTTGTACATTGATAAACTCGAGTAGAATAATGTTTGAGATTATTTACTTTTTGAAGGTCAATATCTGGAAAACGAGGTCTATATGTAGAGTCTAAATCCTAACATTTTGAATCATTTTTCAAGGAATGGTGAATTTCCTCCAAGTAACAATAATTAATAAATCAGTTTTTCTTATTTGTTGAATGTCGCATATTATGAATGCGGCACGATGTGGGAGGTGAGCGTATTGTTTGTATGGTGCTATTGAGAGAGCTCCTAATTAGCACCTGTTTGCGTTTTCTCATATATAAAGTGAATAATTATGTAAAACGTCTTTTGTTGTCAGAAGGTATCTATTGTTACTTCGGTGTAAAAATAATGATAAGTAATAATAAAAGGACCGTTTTATTATAGTAAATGACTGAATTTGGTAATATGGTATTGTAAAGGTGGTGGTTGGTGTTGTAAAATTATGTTTTGTTAATACTGTATTCCTAATCATGTTTTGTGATATATAAAAAAGAGCGTGTCATATATACGTATGACATGCTCTTTGATCGTTTTATAGCAAATAAGTATTTACCTATTTTTTGCTCATATCGAAGTTGAATGTAGTAATGGGGAACTTATCTAAAGTTGTATTACCCACTTCTACCTTTGTCGCTTTTATAGCAAATTTTAATGTTTTTCCATTATAGGCAAAATCTCCTTTTTCGTCTGCCTGAACAGTTACTATCACAGTAATTTCGGTTAGTTCTTTTTCATTTGCTGTTAGTTGAGTCGAAGGATCAAATTTAATTTCTAGAGGTTCGGGTTGAAGTTGAAGTAAGATGTTATCTTTGTTTTCGTTGAAAGTAGCTGTGTAGGGAATTTTGTAATTGATATCTCCGATAGCTTTAATAATAATTTCAGCTTGGTCCGGATCTTCGATGATACTTTTAATCAGGTCGTCAACAGGAAATTTATTGATAGCAATTTCGTTGTCTTTTACTTCTGCGTTTACTTCAATTCCTACTGGTTCTTCACTTTCACCAGCATTTTCTGTGGGGATGACAGGGGCTGATTCAGTTGTCATTTTACCCAAGTAGTTTCCTTCTACGTCTTTAAGAGAATATACAGGAATATCCTCATCGTCATCATTACTACACGAAGTAAAGGTGGTAGCCAAGCTTAGTACCATTACGAATAAAACGAAACGATTAAAACAATATACTTTTTTCATTTCAATTAAAGTTTTCATACTGTTAAAAATTAGATTGTTAATTTTCAAAATTAAGGTGTACGTACAATAAGTAAATACTTGAGATATTGAAATACTGCATGAAGATAATAAAAAAGACAAATAAGAATAGTGACACTATTTTCTGAGGAAGGTGTCACTGTTTGAGTGGGATAGTGAGGCTGTCTAACAAGAAAAAGATAGATGGTCTCTTTTTGGTAAAATCATCTTCTATGGTCTATGCAAATAGTAAGAGTTGTCTCATCGGTCTTTCGATAACACTCCGGAAGGGGTTCAATCTTTATTGGATTTGAGAGCTGGTTATCGGCTCTCTTTATCCGAACTCTTGTCTGTGCTGAAAACATGGTAAGTTATGTTATTGCCTGACAAAGACTTGGTGAGATTTTGAGGATGGATTATTATACGTGACAACTTGGTCAAGCAAAAAGTATTAAGCATAAAGTCATTGGAAACATTCTCCCAAATGGCTAAGTTCGCTGCTTGCGGAGGGAAAACACAAAGCGTCTTTAATCAATGTTGTAAGAGCCAATATCATAGCAATGTCTTTTTCCGTGATACGAAAGTAAATTCCATTCTATTGGTCGTATAATAAAAAGTTCTTAATTTTGAAAATGTCTTATGTTTAGGAAGTAGCTATATACTTCTGATGAGCAGTTACTTGCATATACAAACTTACCCAAGAATACGTTGATGTTAGTAAACTTGGGTAAGATTTCATAGATCTGCTCTGATACTAAAGAATATCAGTTTAAATATCAATATGTATCTATTATTTCTTTAATACTATTCATGTTGTTTATCACTTTTCTTTCCTCAAAAATACCAAATAAAAAGTCGTTTGTCAAGTGTTTCAGAAGAAAAGCTGATTATTCATTGAACCAATCTATTTTCTTTGAGAAATACATCACCATTGCCAGGATAATAAATAATCCCAAGCTGCCTGTCAACAGAGCAAAAGTCTCTAACTGGATAAGGACAAATATATAAAGATAGAGTACTCCCAATAACCCAGACATGATTAATGAAGGTTTCTTTCTCTTGGTGATGCCAAACATATATCCGCCTACCAGTATAATAGTCAGTGTAGCAGATAACAGATAGGCAGGGTTGAAGCCGATGTGTTCGGAGAAGGAGAGGAGCAAACTGTAAAATAGACAGAGTGCCAATCCCACTAACAAATACTGTAAAGCATGAATACGGGTTTTATTCATAATTTCAGTGAAGAAGATAACGCCGAATGTCAACAGGATAATCAGGATAGCATACTTTGCGGAACGCATGGATTGCTGATACTGCTCTACCGGAATCTTGAAATTGACGCCGAAACTGGAATTATCTATATTTTTAATATTAAAATTGGTATAGTCAATCATTACTTGTGAGTAATTCCGGTTCAAGTTCAAGACTTGCCATTGTGCCGAAAATTCTTTCTCGGTAATATCCCGGTTATTGGGTAAATAGCTTCCTGTAAAGCTCGGTGTGTTCCAATTGGCTTTCAAGTCGACGCGGGTTGTTTTACCCAATGGGATGAAGTTAATGGATTGCGAGCCTTTCAGTTTGATTTTTACTTCGTAAGGCAATTTCTTATTGTTCTTCAGTTCCGATAAATCCGCAATGGCATGTACGCCCGTATTATCAATCCCTCTGTTATCCATTCCCGGCTCAAATACATAGACGGAATCTCCGAAGGTGATACTAATCTGTTCGCTGATACCACGCATGTCGGTCAGATTCAGACAAATAGCGGCTCTGTCGAATTGCAGTTGCCCCATATCTATTCTGCTCTTTATCAGTTCTTCCGAGCTGAAAGAACCTTTCAGAGTCAGTTCCGATTGATACACATTGACTTCATAGAGACTTCTTTTCAGGATTTCGGTCTTAAGTTGCCCGTTAATCAAAAGCTCGTCGGGGAAAAGTATCAGGTCTTTGATTGACACCTTCTTTTCTCCGTTGTTCTCTGTAACCACCGGATATTGAATATTCAGATAAGGGCCGGTGACGGTCTGTGCGAGACTCCATTTCTCGCTTACCTCATTGATTGCTTCTTCCTGCGTGCGTCCCCGTTCGGAAATAAGATTTTCAATCATGAACATAGGAATCATCAGAAGAAGGATTAATCCCCCGATAATGACCACCTTGATTGTTTTCGAGAAACGGTGAAGGCATCCCATAGGTTGCTGTGCCTGTTGCTCGTTTGAATTTTCATTGAAACCGTCCATAAGCTGATAGTGTTTAGATGAATGAATTATTCTGATTTTAGAAATTGCTCCAGAGCTTCAATATGAGATTTGAAAGCTTCCCTGCCTTGCGAAGTCGCTTGAAAGGCAGTTCGCGGCTTTCGTCCGACAAAACTTTTGTTGCATACGATATACCCCAGTTCTTCCAGGGCACGGGTGTGACTGGCAAGGTTGCCGTCGGTCAATGCGAGCTGCTCTCTCAGAAAATTGAAATCAGCTTCCTCATTCACCATCAGAACAGCCATGATACCCAGTCGTACCTTGCTTTCGAATGCTTTATTAATATATTGGAATGATTCTATCATTTATGATTTCTTTCTTTCGTAATGTAAATAGAACAATATGCCATAGAGGATATGGAAACCACCGAAACCTATCGTCCAGAACAGAAGTGAATGACCCGCCCAGAAACAGTCGACAGCGCCCAGGCAAATAAAAGCATATCCTAACCATGCCACACTGGAATAGGTAAACTTGGATGCATTGACCAATGCCAGTCCGTAGAATAGAAGCATGACAGATGCCAGAATATCATAATATTCGTGCATCAGGATAGAAATACACACAATACCGCCTGCCAGCATCGGAAGCGAAAAATTCCATAATGCCCGATAGGTGAGCCGGCTGAAAAAACTCTGTCCTGTCTTTTTGGATTTACAGTAAGACAGGATACCGGCAGTAACGGCTGCGGCTACCAATACCGATAAGGCTATTATAGCCATAAATTCCAATGTGACGATTAAATGCGTCTCTGGTGTGATAACTAGTGTCGCGATGTACGCGCCAGCCAATGCGTAAATGCCTGCCAGGATTGCGGCAAGCCCACTAACAGAGATAAACTTTGAGGACTTTTCCATCAACTCTTTTATCTCATTTACCGATTCTAATGCTTTATCTTTATTCATGTAAAAAGTACTTTGTGATACAAAGTAAAATAAAACATTTAAGATGAACAAGATTTTATCTGATTATTTCAATAAATAGGTTCAAAAAAGAAGTTGGATAGATGAAATTAGTCAAATATTTGACTAATTCGACGAAGATACGTATCTTTGCGCCCGAAAAGGTAAAAATGATAATAAGAATGAGAGAAGGAGCGGAGTTCAGAGAACTCATGTTGCAGGTTGTCCGTACACGTATGGCTTTTCGTCGGTCTATGCAACGAACATTAAAGAAGAATAATGCAGGTATTACATTTGAGATGCTTCAAGTATTGAGCAGTTTATGGCACGAACAAGGCATCAGCCAGCAGATATTGGCGGAGCGTATAGCGAAAGATAAAGCATGCCTGACTAACTTGATGAACAACCTGGAAAAGAAAGGATACGTCTGCCGGAAAGAAGACCCGAACGACCGTCGTAATAAACTGGTATTTCTGACTCCGGCGGGTGAAGAGTTTAAAGAGCAGATTCGTCCGGTTTTAGACCAGGTTTATGTATATGCAGAACACATTATCGGTATTGAAAGTATTGAAACCATGTTGTCTGAATTAAACAGTGTTTATGATGTTCTTGAAAAAATATAAACTATATCCGGTCATTTTATTCAGCCTGTTTTCTTTTCCCCAATTGATGCACGCACAAACAGACTCTTTATTTCTTACTGTCGACCAGCTCTTTGAACGGGGCGTACAATATAGCCTGCAACTTCAGGCGGATGCAATGAAAGAATCTATGGCGCAGGAACGGACACGGACTGCAAGAACTGCGCGACTACCGGAACTACAGATTGGACTGAAAGGCGGATTCGTCGGTCAACCCGTCGTTTGGGAACGGGGACTGTCCGCACCTCTCTACCCGGACGCGCCGGACTGGTCACAAAATTATGCGGTTGATTTGGCGCAACCTCTCTATCAGGGCGGTAAAATCCGAAGTGCTATCCATAAGGCGGATATTGAAAAGCAAGTCGCTGAATTGCAGACTTTGACCGACCGGGCGGAGATTAAACTGAAACTGCTGAATCAGTATATGAATCTCTTCAGCCTCTTTAAGCAGCATGAGATACTGATGCGAAACATTGAAGAATCGGAACTTCGGTTGCATGATATACGGCGGATGAAAAAGGAAGGGCTGATTACTAATAATGATGTATTGCGAAGTGAGATGCAGTTGACTAACGACCGCCTGTCTTTGCAGGAAACGGAAAACAGTATTGTGCTTGTATCGCAGCAACTCGATATTCTGTTGGGGCAGGACGAGAATGTATTATTGCGGCCGGATACTGCCCTGCTTTATCAAGCAGTTGCCTTGCAATCTTATGATGATTATATCGTTCAGGCTTATGCGAACAACCCGGTGATGAAATTGCTTCGTGCACAAACGGAACTGGCAAGGAATGAAATCCGTTCAACCAAGTCTTTCTCATTACCCGGTATATCGTTATATGCATCGAATACATTGGCACGCCCTGTCTCGCGTACCTTGGCGGATATGTACAATAACAACTGGAATGTGGGCGTATCGGTTTCTTATCCTTTATCCTCATTGTATAAGAACAATCATAAAATAAAAGAGAGCAAAATGAGGATGTCTTTGCGGAAGAACGAGGAAGAGCAGAAAATGCAGGGAATCCGCATGGAAGTACGTTCCGCATTCTTACGGCATCGAGAAGCCATGCAGAGGGTAGAGGCTTTGAAACTGTCCGTCCGGCAGGCGGAAGAAAATTACCGTATCATGCAGAACCGCTATCTGAATCAACTGGCTATCCTGACTGATTTGCTCGACGCAAATTCCGTCCGCCTGAATGTCGAGTTGCAGTTGGTTACTGCACGCACCCGTGTGATTTATACTTATTATCAACTTCAGAAGGCTTGTGGTCGTCTTTAATATACAAAACAGATATGGCAAATCAATTGAAAGAAAAACAGAAGAAGCTGAAAAAGCTCAGAACCCGCAATATTATTTTAAATTTGGTATGTATCTGTCTGGCAGGTTCCGGCCTTTGGTGGACTGCCACTTACTTTTGGCGTTATGTAAATTATGAAGTGACGAATGACGCTTTTGTAGACCAATATGTAGCGCCCTTGAATGTACGGGCTTCGGGTTATATAAAAGAGGTATGTTTTAAAGAACATCAATATGTGCGTCAAGGGGATACTTTACTGGTGCTTGACAACCGTGAATATCAAATCAAGGTGAAGGAAGCGGAAGCTGCTTTGTTGGATGCACATGGCTCACAAGAAGTGCTTCATTCGGGTATTGAGACTGCCCATACAAATATCGCCGTGCAGGATGCCAACATTGCCGAAGCAAAAACGAAACTCTGGCAACTAGAGCAGGATTATCATCGCTTTGAACGTTTGTTGAAAGAAGAATCCGTCCCGGAGCAACAGTTTGAGCAAATTAAAGCTGCCTATGAAGCGGCAAAGGCGCGTAATCAGGCACTGGTTGCTCAGAAACAGTCGGTACTCTCACAATATACGGAAACAAGTAAGAAAACAACGAGTGCGGAAGCCACCATTTTGCGTAAGGAAGCAGACCTCGATCTGGCTAAATTGAATTTGTCTTATACGGTTCTTATGGCTCCCTATGACGGATACATGGGCAGGCGGACTTTGGAACCCGGTCAGTATGTACAGACCGGACAAACCATTTCTTATCTGGTACGCAACAAGGACAAATGGATAACCGCCAATTATAAAGAAACGCAGATTGCCAATATCTATATCGGCCAACAAGTGCGTATAAAAGTGGATGCAGTGCCCGGAAAGATTTTCCACGGAGAAGTTACCGCTATCTCCGAAGCGACGGGTTCCAAATATTCATTAGTTCCTACGGATAACTCCGCCGGAAATTTTGTAAAGGTACAACAGCGGATACCGGTACGGATTGAACTGGAAGATGTCTCTTCGGAAGAAATGGCACAGTTGAGAGCCGGTATGATGGTAGAAACAGAAGCTCTGCGCAAATGATAACGATGAAGGAGTTGGAAGCACCTGTCCGCCAATGGGTGCCCGATTGGCTTGGACTTATCAGTATCTTCGTCGTGATTCTTCCTGTCACTATGCTCAATGGTTCTTATACGGGTAGTATGCTCGAAGTTTCGAATACACTCGGTACGAATTCGGAAGATATAACAATGGGATATTATGCCGCTTCGGCAGGCATGGCTATCGCGTATCCCATTATTCCTAAAGTCCTTGCTGCCTTTTCCGTGAAATCGCTGTTGCTGATTGACTTGATACTGCAATTCTTCCTGAGTTGGGTTTGCGCCCGTACGCAGAATGCCGATATTTTGATTGTTTGCAGTTTTGCCGTCGGCTTCTTAAAAGGATTTCTTATGCTGTGGTTTATCCGTTACGCCCAAAAGATTTTCAGCCGGAAGAATGTGCGTAGCGAGTTTTATTCTTATTTTTATCCGTTAGTGTACGGTGGGGGACAGGCTTCGATGTTGGTAACCGCTCTGTTGGCATATTATTATAACTGGAAATATATGTATTATTTTATGATGATGCTGATTTTGATAGCTATTCTATTTGTTATCATCTGTTTCCGTCATAACCGCCCTGTTAAAGCCGTTGCCTTGTCCGACTTGCATATTCGTGAAATGTTTGTTATCTCGACCGGACTGCTGATGTTGATGTATGTTATCAATTATGGAAAAGTGCTCGATTGGATGGCGTCCGGCAAGGTATGCGCATATATCATCATAGCTCCTATGTTGATTGCCTTGTTTATCTGGTATCAGAGCCATTCGGAGAAACCTTATGTAAGTCTTGCACCCTTATTTCAGGCTAAAGCGATTGTCGGCTATCTTTATATGATGCTTGTCATGTTTTTCAGTACATCAACCACTTTATTGACTAACTATCTGACTATTATTCTGAAAGTGGACACTACGCATACCTATTCTCTTTATATCTATCTGCTTCCCGGATATATAGTCGGTGCGTTTATCTGCTTCTGGTGGTTTCGCTGGCAGCGTTGGCGTTTCCGCTTTCTGATAGCGGGGGGAATGAGTTGCTTTGTGATTTTCTTCGGTATCCTGTATTTCGGCATCTCTCCGAATAGCACTTATGAAATGTTATACCTGCCCTTATTCTTTCGTGGCTTGGGAATGTTGACTTTGATTATAGCTTTCGCCTTGTTTGCCGTAGAAGATTTGAATCCGAAATTCTTATTGTCGAATGCTTTCTTTCTGATTATTTTCCGTTCCGTATTGACGCCCATTATGGCTACTTCGTTTTATAGCAATGTACTGTACCGGCTGGAACAAAAATATATGTATTCTTTGTCGGAGACTATAACGACTGCCGACCCACTGGCAGCGTCACGGTATAGTCAATCTTTGAACAACGCACTGGCGCAGGGGCACGGAAATGCCGAGGCGGCACAACTGGCAACTAATTCTTTATATACCACCTTGCAACAGCAAAGTCTATTGCTCGCACTGAAAGAAATACTGGGCTATCTGCTGGTTATATCAATCATCATTGCTGTTGTTTCCCGTTTTATTCCGTTCCATAAGACACTCCGTGTCACATTTAAAAGAACAGGCGACGATATGGTTTAATTTGTCCTTCGCGGATTTTGATGAATGGTAATGCAATGATTGTTAGTGATTTTTTATATCTTTATGGCAAAATCTAAAATATGGAGACAAAGAAAGGCTTTCTCGAACTATTGTTCTTGACTGATGAGCAAGAATATACGATTGATCGATATTGGGAACGTGGTGGTATATTCGTTCTTTTACTATTTATATTGTCAGTACTGCCATATTCATCGAAAGCCCAGATGTCGTCTGATAGCCTCGTCCAAAAAATAGCCGGATATATCGATGCTATACAGAATTTTGGGGATGTACTGCCGCAAGAAAAAGTCTATTTACACTTTGATAATACCAGTTATTATCAGGGAGATCCTATTTGGTTTCAATGCTATGTCGTCACACCCGGACTGAACCATCCGACGGAGCTAAGTAAAACACTCTATGTAGAATTGTTGAATCCTGGTGGTGAGATAATTTCAAAACGAGTATTACCTATACGGAACGGTCGTTGTCACAGCAGTTTCGAATTGACGCAACTTCCTTTCTATTCCGGTTTTTATGAAGTCCGTGCCTACACGAAATATATGTTGAATTTTGGGGAGGAGATTATTTTCTCACGCGTTCTTCCTGTTTTTGATAAACCTGCTAATCCGGGTGAATATAAAGAGAAAAATATACAAAAGTATGCGGTTTACAAGTATCCGCAGACCAGAAAGAAAGCAATGAAGGCAAAAAAGGTTAATTTAAAGTTCTTTCCAGAAGGAGGAAATTTGGTAAAAGGTGTTCCTTCACAGGTTGCTTTTGAAGCAACTGATGCTTACGGAAATCCCATAACGCTCTTTGGTAGGATTATCAATCGGAGAAAAGAAGAAATCGGTCATTTTGCCACTATACATGAAGGGCGGGGCGTATTTACTTATATACCTACTGGTGAAGACGCTGACAAAGCCGAAGTGGAGCTTGGTGGAAAGAAGTATCGTTTTGACTTGCCGGAGGTCCGTTCGCAAGGGTATGTATTGCACGTTGATAATCTTACCTCGGAAGATAGTATAGCTGTCAGTGTACAGAAAAATACATATACACCATCAAACTTATTAGGCTTGGCTGTGATTGCTCATGGAAAACTATTAAATTCTTGTCTGTTAAATGTGGGGAAGAACACTCCTGTCTCCTTCAAACTCGACAAATCGGAATGGACACCGGGAGTAGTACAACTTGTATTATTCGATACTGCGGGACAGATCATTGCCGACCGTCTTGTCTTTACGCGAAAACCGGAACTGCTGGTAGTTGACGTACGCAAAAGCAAAGAAAGTTATCAGCCGTTTGAACGTGTCACGTTAGATTTTTCAGTTCGTGATACGACAGGTAATCCTGTGAGTACTCCTATGTCAGTTTCTATACGTGACGGGTGGGAGGAAGTGGAAAGTCGTCATTCTATGTTAGTGGATTTATTGCTGATGTCGGAGATTAAAGGGTATGTTCACCGACCGCTTTACTATTTCGAGGTGAATGACATGGAGCATAGGTTGGCTTTGGATTGCTTGTTGATGGTTCAGGGATGGAGACGTTATAAATGGAAGTACGCAGCGGGTGTAGAGCCATTTGAATTAAAATATATGCCTGAACAGGGAATAGAAGTGCATGGACAAGTCGTCTCATTCGTTAGGGGTAAACCAAAACCGAATATGCAAGTGTCTTCTTTCTTAGCGAAACGGGGAGAAGAGGAAATTTCATCCGGAATGACTTCATTCGGTCTTCTCGAAACGGATAGTTTGGGGCGCTTTGCCTTCATTACCAATATCGAAGGCAAATGGAATCTGATTCTTTCGGTGATGGAGAAAGGGAAGAAGAAAGATTGCCGGATTATACTTGATAGAGTTTTTAGCCCTCAACCCGTAAGGTATTTGGCAGGTGAAATGCAAGTTAGCGTTTCCGGAAGGGACACTTCGGAATTTGAACAGGGACTTCAAAATGACACCGTTGTTATGAATGATGTAGATTACAATCGTTTTATGGATGCCTATGAAGATTCGTTGGCGCGACGGGGCATACAGGAGAAGAATCACCGGTTGGGTGAGGTTGTTGTAAAAGCGAAGAAATGGAGTCGCGAGAAAGACATTTTCGAAAATCGTTCTAAGTCGGTTGCTTATTACGATGTGTCTTCGGAAATAGATGATATTCAGGACAAGGGGGATTATGTAGGCGATGATATTCATGAATTGTTGATTCGTATGAACCGGAATTTTATACGTAGGGTTGATCGTAACGGCGAATGGCTACAGTATAAGGGGCGTTCTCCTTTGTACGTTATCAATTATGAACAGACACAAGCTACTGAAATAGATCAGACCAGATATCAGACACTCCGCTTGGAAGCTATCAAGTCGATTTATATCAATGAGGAATTGTCGGCAAAGTGTCGTTATGCAGATTCACGAATGTCTCCATTGGAAGTAGACGAAATGTACAGTTGTGTTGTTTTTATTGAAACCTATCCGGAAGGAGAGATTTCCGTGAAGGGTGGGAAAGGAGTCAGAAAGACTTGGTTGGAAGGTTATAACAAACCGGCTGAATTTTATCACCCTGACTATTCCATATTGCCGAAAGAAGAAGATTACCGACGGACATTGTATTGGAATCCCGAAGTCTTGCCGGACAAAGCGGGTAATGCCCGCGTGAGCTTCTATAATAATGGCCGTTGTCGGAAGTTGAAGATAACAGCCGAAATGATTGCAGCTGATGGAACGATTGGGATGTTCAATGAGTGACCGTAGAACAAAGAAAGAGTTGCTATCCGGTTCAATACATTATTGAATGGGGATAGCAACTCTTTTTTATCTATATCGGTGATCTTTTTATAAAGTAACGCCTGTCTTGAAGATAGCTATTTCGCGATAACCTTTCTTTTCATTGTTAACGAATTCACCGCTCGCCACTTTGATAACGTAGTCGATAAAACGTTCGCAAGTCTTTTCCATTGGTTCGTTCTCAACGATTACTCCTGCATTGAAGTCAATCCAACCCGGTTTGTTCTTCGCTAGATTTGAATTGGTGGAAATCTTCATTGTCGGGACAAAGGTACCGAAAGGCGTGCCACGTCCGGTAGTGAAAAGTACCATGTGACATCCGCAAGCGGCAAGGGTAGTAGCGGCTACCAGGTCATTGCCCGGAGCAGAAAGCAGGTTAAGTCCTTTCTTTTGCAGGCGTTCGCCGTAAGGCATTACACCGGACACATAACTCTTACCACATTTCTGTGTACACCCTAAGGCTTTTTCTTCCAATGTAGAGATACCGCCGGCTTTGTTTCCCGGAGACGGATTTTCACCAACAGGCTCTCCGTGTGACAGGAAGTATTCTTTGAAATCATTAATCAAATGTACTGTCTGTTCGAACAAGCCTTCGTCTGAGCAACGATTCATTAAGATAGTCTCTGCACCAAACATTTCCGGCACTTCGGTCAGGACACTCGTACCGCCTTGTGCAATCAGGAAGTCGGAGAACATACCCAATAGCGGATTGGCTGTAATGCCGGAGAAACCGTCAGAACCACCACATTTCAGACCCACACGGAGTTCAGACAAAGGAACATCGGTCCGTTCATCTTTGGATACTTTGGCATACAATTCACGCAGAATTTCCATTCCTTCTTCATATTCATCACCTACTTTTTGAGTTACCATGAATTTTACACGGTCTTTGTCGTACTCACCTAGAAATTCACGGAATACATCCGGCTGGTTATTCTCGCAACCCAGACCTACTACCAACACCGCACCTGCATTGGGATGAAGCACCATGTCACGAAGAATCTTTTTCGTATTTTCATGGTCGTCGCCAAGCTGTGAGCAGCCGTAGTTATGTGGGAAAGCAACGATTGCATCCACGCCTTTTCCTGCTGTTTCACGGCGCAGTCCTTCTGCTAATTGTCCGATAATACCATTTACGCAACCGACAGTCGGAATGATCCATATTTCATTTCTTACGCCGACATCGCCATTCTTGCGGCGGTAGCCTTTGAAGGTTAAGTCTTTATGAGGGATATCCAAAGAGACCTGAATCGGATTATAGGTATATTCCAGTAATCCGGCGAGGTTCGTTTTGATATTCGTTTCGTTCATCCAGTCGCCTTGTTTCTTTGCCATTAGGGCGTGTCCGATAGGATAGCCGTATTTAATGACGTTTTCGCCTTCGGAGAAATTCTTTAATGCGAATTTGTGTCCTGCGGGGATGTCTTCATTTAATGTAATCTCTATTCCATCTACGGAGAGATACTCTCTTGCCGGGAGGTTAACAATGGCAACGGCAACGTTGTCGGCAGGATTAATTCTTAAA
>ERZ838839.1158-NODE-1158-length-27553-cov-4.912794_pt1 | contig 27553 bp, 25 predicted proteins | sample MGYA00519909_ERZ838839 | MGnify/ENA primary metagenome ERZ838839 (study PRJEB31850, sample SAMEA3708843) | human gut metagenome | biome: human gut; feature: human-associated habitat; material: faeces | place: China | collected 2014 ... | reverse complement strand
GCTCACCTCCATTATTAACTATGTCGATCTGCTCAAAAAGACCGATCCCCAGCCCAAGGAGGCAAGAGAGTACGCGGACGTGCTCGAGCGCCAGTCCAACCGCCTCAAAAAGCTGCTCGAGGATTTGATTGAAGCGTCCAAGGCTTCGACGGGAAACATCACGGTCGAGCTTGCTCCAACCGATGCGGCCGAGCTTTTGCGGCAGGCGGTGGGCGAGTACAGCGAGCGTTTGACCGCGCGAGACCGTGCTGCGCATCGGCGGCGAGAGCTGTACGATCACGGCCGATGGCCGCCTGCTGTGGCGCGTGTTTGACAACCTGCTGGGCAACGTGGTCAAGTACGCCATGCCGGGTACGCGCGTGTATCTGGACCTCACCGAACAGGGCGGTCAGAGCAGCATTGTGGTCAAGAACATCTCGCGGGAGGCGCTGAACATCGACACCGATGAGCTGATGGAGCGCTTTGTCCGGGGTGACGCATCGCGCGCAACCGAGGGCAGCGGACTGGGCTTGTCCATTGCACGCAGTCTGACCGAATGCATGGGCGGACGGTTCGAGCTGTCGGTGGACGGCGACCTGTTCAAGGTGACGCTGCGATTCCCCATGCACCCGCATCAAAAAGAAACAACTTGATTTTTCGGCACTTTGACGGTCGGCGCATTCTTGCGCCGACCGCTTTATAATATTAGGGCTATGCCCGAAACTGAAATACCCCCCGTTTTACGGGGGGATATTTATTACTTGGATTTATCCTCCGGCTTGCTGAGCAGCGCAAACAGACAGCCAAACACAATCGCTGCCGCAATACCACCCGCTGCACCGGTCACACCGCCGGTAAACGCACCGAGCAGCCCGTCCTGCGCCACTCCAACCTGTACGCCCTTGGCCAGCGAATACCCAAACCCTAACAGCGGCACAGTCGCACCTGCACCGCCCCAGTCGACCAGCGGCTGATATAGCCCTAGGCCGGTCAAAATGACACCCAATACCACACAGCCGACCAGAATACGTGCCGGGGTGAGCTTGGTCTTGTCAATGAGCAGCTGCCCGATCAGGCAGAGCGCCCCGCCGCAGAGGAAGGCGCGGGCGTATTCCCAAAAGACTTCCATGATTTTCCCTCACTGTTCCGTTGAGATGGCCACCGCGTGGCAGATGGACGGGATGCTCTCCCCCTGGAGCGTGGAGGTGGGGGAGAGCAGGGCGCCGGTGCCGCAGAAGAGCAGGCGCCTCCAGCGGCCCTGCTTCATACCGTTGAGCAGAAAGCCGGTGAGCACCGCGGCGGAGCAGCCGCAGCCCGAGCCGCCGCAGTGGACGTCCTGGGTCTGGGCGTCGTAGATGAGCACGCCGCAGTCCTCCAGATTTTTGAATTCAATGCCGTCCCGGTGGAAGAGATCCAGCAGAATCTCCTTGCCCAGGCTGCCCAGATCGCCGGTGACAATCAGATCATAGTCCGAGGGCCTGCGGCCTGTGTCCCGAAAATGGGCCTGAATGGTATCATAGGCGGCGGGGGCCATAGCGGCTCCCATATTGTTAGCATCCTGGATGCCCTTGTCCACAATCTTGCCTGTGGTCACATGGGTGATATAGGGGCCCGGCCCCTCCCGGGAGAGGATGACGCAGCCCGCCCCCGTCACCGTCCACTGGGCGGTGGGGGTGCGCTGGCCGCCGTACTCCAGGGGCGTGCGGTACTGCCGTTCGGCGGAGCAGAAATGGGAGGAGGTCATGGCGGCGGCGTGGGTGGCGAAACCGCCGTCCAGCAGCAGGGCGGCCAGAGACAGGCTCTCCGCCATAGTGGAACAGGCGCCATACAGCCCGAAGAAGGGGACGTCCTGCCCCCGGACGGCGAAGCCGGAGCCAATGCACTGGTTGAGCAGGTCGCCGGCCAGAATATAGTCCAGGGCGGAGGCGCTCAGCCCCGCCTTGTCCAGCGCGGAGGAGAGGGCCAGCTTCTGCATGGCGGTCTCCGCCTTCTCCCAGGTCTTTTCCCCAAAGGAATCGTCCTGATTGATCTGGTCGAAGCTGTCGGCCAGCGGGCCCTCCCCTTCTTTTTTCCCCACCACATTGGCGTGGCCCGCGACGGAGGGCGGGTGGGCAAGGGCGACCGTCTGCCGGCCCAGCTTTTTTGTGGTCATAGCGCCAACCTTCTTTCCTTCAGATAATGCTATTTTGAACGAAAAGCCGGGAAAATATGAGGCTGGATTTTGTGGCGGGACATGCTGGTCAAAAAGAGGGCTTTGCGGTATAATAAACAGCAGAAACCGGATTCATTGAAATGGAGGCATATCATGGTCGAGGAAGCCAAGCGTACTCTGGCCTATCTCTGTCCCGCCTGCCGCCAGAGCGTGGCGGTGGAGCGCAGCGTATTCCAGCTGGCGGCGTCCGCCAACGAACTGCCCTGCCCCTGCGGCAAATCCTCTCTCCGGGTGGAGCTGATGGGCGACCGGGTGAAGCTCACCGTCCCCTGCCTGTTCTGCGGCAAGGATCACACCGTCACCTGCTCCTCCCACGCTTTTCTCCACGAGAAGGTGCTGGCCTTCTCCTGCGCCGCCTCGGGGCTGGACTGCTGCTACGTGGGGGAGGAGGGGCCGGTGTTTGCCGCCCTCCAGCGCCTGGAGGAAGCGGTGGACAAGCTGGAGGCCGCTTCAGGGGAGAAGGGGGCCTTCCTGGACGAGCTGGTGATGCAGGAGGTGCTCTCCGAGCTCAAGGAGATCGCCCAGCGGGACGGCATCTCCTGCACCTGCGGCTCCCACCGCTGGAAGCTCCAGGTCAATTTCAGCTCCATCGACCTGTTCTGTGCCGACTGCGGCGGGGCCATGCGCATTCCGGCGGCCACCGCCAGCGACATCGACGACATCTGCTGTAAAAACAAGCTGGTCATCCACGGCCAGGACTGAGGAGGCGGAAGCATGGTGGTATACGAGTGCGAGTACATGGTGGACTCCAGGGACATCGACCCCTGGTACCACTGCCGCCCCTCCGGGCTGATGGGGATGCTCCAGGAGGCCGCCACCCAGGCGGCCTGTGCCCTTCACGTCTCCCGGGACGAGATGCTGGAGCGGTACAACAGCTTCTGGATGCTGGCCCGGCTGTGGTACCGGCTGGATGTCCCTCTGAGCTGGGGGGACACGGTACACATCCGCACCTGGCACCGGGGCGGGAGGGGAGCCTCCACCTACCGGGACTTCGACCTGTTTGTGAATGGACAGCCGGTGGGGGAGGCGGTGTCCACCTGGGTGCTGGCCGACGCCGCCACCCACAGGCTGGCCCGCATGAGCCGGATCACGGAGTTCCAGGATACCGACGGCGGCCCTCTCTGCAAGGAGCGCACCCTGTCCCGGGTCCGCCTGCCCGAAACTATGGAGCACGCGGACAGCCGCGCCATGCACTACAGTGATACCGACGTCAACGGCCACGTCAACAATGTCCGTTATGTGGACTTCCTCTGCGACGCCCTCCACATGGAGCGCCTGGGCCCCAGCCGCTTCGTCTCCTCCCTCCAGGTAGGCTACCTGGCCGAGTGCGTGGCGGGGGAGACCATCGAGCTCTACACCGGCCAGGCCGGCGGCCTGTGGTACGTCCACGGGGCGGATCAGGCGGGCAAGAGCCGGTTTGACGGCGCGGTGGAGCTGGCGGAGCTCACCCCTTGACAGCGGCGGAGCCATCGAGTAAAATAGAAAAAATTTAACCTCTGAGAGAGCAAAAAGATAAAAGGAGATGCACCATGGTCAACACTGACGAGCGCCAGAAGTTCACCCGGCAGGGCCTCACCTTCGACGACGTGCTGCTCATCCCCGCCGAGAGCGACGTCCTGCCCGCAGACATCGATCTGCATACCCAGCTCACCCGCAGGATCAGGCTTAACATCCCCCTGATGAGCGCCGCCATGGATACCGTCACCGAGTACCGCATGGCCATCGCCATCGCCCGTGAGGGCGGCATCGGCATCATTCATAAAAATATGTCCATCGGCGCCCAGGCCGAGCAGGTGGACATGGTCAAGCGCAGCGAGAACGGCGTCATCACCAACCCCTTCTGGCTGGCCCCCGGCCATACGCTGGCGGAGGCCGACGAGCTCATGGCCAAGTACCGCATCTCCGGCGTGCCCATCTGCAAGGACGGCAAGCTCATCGGTATTATCACCAACCGCGACATGAAGTTTGAGACCGACATGAGCCAGTTGGTGGACAACGTGATGACCAGGGACAACCTGGTCACCGCCAGGGAGGGCGTCACGCTGGAGGAGGCCAAGGAGATCCTGCGCCGCCACAAGATCGAGAAGCTGCCCATCGTGGACGATGAGAACCACCTCAAGGGCCTCATCACCATCAAGGACATCGAGAAGGCCACAGTGTACCCCAACTCCGCCCGCGACGAGAAGGGCCGCCTGCTGGTGGGCGCCGCCATCGGCGCCACCCCCGACGTGCTGGACCGGGTCCACGCGCTGGTGGAGGCCGGCGTGGACGTGCTCTGCCTGGACTCCGCCCACGGCCACTCCAACAACATTCTGGAGTGCGTCCGCCGCATCAAGGCCCTCTACCCCGACGTGCAGCTCATCGCCGGCAATGTGGCCACCGCGGAGGGCACCCGCGCCCTCATTGAGGCGGGCGCCGACTGCGTGAAGATCGGCATCGGCCCCGGCTCCATCTGCACCACCCGCGTGGTGGCCGGCATCGGCGTGCCCCAGATCACCGCTGTCTATGACGCCGCCTGCGTGGCCGCCGAGTACGGCGTGCCCATCATCGCCGACGGCGGCGTGAAGTACTCCGGCGATCTGGCCAAGGCCCTGGCCGCCGGCGCCAACGTGGTCATGCTGGGCTCCCTGCTGGCGGGTTGCGAGGAGTCCCCCGGCGACACTGAGGTGTACCAGGGCCGCCAGTTCAAGGTCTACCGCGGCATGGGCTCCCTGGGCGCCATGGCCTGCGGCTCCAAGGACCGCTACTTCCAGCAGAACAACAAGAAGCTGGTGCCCGAGGGCGTGGAGGGCCGCGTGCCCTACAAGGGCCCCACCGGCGACACCATCTACCAGCTCATGGGCGGCCTGCGGGCCGGTATGGGCTACACCGGCTGCCACAACGTGGAGGAGCTGCACACCAAGGCCCAGTTCATGCAGATCACCTCCGCCGGACTCAAAGAGTCCCACCCCCACGACATCTATATCACCAAGGAAGCGCCCAACTACACCCTCAATCCCCAGTAAGCGGTGGAGCGCATCACGGTACCCGGCCCGGACGGCGGATTTTCCGTGCCCGCCGGGCTGGAACAAGAGGCAGCGGAGCGGCTGGGCCGCTACGAGGACGCCCATGGGCGCCTGCTGGCCCGCCAGGAGGAGCTGGCCGGGCGGATGGAGGCCCTCAAGGCCCAGGGAAAGCAGAAGACCGCCCAGTTCCGGGAGCTGTTCGCCGAGAAGCTCACCATTCAGAATACCCTGACGCTGTGGGAGACCTACGGTATTCACTGAAAAGGCCCAAAAGCCGGCCGCCGCCCATTTGGGCGGCGGCCGTCTCGCGCGCATGGAGACTAGCGGGGGACATAGACCAGCTCGGTCATGCCGTTGTGGACGGCGGTATGGAGCAGATGGAGCTTCCGCTCCTCCGCCAGCACCCCGAACAGCGAAACGCCGCTCCCCTTTGAAAACTAGTTCCGCCTAGCCGACCTTACGGCCATGACAAGCTGTACAGCCCCATACAGGCCGCAGAGCAGGAGAATTGTGTCCTCATAGGCGTGAAAAAAGATCGATTTAATCCCAGTCAGCCCCCAAAGAGTCAGAAGAGCAAGGAGAAGCCTGTTCTTGTACCGGTAACCCGCACAGACCGTGATGCTCAGACTGACAATGGGACAGGGCATAATATGTGTCACCATTTGCGGAAAGGCGTTTCCCAGAAGGAGGGAGACGAGGGGGTAAAGCAGCCAGAGCAGCAGAAGCAGGGCCTGCACGGCGGTGGGTTTTTGGAGCGTATCCGCTCCGTTGTGCCTGCTCTCATACAGGAACAGAATGCCGAAGAGCAGATAGAGCGGAAGCACAAAATACTTCTGGATAGGTTCTGATCCATAACGGGCGAAAAAAGCGAGACCGATCCACAAGTTTGCGATTCCGAGGGCAAACTTTGCCGCCCATGGTGCCTTTTGGGTGTAGGACAGCGCGAACATAACCAGGAGAACGAGCAAGAGGACGATTTGCAGGCCCCATGTATCCATATTATAGGCCCCGATTACCTTCCAGAAGATCTGTGCGTCCAATTTGCCTCACCTCCAAATTGCGATATTGTTTATTGTAGCATATCGGAGGGACGTGCTCAACGGGGAAGTCCCCGCTGTCCAAGATTGCGCGGCGGGGCGGGATATGATATAATTTAATATCTGACCAAAGAATGGGGGGAGAGACATACTCAAGCTGCTGCTGGGCCGGGCGGGGACGGGAAAGACCCGCGCCTTGCTGGAGGCCATGGCCGCCGGGGACGGGCGGCCCCAGATTCTGATCGTCCCCGAGCAGCACTCCCACAGCATGGAGCGCCAGCTCTGCGCCATCGGAGGCAGCCGGGTGTCCCTCTTCGCCGAGGTGCTCTCCTTCACCCGGCTGGCCAACCGGGTGTTCTCCGTGTACGGCGGTTTAGCCGCCCCGGCGCTGGACGGGGGCGGCCGCCTGCTGCTGCTGTGCGCCGCCCTCAGGTCGGTGGCCCCGGAGCTGCGGGTGTACCAGCGCCCCTCCCGCAAGCCCGCCTTTCTCTCCGGCCTGCTGGCCACGGTGGACGAGCTCAAGACCTGCCGCATCACCCCGGAGCAGCTCTGGACCGCGGGGGAGGAGAGCGGCGGCGGGGAGGGGGACAAGCTGCGGGACCTCTCTCTCATCTACGGCGCCTACGAGGCCATGACCGCCCGCCAGGGGGCCGACCCCCGGGACCGGCTGACCCGGCTGGCGGAGGCGCTCACCCGGGAGGACTGGGCGGCGGGGAAGGACTTCTACCTGGACGCCTTCACCGACTTCACCCCCCAGGAGCGGGCGGTGCTCTCCACCCTGCTGGGGAAGGCCAATTCCGTCACCGTGGCCCTCACCTGCGACAAGCTGGAGGAGGACGAGGGGGGCGCGGGGATTTTCTCCCCCGCCCGCCGCACCGCCCGCCAGCTCCTCCGGCTGGCCCAGGAGCGGGGCGTTTCCCGGGAAATTGAGGTGCGTTCCGGCGGGGCCGGACCCAAGACGGCGGCCCTGGCCCACCTGGAGGGCCAGCTCTTCGCCCCCCGGCCCGACCCCTGGGCGGGCGAGGCGGAGGAGCTCACCATGCTGAAGGCCAACAGCCCCTACTCCGAGGTGGAGTGGACGGCGGCGGAGATTTTGCGCCTGGTGCGGGAGGAGGGCTACCGCTTCCGGGACATTGCCGTGTGCGCCCGCAGCCTGGAGGGCTGCGGCTCCCTCGTCGAGACCATCTTCGCCCGGTACGGGGTGCCCGTGTTCCTCAGCCGGATGAGCGACATTCTGCAAAAGCCCATTCTGGCCCTCATCACCTCCGCCCTGGAGGCCGCGTCGGGGGGCTACCGCTATGACGACGTGTTCCGCTATCTGAAAACCGGGCTCACCGGCCTGTCGGCGGAGGACGTGGATCTGCTGGAGAACTACGTGCTCAAGTGGAGCCTGGAGGGGAGCGCCTGGACGGGGGCGCGGGACTGGGCGAACCACCCCAGAGGGTACGGCCTGCCCTTCTCCGAGGGGGACCGGGCCCTGCTGGCCCGGCTCAACACGCTGCGGCGTCAGGTAGCCCAGACCCTGGAGGGCCTGCGGAAGAACCCGGACAAGACGGGCCGGGGGCAGGCGGCCGCCCTCTACGCCTTTCTGGAGGCGGCGGGGGTGCCGGAGCGGCTGGCCCAGCGCACCGAGGAGCTGAACCGCCGGGGTCAGGCCGCGCTGGCGGAGGAGTATGCCCAGCTCTGGGAGATCCTCTGCGGCGGCCTGGAGCAGTGCGCCCAGATTCTGGGGGACGCCCCCATGGAGCTGGACGAGTTCTCCAAGCTCTTTGCCCTGGTGCTCTCCCAGTACGACGTGGGCTCCATCCCCGTGTCCCTGGACCGGGTGAATGTGGGCGACATGCCCCGCCTGGCCCACCGGGCCTGCCCGGTGGTGTTCCTGCTGGGGGCGGACGACGGGGCCATCCCCGCCGCCGCGCCGTCGCCGGGGCTGCTCAACGACGACGACCGGAGCCTGCTGGCCTCCTACGGGCTGGAGCTGGCCCCCCGGCTGTCCGACAAGCTGTACCGGGAGATGACCATCGTCTACGAGACCTGCGCCCTGCCCCAGCGGCGCTTCTATGTGAGCTGGGCGGCGGCCGGGCCCGACGGGGAGGAGCGGCGGCCCTCCTTCCTCCAGTCCAAGCTGAATTTCCTGTTCCCTCAGGCCCGGCGGGTGGAGGAGGGGCGGCTGGACGGCTCCTTCCGGCTGGCGGCCCCCCGGCCCGCCCTGGAGCTGGCGGGGCGGTTCCCCCAGGCCGGGGCGGCCCTGCGCGCCCTGCCGGAATACGCCCCCCTGGTGGAGCGGATGGAGCGGGCCGCCCGCATGGAGCGGGGGCGGCTCGCCCGCCCGGCGGTGGACGCCCTCTATGGGAGGCGGGTGCCCATGTCCGCCTCCCGGATGGACAAGTACAAGTCCTGCCACTTCTCCTACTTCATGCAGTACGGCCTGAAGGCCGAGCCCCGGCGGGCTGCCGGGTTCCAGGCCCCGGAGTACGGCACCTTCGTCCACTACGTGCTGGAGCACGTGCTGCGGGCCTGCCGGGAGCGGGGGGGCGTGAAGGAGGTTCCGGAGGAGGAGCTGCGCGCCCTGGCCCAGGCGGCGGTGGAGCGGTACGTCAGCCAGGAGCTGGGCGGGATGGAGCACGAGACCGCCCGCTTCCGCTACCTGTTCCGGCGGCTGCTCAAATCGGTGTACGCCGTGGTGGACAACGTGGCGGAGGAGCTGCGCGCATCCCAGTTCCAGCCCATTTCCTTCGAGCTGGGCTTCGGTGCGGGGAAGGACCTGCCCCCGGTGGAGCTGAGTGTGGACGGCATGACGGTCAGCATCTCCGGCTTCGTGGACCGGGTGGACGGCTGGGAGCACGACGGGCGGCTCTATCTGCGGGTCGTGGACTACAAGACGGGGCGCAAAACCTTTGATCTGACGGATATCTGGAACGGCATGGGCCTTCAAATGCTGCTCTACCTGTTCACCCTGGAGCGAGAGGGGGAAGCGCTTTACAACCGGGAGATCATCCCGGCCGGCGTGCTCTACCTGCCCGCCCGGGACGCGGTGGTCGCGGGCAGCCGGGCCATGAGCGAGGCCGAGCGCCGGAGAAAGGTGGACGCCGAGCTGCGGCGGCGCGGCATCGTGCTGGACGAGCCGGAGGTGCTCGCCGCCATGGAGGAGCCGGGGGAGGCGGGCATCCGTTTCCTGCCCGTGAAGGTGAACAAGGCCGGGGCCATCACCGGCGAGGCGCTGGTCTCCGCTGAGCGGCTGGGCAAGCTGGCCCGGCACACCGGGCGGATTCTGGAGGAGATTGGCCGGGAGCTGGCCGCCGGCAACATCGCCGCCGACCCCTTCTGGCGGGGGCCGGATCACAATGCCTGCCAGTGGTGCGAGTACGCCGCCGCCTGTCACTTCGAGGAGGGTCGGGGCGGCGACCGACGGCGCTTCCTGCCTGCCGTCAGGGGCGAGGAATTCTGGCAGGCGGTTGCGAAAGAGCAAGTATGAGTTGGGAGCCCAGATACAGCCCGGAGCGGAACTGTTCGTCGCTCTTGATGGCGGAGAGCTTGCACAGCTCCGACCAGAAGTCGTCCAGGAACGCGGCGGAGGAGCCCTTTCCAAGGCGGGTCATGTAAGTATCGACAACGGCAAGCTGCTTGCGGTATTCTGGAGAAGTCTCATGGATCATCAACTGCTGTAATTCTAAGAGATCAAACGTGATAGAACCTCCTTTTGTTGAGAATAACTCTATACTCGTTGTAGTGAGAATAACTCCACATGTCAAGAGAGGAGCGGAAAATGGCCACTTTTGAGGAGCGGCTTACAAAGCTGCGTACGAAAGCAGGGGTGTCACAACAGGCGATCGGGGATGCCTTGAACGTGTCCCGCTGGGCAGTTCACAATTATGAGGCGGGGAAAAACCGGCCGGATTTTGATGGCCTGATCGCCCTGGCCGACTATTTCGACGTCTCCCTGGATTATCTGGTCGGACGCTCCGACCGCCGGGAGCGCAACCCGTAGGGGCGGCCTTTATGGCCGCCCGCGGGCGACCACAAGGGTCGCCCCTACGCCGTGATACGTTGAGGCGGGCGTCCCCCTAGCGTAGGGGCCGCCGCCCCAGGGCGGCCTCTCTTGCCCCTCTAGGGCAATTCACCTTCTGCCCACATCGGCCCGTCTTGTGCCGGGCTGACGCACCTTTCATGTTGCAGTTTTTGACAACTGCTTTCTTGTCATGCCTCCGGCGGGGCCTACGCTGTCGCGCCATACTGGAGTGTCATCCACTACGGCTCCGTATCCCAGAAGCGGCCAAGGCCGCCCAGCTCCAGGCCCAACTGGAGGCCCAGACAAAAGGCGGCGTCGCGCTCCCAGGCCGCAGCCAGATTGCAGCGGTCAAGCAAATCCAGCACCTCCTCGTTCAAAGCCTCCGGGTGGGAGGCTTTGAACGCCGCCCACTGTGCACGGCTGTCCCGCTCTGCCTCCTGATAAGGCGTGCAGTGGGACAGCTTTTCCTTTAGCAGAAGAAGCCCGGCCCAGTTCAGGATAGGAAAGAAAGAATTCATATCAGCACCTTCTAAATAGCTTATAGCTATATTATAGCAAAGTAAGAAAAAAGTCAATAGCTAAAAGCTATAGATGAAAAAGATATTGCTATTAGCTATAATAGGAGCAAGGAGTGATTGGAATGGATTACCGAACTCTGATAAGGGAAAAGAGAAAAGAAAAGGGACTGAGTCAGGAAAGGCTTGCAAAGCTGGTACAGGTGTCCCAGCCCTTCATTGCCGAAATTGAGAGTGGCCGGAAAAAGCCCTCAGTGGATGTGCTGATGCGCATTTGTGCGGTGCTGGATATTTCCCTGTTTGGCAACGGGGAACCATAAGGTGGCTTTTCTCGTCCAAAGAGGGTATAATGGCAGATACCAAAACCAAAGACAAGGAAGTGGAGACCGGATGGCAGATATTCTGTATATCGTCGTCCCCTGCTATAACGAGGAAGAGGTGCTTCCCGAGACCTCCCGGCGGCTGCGGGCCAAGCTGGAAGGGCTGATGGCGGCGGGCAAAATCTCGGAGCGGAGCCGGGTGCTGTTTGTCAACGACGGCTCCAGGGACCGGACGTGGGAGCTCATCACCCGGCTGCATGGCGGGTGCCCCCTGTTCTGCGGGGCGGATCTCTCCCGCAACCGGGGGCACCAGAATGCCCTGCTGGCGGGGCTGATGACGGCGAAGGAGCGGTGCGACATGGCCATCTCCATGGACGCCGACCTCCAGGACGACATTGACGCGGTGGACGCCATGGTGGAGCAGTACTACGCCGGGTGCGATGTGGTCTACGGCGTGCGCTCCTCCCGGAAAAAGGACACCTTCTTCAAGCGCTTCACCGCCGAGGGCTTCTACCGGGTGATGAATTTCATGGGGGCGGAGACGGTGTTCAACCACGCCGACTACCGCCTCATGTCCCGGCGGGCGCTGGAGGGGCTGGCCCAGTTCAGGGAGGTCAACCTGTTCCTGCGGGGCATCGTGCCCATGATCGGCTACCGCACCGGCACCGTGGAGTACGAGCGGGGGGAGCGGTTCGCCGGCGAGAGCAAATACCCCCTGAAAAAGATGCTCTCCTTCGCCATGGAGGGCATCACATCCCTGTCCGTCAAGCCCATCCGCTACATTACCGGCCTGGGCTTCCTCATCTTTGCCGTCAGCATCCTCATGCTGATCTACTCCATCGTCCGCTGGGCCACGGGAGCCACCATCATCGGCTGGGCCAGCGTGATCTGCTCGGTGTGGGCCATCGGCGGACTGATCCTCCTCTCCCTGGGGGTCATCGGGGAGTACATCGGGAAGATCTATCTGGAGACCAAGGGACGCCCCCGTTTCCTGCTCCGCGAGGTACTGGAGGATGCGCATGGCGAAAAAGCTGATTGACAAGAGCATCCCCAGGTTCCTGATGGTGGGAGTGCTTAACACCCTGGTGGGGGCGGGCGTTATGTTCCTGCTGTTCAACCTGGCGGGCTGGGCCTACTGGACAGCCTCGGCGGCGAATTACGTGGTGGGCGGTGTGCTGAGCTACTTCCTCAACAAGCACTTTACCTTTCAGAATAAGGAGCGCGGCTGGGCCCAGGTGGGCAGATTCGCCCTGACGGTAGCGGTGTGCTGGCTCATTGCCTACGGCGTGGCCAAGCCTCTGGCGCTGTGGGCCCTCTCCGGGCAGAGCGGGAAGATCCAGGAGAATGTGGCCCTGCTGGTGGGCATGGTGCTTTACACCGGTCTGAATTACTTCGGACAGCGGTTTTTTGCATTCCGTAAGAAGAATTCGTAAGGCGGGAATGCCACGCCGCCGGAAAAGGAGGTTTTCATGAAACGGTTTCTGTCGATCCTGCTGGCCCTGGCGCTGGCCCTCACCCTGGGCATTCCCGCCCTGGCGGCGGAGCACCGGGCCGGGGACACCTACATCCGCATCCTGGGCAGCAGCGGCGCGCGGACGGTGGGCGTCCGCACCACCTACGGAGCGTACCGGCAGACGGCAGACGGCGCGGTGTACCGGGACGACCGGTATGAGTTTGTCTACACCGACGACGGGGTGAGCTGGGTCTCCGCCGGGGCGGCGGAGAGCAGCCTGGGCAGCGGCATGTACGACGGGACGCAGTTCCTGGCCGGCCCCTTCGGGAGCGAGCGGCCCACCTGGTGCTCCGCCGACGGGGGGCACTGGACGGCCCTCACGCCGGAGGAGCAAGATACCGCGCCGGCCATCCAGCGGGGCCGGTCGTCGCTGAACGGCCTCACCTTCACCCTGCGGGGCGGCCGGGAGCTGTGGGTGACGGACGGACAGGGGCGGGCCGTGGAGTTGACGGCGGACTTTACCTCCTTCCTGGCCAGCTACGACATGGCGGATGTGCAGGCCTATCCGGTGCCCCAGGGCATCCGGGTGGAGGTCTACAGCCGGTATGGCTACGAGACCGGCGCGTCCCACACCTATCCGGCGGCGGAGTTGAAGCAGCGCCTGGCCGCTGCCCAGCCCGAGCTGCTGCGGGTCACGGTAGACGGCAAGCCGGTGACTTTCCCCATCTCCCTCTATCAGGTGAGCGGCTGCACGATGGCCCCTCTGCGGCAGATGGCCCAGGCTCTTGGCTATACCTTTGACTATGACGGCTCTTCCGGGACGGCGGTATGCGCCCGGGGGACGGACACCATTTCTGTGCGCGCGGCCAGCACCCAGGCTACCGTCAACGGCAAGACCACCAACTGGCTGGCGGTGCCCGCCGAGCTGCGCGGTGGCATATTCTGTGTACCCGTCCGATTCTTTGCCGAGGCGGCGGGGGCGGATGTGACCTGGGATGCGGCGGGGCAGACCTTCTACCTCACCACAGCAATTCAGGAGGGGTAAACATGAGACGGCGTGCAATTTCGGCGCTGGCTGCCGCCCTGGCGTTGGTTCTCACCCTAGTCACTCCCGCGCTGGCGGCGGGGCGGCCCAATTGGGACGGCCCCCTGGGGGCCATGGCGGGCCCGGTGGTGTGCGAGACCGGAAGGGACTATGTGCTGTACTACACCATCATAGGCGGCGTGTACCGCTCCGCAGATGGGGTGACGTGGACGGAGTTGGATCGCCAGTGGGCGAGTGCTGGCTGGGCCTACGGCACCGGTGTAAACGGACTGGCTCACAAGGAGTTCCAGTTTCTGTGGACGGGCAGTGAGTACATGATGCGCCAGAGTCTGCTGGACGATCCCCGGGAGGACACCCACCAGCAATATGGGGACAGTCCCCGCAACAACTGGGTCACCCTTTTGGACGAGGGCTTCCGCATCATCGGCGCCAAGGCGTTTGACGGCCCGGTCACCGATATCCGGTACGCGGGGGGCACCTACTACGCCACCGTGGACGGGGTGGAGCACGCCTTCACCCGGACCGACTGGGAGCCGGGCCGGGAGGGCGGCGTCTACTACAGCGGCACGGCCTGGTACAAGCAGGAGAATCAGCGTAAGCCCGTGGAGGTGACCAGCTATCTTATCCGGGAGCAGCCCGGAAACAACGGTCCCTTTGGGCTGGCGGTCTCCACAGACGGCTACTCCTGGCTGCCGCTGGAGACCAAGCTGACCCCTGACATGATGCGCCTGTCCGAGACCGGGGGAGGAGCCGTGGTCTACTACAGCCCGTATGACGGTTCGCTGTACTACTATGACTACAGGGGCAGCCGTTTTGCAGGGGCCTGTACCGCCGGATGGGTGGAGGCCGACCTGGGCTTTGACCCCGCCGAGGGCGTTGGAACGGCCTGGGTGGACTATACCTTCCGCTGGACAGGGGACGGCTATCTTATGTGTCAGTCTGTCACCGGCCGGGGGATGATGGGTACCGGCGCAGACCGGTTCAGCCCGAACAACAACAAGGTCATTTTCTTGGATCGCAGCTTCCACCGGACGGGGGAGCACGACTTCGGCGCACCGGTGGAGAACGTGGCCTGTGTGGACGGGGTGTGCTATGCGCTGGTGGACGGAACCGTCTGGCAAAGCGCTGACCGGGAGCAATGGACGGCCACCAGCCTGACCGTCCTGCCGGAGGCGGCCCCCCAGATAGATCTGGGATGGCGCATCAAGGATTGCCCGGTGGACGGCCAGACCGACGGTTCGCTGGTCTACCGGGTGGCGGATGGGAAGCTGCTGGCCTCCGGCGACGGGGTGTATTTCACGGCCCTGTGTCCCTGGAGCTCCACGGGGGTGGAACTCCATTCAGGGGGCGGCACGGTGGTAACTGGTGTGGGGACGGATGACGTTCTGGCAGTGGACTCGGAGGAGGTCCGGGGGCTCTGCGCCGCATGCTTCGGCGAGTTTCCCACCTATGTGGCTCTGGACGGGGAATATTTCTCCCTGACCGATATGCCCCTGCGCAGCACAGCAGGGTGCACCATGGCCCCGATGCGGGAACTGGCGGTCTGGATGGGATATTATGACTTCTCCTACGATGCGGCCACCGGGACGGCGGTGTGCAGCAACGGGGCGGAGAGCATCACCGTCCGGGTGGGCATCACCCAGGGCCAGGTGTCCGGGCGCGGCCCGGTCTCCATGGCGGTGCCGCCTGAGCTGGTGGGGTGGAAGCTCTATGTCCCGGTGCGCTTTATGGTGGACGCCGCGGGGCTGGAGGACGTGTGGGACGCGGAGGAAAACACCCTCTGGATTACCACCCCCGAACAGACGTAAAAAAGGGCCTCCCTCAGGCGGGAGGCCCCTTTTCAACCGGGGGTTCGGCGGCGGACACTACAACGGCGCAGGCGAGGTCGCCCGCTACGTTGACGGCGGTGCGCGCCATGTCCAGCACCCGGTCGATGCCCAGGACCAATGCCACCCCCTCCACCGGCAGGCCCACGGACTGGAGCACCATGCCCAGCATGACGGCCCCTGCGCCGGGTACTCCGGCGGTTCCGACGGAGGCCAGGGTGCAGGTGAGGATGATGGTGAGCTGCTGGGGGAGCGCCAGGGGGATACCGTAGGCATTGGCGATGAACAGGGCGCACACCCCCTGGTAGATGGCGGTGCCGTCCATGTTGAGGGTGGCACCCAGGGGGAGCACGAAGGAGCGCACCCCGGCGGGGACGCCCAGGCGCTCGGCGGCCTCCAGCGAGAAGGGAAGGGCCCCGGCGGAGCTGGCCGACGAGAAGGCGAAGACCACGGCGGGCAGGGCCTCCCGGAAGAAACGCCGGGGGCTGCGCCTTGCCAGGGCGCCCACGGCTCCTCCGTAGATCAACAGAAGCTGCACCAGACAGGCCCCGTAGACCAGGACGGCCACCCCCAGGAGGGAGGAGAGCACTCTGGGCCCCTCTGCGGCCACCACCGGGGCGATCAGGGCGAATACGGCCACCGGCGCCAGTACCATGATCCGCTCTGTGAGGGCGTACATAGCCTCCGCCAGACTGCCGAAGGCCCGCAGCAGGGGCGCACCCTTCTCTCCGATGGTCAGGGACGCCCACCCGAGGGCCAGGGCAAAAAAGAGGATCTGCAGCATATTGCCCTCGGCCAGAGCCTGGATGGGATTGGTGGGGACAATCCCTAGCAGGGTGTCCGCCAGAGAGAAAGAGGGGGCCTCCTCCCGGGCGGCGGGGAGCGGATAACCCAGCTCCCGCCCCACCGGAAACAGGTTGGCCGCCAGCAGGCCCAGGGCCACCGCCAGCGCGGTGGTGCACAAGTAGAACAGGAGGGTGCGGCCGCCGACCCGGCCCATGTGCCGGGCGTCCCCCAGACCGCCCACCCCCGCCGTCAGGGAGCAGAACACCAGGGGAACCACCAGCATCTTTACCAGATTGAGAAACAGGGTGCCGAAGGGCTGAATCCAGGCCGCGGCAAACTCCGGGGCATTCTGGAGCGCCAGCCCTGCCAGCACGCCCAGCCCCAGGCCCAGCAGGATCCGGAGCGAAAGGGGCAGCTTGCGTCTCATGCTCCACCTCCATTCCCCACTAGGATATGGAGGCGGGGGAAAAACCATACGGAGGAACGGCCATGGAGTACATTCCCGCCAAGCAGATCTTAAGCCGCAACAGGAGCACCGCCTGGTTCGGCACCGACTACACCATGAACCTGTACCGGGGCTGCTGCCACGGCTGCATCTACTGCGACAGCCGAAGCGCCTGCTACGGCATCGAGGATTTCGGCCGGGTGCGGGCCAAGGAGAACGCCCTGGCGCTCCTGCGGGACGAGCTGCGGCGGAAGGTGCGCCCCGGCATTGTGGGCATGGGCTCCATGAGCGACCCTTACAACCCCTTCGAGGGGGAGCTCCAGCTCCCCCGCCACGCCCTGGAGCTGCTGGACGCCTACGGCTTCGGGGCGGCCATCGCCACCAAGGGGGACGGGATTACCCGGGACATAGACGTGCTGCGCTGCATGAGGGAGCACGTGCCGGTGCTGTGCAAGGTGACCGTCACCACCACCGATGCCGCCCTGGCCGCCCGGGTGGAGCCGAACGCTCCCAGCCCCGCCCGGCGGCTGGAGGCGGTGGCCCGGCTGGCGGAGGCGGGGCTGTTTGCTGGCGTGTTGCTCATGCCGGTTCTCCCCTTTTTGGAGGACAATGTGGAAAACGTGCGGGCGGTGGCGGAGGCCGCGGCGGAGGCGGGGGCCCGGTTTGTCTACCCCGCGTTCGGTATGACGCTCCGTGATCAGCAGCGGGAATATTACTATCAGGCATTGGAAAAAGGCTTTCCCGGCCTGGCGGAGCGCTACCGGCGGCAGTACGGACCCCGCTACGAGTGCCCCAGCCCACGGGCAAAGGCCCTGTGGGCTGCCCTGGAGGAGCGGTGCCGCGCCCTGGGCCTGCTGTGCCGGATGCGGGACATCACCGCCGCCTATCAGCGCGGCTACGGGGAGCGGCAGCTCACCTTTTTCTAAGGCTGCGGCTCAATGTCCATGGACGCCATCTGTTCCGGCGTACAGCCGTTGGCGGCGCCCATCTGCGTCCAGTAGCGTGTGGAGGCCCGCACAAAGGAGCGGGGGGACAGGGGCATGGTGACCGCCAGCTCGGCGGACCGTCCGGCGGCGACGGCCCTGGCCAGCGCCCTGATGCTCCGCCTGACCAGGAAGGCGAAGGGGGTGCCCAGGATGGCCTCCCCGCCGCCGATTTTGAGGCATGCGCCGAAGGGATAGCCGTTCTCCAGGCAGAAGAGGCGCACCATGTCCACCGCGACATCGTTCTGGTGTGGCTCCAGAAAGCCGCAGTTGATCAGCACGCTGATACGCGGCCTGTGCTCCGGCCCGGCCCCCTCCAGGAACTCCAGAAAGCGCAGGAGAGGGGCGGGAAGGCCGTCGGCATAGAGGGGGAAGACCAGCAGCAGGTCGGTGCAGTCCGCCGCAGCCGCCGCCAGCTCGGCGTGATTCTTTGCAGTCAGGGCCGCATAGCGGGCCTCCCCCTTCCAGCGGGCCTGGAACAGCTCGGCGTAGCGCCTGGAATTGGAGCGGGGGGCGCGGGGGCTGCCGTTTACGATCAGAAGCTTCACCACCGGGCCACCTCCTCTCCCACGGCGGCCTCCAGCTCCCCCTCGGCCACAAAGCGGACGCGGTGGCTGCGGAAGGACATATTGTGGGCGTTGCGCTCCACCAGCCGGGTGAACAGGGCGCGCTCCTCCGCCCGGTCCGCCCCGTAGGCCAGGATCACCGCGTCCTTGGGGACCACGGCGCGCTGAACGTGGTGAGTCTCGCCGTTGTGGATGCGGAGAAAGGCCTGCTGCACCGGAATGGCCCGCTCCAGCATGGTCTTCATCACCGGCGCGTAGGAGCCGTATTTGACCCGGCTGACATAGAGTACCTGCTCGCTCCGGGCGATGAGGGGATATACCCGTGCCGCGTCGTCCCGGATGACGCAGCGGCCAGGCGTTTTGGTCCAGCAGCCGAAGCAGCCCACGCAGTTTGCGATGCGGAGGGCGGAGAGATCCACGGCGGCGGCATCCTGGGGGAGAGCGGCGGACACGGGACGGTCCGTCATCAACAGTTTCATGGGTGCTCCTTTCCGGGGGAGAATTCCCCCAGTGAAATGATATGATTTTATCACAGTGCGGGCCAAAGGGCAAGAAAAGGCCGCAAAATTTAAGCTCCGCTATAGGATCGGTTAAAATTGGCTAAAATCCCGGCGCGTCCCCTTGCGCACCGGGGCAAAACGGGGTAGAATAAGGCCAGCAACCCAACAAGCCGCACCGTAAGGAGGTTTTTAATATGGCTTTTTTGGATGAACTGAAGGATCGTGCAATGGATCTGGGCCGGGCCGGCGTGGCCAAGTCCAAGCAGCTTGCGGAGATCACCAAGCTGTCCCTGAACAACGCCAGCGAGGAGGACGCCATCAAGAAGGCGTATGTGGAGATCGGCAAGCTATACTATGCCGAGCGGGGCATGGCCCCTGAGGCGGCCTACGTGGCCCTGTGTGAGCGCATCACCGCCGCCAAGGTCAACATTGAGGAGAACAAGAACCGCATCGCCGAGCTGAAGGCTGAGGGCAATGTGTCCGACGCGGACATCCCCCACGTGGAGACCGACGTGCCCCCTGAGGAGCCGGTGGACGGCGGCTGCGGCTGCTGCGATCACGAGGTGGCTCCCGAGGAGGTATTCTCCGACGACGACAAGCCCCAGGAATAAGCATCTGACCCGACAGGGCCCGCCATCCGGCGGGCCCTGTTCCTGTGACTGGACAACATCAACCCCTAATGCAGTATACGGCGATTGTCTGCAAAGAAAGGGTGACGGCATTGATATTGCACAGGGCGAGGCCGCCGCGGGGAGCGGCAAAGGAGAAGGCGCATACCCTCCCCACGGAGAGGGGGACGGATTTCTCCACCAGGTGCCGAACAGGGCGGGGAGCGTGGGGCAGGGCGATGGGAAGGCCGGCGAGGGATTCCGGCAGCTCCGGCGCGCCGGGAGACAGAACTTGGTTTCCTCCAGAAAGGCCAGATCCATTTGAAAATCCCTCCTAAAACTGCATCGTATACGAAAACATAAAACGAGCGTGCACGGCAGAGCCGTGTACGCTCGTTTTCAACTCAGACCGGATTCGCCTGCCAGGCAAAATCACAGGATGCGGCGGGCGCCCACGTAGACGTTGGCGTAGTGGCCGCGGGTAAGATCGTCAATCTTGACGGTGTATGTATTGGTAGAGGCGTGGATGAACTGCCCGCCGCCGATATAGATGCCCACATGAGAGGCGGCCTTGCTGGTGTTGTACTTGAAGAACACCAGGTCGCCGGGCTGCAGCTCACTCTTGGAAACAGAGGTGCCATTGGAGAGCTGAGTGGAGGCGGTGCGGTTCAGGGTGTAGCCGAAGTGGCGGTACACATAGCTGGTGTAGCCGGAGCAGTCAAAGCTGCTGGGGCCGTTGCCGCCGTAAACATAGGGGCAGCCGAGATACTGCTTGGCGTAGTCCACCACCTGCTGGCCCAGGCTGCTGCTGGAGGCGGTGGCTACGGCGGTGGCGCCGTCGCCGCGGGAACCGGCGGAGTCCTTGCAGGTGACCATGTAATCGCTGCTGACATAGCCGGTGACGCCATTGGTAGAGATCTTGTACCAGCCGTTGTCGATACCCACGATGTTGACCACCGCGCCGTTGTTGAGGGAGGTGACCTTACCGTAGCTGGTGCCGGGGCCGCTGCGCACATTCAGGGGAGAACCCTGGGACTGGACCAGGCCGTAACCGATGGTGACATCCGCCTTGGCGGACACGTTCAGGTACTCGCCGGACATATAGCCCTCCACGGACTTGTAGTCCACCTTGTACCAGCCGTTGCCCGCGTCCTCCAGAACCACCACGGTGTCGCCCTTGGAGGCGGTACCCAGTACGGTGGCGGAGGTGCTGGCCTCGTCGCGGAGGCGGAGTGCGTCGGTGTTGACGGTGCCCACGCCGACGCTGGCGGCGGAGGCGCTCACCACGCAGACGGTGGAGAGGACGGCGGTTACAAGCGCGGTGCGCAGGAGCTTGGCAGGCTGTATCATGGGTCGATTCCTCCAGTTTCAAAGTAATACCCGCCCGGAGGGCGGGGCTTTGGCTTCTCGGGTGTAAGGCGGGATTACGGGTTGGCGAGCGCGCGCTCCAGCCAGACGGACGCCACGTCCATGGCGGCGTAGAGGCTGTCTTTCTCAGTTTTCTTAACCACCCGGTCCCGGCTCTTCAGATCCGGGTCGGTGAGCTGAAGCTGAACGGAAACCTTGGTCGCCACGTCCAGATCCTGATCCTTCTTCTGGGAGAGAATCTGGAGCATGATGATATATTTCTGGGCCATGCTGCCGTAGTAGATCAGGCTGTCCTTCCGGCGGAGGGGGTGGCCCTTGTAGGTCAGGGGAATATTCTGAGCTGCCATTTTGACCTCCTTTGAGAATTGTAACTATTCTTAAAAACTGTAACCAAATTGTAACACATTGTTTCCAGCTCGTCAACTGCTTTCCTGCTGATTTCACAGGAAATTTGTACCGGCATGCCAGATGGTAGGGGACAGGCTGTTACTCTCTGGATTTTTGAGGGAAGGCGAGCCGGCGGGCGAGGGAGAGGACCGCAAAGGCCAGGCCGGCCAGCATGAGCAGGGCCTCGCACAGCATGGGGAACAGGCGGCCATCCAGGGAGACCGCCAGGGTAAATTTCCCCCGCAGGACCACCACATAGGCGCCCAGGGAGGCCAGCTCCACCAGCAGGGCGCAGGGGGCGGAGCGGGGGAACGCGCAGGTCCAGGCCAGAGCCAGCACGTCGGCCAGGAAGAAGTAGCGCTCATGCATGTGGGGCAGCAGGAAGGGCACGCCGATGGCCAGGACAACCGCGGCGGCCAGAAGAGCCCGGTCGTCCGCCTGGCGGCGGAAAACCAGCAGGGCGGCCAGCACGGCCGCAGCGAGGGCGAAGGCGGCCAGGATGCCCAGGCGGGCGGCGAGGGCAGTGTTCACCTCCGCGCCGTGGGGAATCAGGGCGTACATATTGGGGGCGTTCAGGTTCAGATAGCCGGAGTACTCGGCGGCCTGCCCGAAATAGACCCCCAGGATGTCCCCCAGGGGCTTGCCCAGCAGCAGCGCGGGCACACAGGTGGCGGCATAGGCCGCCGGAAACCACAACAGCTCCCGGAAGCGCACCCGCCGGAGCAGCCACAGCCCGCCCCACAGGGGGAGCACGAAGACGGTCTGTAGTTTAAAGGAGAAGGCGATCCCCAGCAGGAGCAAAGAGCTTCGGTTTCTTCCCTCCAGCGCGCAGGCCAGGGCGTGGAGGGTGAGGGCGCCGTACAGGGCGTCGCACTGCCCCCAGAACGCGCCGTTGAGTATCACCGTAGGCAGCAGAAGAAGCAGGCAGAAGCAGAGCAGGGGGCGGTTCGGGCGCTCCGGCGCGAAATGCCGCACCAGCCGGAAGCCGCCCCAGGCCAGCACCACGTCAAACAGAATGGAGAAGAGCTTGATCAGGTACAGGTCGGGTATGGGCAGATAGGAGATGGCGGCAAGAAAATAGAGGTAGGGCGCGTTATAGTTGCCGATCGGCAGCTTCACGGCCGCGAAGCCGCCCCCATCCCGGAAGGCCGCGGCCCATTGGGAGAGGAACATCTGGTAATCGGCGGACTGGTAGTCCAGCAGCAGGGCCCGGAGGAAGAAGGCCAGCCCAATGGGCAGCAGGGCGTCCAGCAGCCGGGGACGGTCCAGGCCCTCCCGGCGGAGCAGCCGCAGCGCCAGGGCGGCCAGGGCCAGCAGGAGCAGAAAGACGGCCAGATGAGCGGGCGCTCCGCCCAGGGCAAGGGAGCCGGCGGGAAACAGGCTCAGGCCCAGCAGGGCCAGTCCCGCTGCGGCCCACGAGAGGGAAAAGACGTTCATAGGCACCTCCTGTCGAAAAAAGGCCCGGGGCAATGGGGTGCCCCGGGCCTTTCACAGTGGGATCAGACTTCAGCGGACTCGGAGAGGACCGCCGCCTCGGCGGGGGCCTCCTCCTCGGGAACCGCCTCCTCGCCGCTCTGGGCGGTGCCCTCGTCGTCCACCTTGTCGTACTTGCGGTAGACGGACAGGCCGGAGCCGGCGGGGATCAGCTTGCCGATGATGACGTTCTCCTTCAGGCCCAGCAGGTGGTCCACCTTGCCCTGAATAGCGGCCTCGGTGAGCACCTTGGTGGTCTCCTGGAAGGAGGCGGCGGACAGGAAGGAGTCGGTGGCCAGAGAGGCCTTGGTGATGCCCATCAGCAGGCGGGTGCAGGTGGGCAGCTTGAGCTCGAGGCCGTCGTTGGTCTCGCCGGCGTCGATGCGCTTCTGCACGGCCTCCTTGGCATCCTCAAAGCGGATGAGATCGACGGTGGAACCGCTGAGCAGATCGGAATCGCCCGCGTCCTCCACCCGCACCTTGCGCATCATCTGGCGGCAGATGACCTCGATGTGCTTGTCGTTGATGTCAACGCCCTGCTGACGGTAGGGCTTCTGAACCTCCTGGATGAGGTAGTCGTACACGGCGTGGACGCCGCGCACCCGCAGGACGTCCTGGGGGTAGAGGGCACCCTCGGTGAGGGCGAAGCCCTTCTCCACGGTGTCGCCGTCCTTCACCCGCAGGCCCGCGTAGGGCAGGGCGTAGGAGACCACCTCGCCGTCGTTGGCGGTGATGGTGACGTTGCAGATGGCGTTGCGCTTGGCCTCCTCCAGAGTGACCCGGCCGCTGATCTCGGCCAACTGGGCCATCTTCTTGGGCTTGCGGGACTCGAACAGCTCCTCAACACGGGGAAGACCCTGGGTGATGTCGCCGCCGGCGACGCCGCCGGTGTGGAAGGTACGCATGGTGAGCTGGGTGCCCGGCTCGCCGATGGACTGGGCGGCGATGATGCCCACGGCCTCGCCCTCGCCCACGGGCTCGCCAATGGCCAGGTTGATGCCATAGCACTTGGAACAAACGCCACTGCGGGCGCGGCAGGTGAGCACGCTGCGGATCTTCACGGAGTGGATGCCGTGGTCCTCCAGCAGCTTGGCGTGGTCGGCGGTCATCATGGTGTGGTGGTCGATGAGCACCTCGCCGGTATGGGGATCGCAGATATCCTCCACCGGATAACGGCCCTTGAGCCGCTCGCCGAAGGTCTCAATGACCTGGCCGTTCTCCACGATCTCGCTGACGGTGATGCCGTCGTCGGTGCCGCAGTCGTGCTCGCGGATGATGACCTCCTGGGACACGTCCACCAGACGGCGGGTCAGGTAACCCGAGTCGGCGGTACGCAGAGCCGTGTCGGCCATACCCTTTCGGGCGCCTCTGGAGGAGATGAAGTACTCCAGCACGGACAGGCCCTCACGGAAGTTGGACTTGATGGGGATCTCGATGGTGCGGCCGGAGGTGTCGGCCATCAGGCCGCGCATGCCGGCCAACTGGCGGATCTGGGCGGAGGAACCACGGGCGCCGGAGTCCGCCATCATCCAGATGGGGTTGTAGCGGTCCAGGCCGGCCATCAGGGCGTCGGTCACGTCCTTGGTGGTCTTTTCCCAGGCCTCGACCACCAGGCGGTAACGCTCCTCATTGGTGAGGAAGCCGCGCTTGTACTGCCGCTCGATCTTGACGATCTCCTTCTCGGTATCGGCGATCAGGCCATACTTCTTCTCGGGGATGGTCATGTCGTAGATGGAGACGGTGAGGGAGCCGCGGGTGGAGAACTTGTAGCCCCGGTTCTTGATGGTGTCCAGCACATGGGCAGACACGGTGAAGCCGTGCTTGACGATGCACTTGTCGATGATCTTGCCAAGCTGCTTCTTGCCCACGATGAAGTTGACCTCGGGGTCGAACATCTGCTCGGGGTCGCTGCGGTCCACGAAGCCCAGATCCTGGGGGATGCCCTCGTTGAAGAGCAGGCGGCCCACGGTGGTGCGCACCAGCTTGTGGCGGACAACGCCGTCCACCTCCGCCTCCCGGCGGACCAGGATGGGCACGTGGAGCTCCAGCTCGCCCTCGTCGTAGGCCAGGCGGGCCTCGATGTCGTTGGAGAAGACGTGGAGCACCTCGCGGGGCAGCGCGCCGTCCTCGGTCTCGGCGCAGATGCCGGCATAGGTGGGAATATCATCCAGGGAGCCGGGGTTCTTCACCCAGACATAGGAGTCGGGGGTGATGGCGCCCGCGGCCAGGGCGGCCTTCACCGCCGCCACGTCGTCGTAGGTCTCCTCGGCGGTGTGCTCGGGATACTTCTCATAGGTCAGGTAGTAGGAGCCGAGCACCATGTCCTGGGTGGGCACGGTGACGGGGCCGCCGTCCTGGGGCCGCAGCAGGTTGTTGGCCGAGAGCATGAGCACCCGGGCCTCGGTCTGGGCCTCGGCGGACAGGGGCACGTGGACAGCCATCTGGTCGCCGTCGAAGTCGGCGTTGAAGGCGGTACACACCAGGGGGTGCAGCTTGATGGCGCGGCCCTCCACGAGCACGGGCTCGAAGGCCTGAATGCCCAGGCGGTGCAGGGTGGGGGCGCGGTTGAGCATGACGGGGTGGTCCTTGATGACAAACTCCAGGGCGTCCCACACCTCGGCCTTGCCCTTGTCCACCATCTTCTTGGCGGACTTAATGTTGTTGGCCAGGCCGTCCTCCACCAGCTTTTTCATCACGAAGGGGCGGAAGAGCTCGATGGCCATCTCCTTGGGCAGGCCGCACTGGTAGATCTTCAGCTCGGGGCCGACCACGATGACGGAACGGCCGGAGTAGTCCACGCGCTTGCCCAGCAGGTTCTGGCGGAAGCGGCCCTGCTTGCCCTTGAGCATGTCGGACAGGCTCTTGAGGGCGCGGTTGTTGGCGCCGGTGACGGCGCGGCCCCGGCGGCCATTGTCGATGAGGGCGTCCACCGCCTCCTGGAGCATCCGCTTCTCGTTGCGCACGATGATGTCGGGGGCGTTGAGCTGGATCAAACGCTTCAGGCGGTTGTTGCGGTTGATCACCCTGCGGTACAGGTCGTTCAGATCGGAGGTGGCGAAGCGGCCGCCGTCCAGCTGCACCATGGGGCGCAGCTCGGGGGGGATCACCGGCAGCACGTCGATGATCATCCACTCGGGCTTGTTGCCGGAGATACGGAAGGCGTCCACCACCTCCAGGCGCTTGACAATGCGGGCCTTCTTCTGGCCGGAGGCGTCCTTCAGCTCGGCGCGGAGCTGGTTGGACAGCTCCTCCAGATCAATGTCCTGGAGCAGCTTCTTCACGGCCTCGGCGCCCATGCCGGCCTCGAAGTCGTCCTCGTACTTCTCCCGCATGTCGCGGTACTCCTTCTCGGAGAGGATCTGGTTCTTGGCCAGGGGGGAGAAGCCGGGGTCAGTGACAATATAGCTGGCGAAGTAGAGCACCTTCTCCAGAATACGGGGGCTGATGTCCAGCAGCAGGCCCATGCGGGAGGGGATGCCCTTGAAATACCAGATGTGGCTCACCGGGGCGGCCAGCTCGATGTGGCCCATGCGCTCACGGCGCACCTTGGCACGGGTGACCTCCACGCCGCAGCGGTCGCAGATCTTGCCCTTGTAGCGGATCTTTTTGTACTTGCCGCAGTGGCACTCCCAGTCCTTGGTGGGGCCAAAGATCCGCTCGCAGAACAGACCGTCCCGCTCCGGCTTGAGGGTGCGGTAGTTGATGGTCTCCGGCTTCTTGACCTCGCCGTAGGACCACTCGCGGATCTGCTCCGGGGAGGCGATGCCGATCTGGATGGCGTCGAATTCAGCGTAACTCATATCTTTGCTCGTCCTCCCTTAATTAGTCCATATCCTCATCGGAATAGTCATCCGAGAAGTCGTCGCTGTCGTCCAGCTCCTCTGCGTCCGCGGCGGCCAGGTCGTCGTCGTCGCTGCCCTCCTTGAGGGTGTAGCCCGCGGCGGCGAAGTCGGACTCCCCGCCGGCGTCGTAGCCGTAGTAGTCGTCGTCCTCGTCGCGGAACTTGCCGGGCTGGTAGTTGTCCTCGTCGTCGTCCTTCAGCTCGATCTCCGCGCCCTGGTCGTCCAGCACCTTGATGTCCAGGCACAGAGACTGCAGCTCCTTGACCAGGACCTTGAAGGACTCGGGCACGCCGGGCTTGGGCACGTTGTGGCCCTTGACGATGGACTCGTAGGTGCGCACGCGACCGGTGACATCGTCGGACTTGACGGTGAGGATCTCCTGCAGGGTGTAGGCCGCGCCGTAGGCCTCCAGGGCCCACACCTCCATCTCGCCGAAGCGCTGGCCGCCGAACTGGGCCTTGCCGCCCAGGGGCTGCTGGGTGACCAGGGAGTAGGGGCCGGTGGAGCGGGCGTGGATCTTGTCGTCCACCAGGTGGTGGAGCTTGAGGAAGTAGACGTAGCCCACGGTGACGGGGTTGTCAAACCGCTCGCCGGTGCGGCCGTCGTACAGCCAGCTCTTGCCGTCGGGGCGCAGGCCGGCCATCTTCAGGGTCTCGGCGATGTCCTTCTCGTCGGCGCCGTTGAAGACGGGGGTGGCCACCTTCCAGCCCAGGGTCTTGGCCGCGTAGCCCAGGTGGACCTCCAGCACCTGGCCGATGTTCATACGGGAGGGCACGCCAAGGGGGTTCAGCACGATGTCCAGCGGGGTGCCGTCGGGCAGGAAGGGCATATCCTCCTGCGGCAGAATGCGGGAAACAACACCCTTGTTGCCGTGACGGCCTGCCATCTTATCGCCGACGCTGATCTTACGCTTCTGGGCGATGTAGCAGCGCACGCACATACGCACGCCGGGCTGCAGCTCGTCGCTGTTCTCCGGGGTAAAGACCTTGACGTCGACAACGATGCCGTAGGCGCCGTGGGGCACACGCAGGGAGGTGTCGCGGACCTCGCGGGCCTTCTCGCCGAAGATGGCGCGCAGCAGGCGCTCCTCGGCGGTCAGCTCGGTCTCGCCCTTCGGGGTGACCTTGCCGACCAGAATATCGCCGCTCTTGACCTCGGCACCGATGCGGATGATGCCGCGCTCGTCCAGATCCT
>ERZ838839.1155-NODE-1155-length-27618-cov-10.406668_pt1 | contig 27618 bp, 26 predicted proteins | sample MGYA00519909_ERZ838839 | MGnify/ENA primary metagenome ERZ838839 (study PRJEB31850, sample SAMEA3708843) | human gut metagenome | biome: human gut; feature: human-associated habitat; material: faeces | place: China | collected 2014 ... | reverse complement strand
CTAATATTCACTTCCAAATTACGTCAACTTGATGTTAGGGATAATATATTTTTACATTAATTATTAAAATGATAAGTTATAGTTTAATAAAAAAAGGAGTTAATGAATTGATAAAAACCATTAATTCCTTTATTATTTTTATAGAAATATTAATTTATGTTATAATAAAATAGATTAAGTAATTAAGGAGAAAAAGATGGGTAAATTAAAGAAAATAGAAACAGAGATAGAGGGAGTATATATTATAGAACCAACTATTTTTGGTGATGAGAGAGGATTCTTTTTTGAATCATATAATAAAAGAGATTTTCAAGAGATGAGCATATTAGATGAGTTTGTACAAGATAATCATTCTAAATCAAGAAAAGGTGTATTGAGAGGTTTGCATTTTCAAAATGAACACTCTCAAGGAAAATTGATAAGAGTAATTAAAGGTGGAGTTTTAGATATAGCAGTTGATTTAAGAAGAGATAGTGCAACTTTTGGAAAAAGTATAAAGGTAGAATTAAGTGAAGAGAATAAGAGAATGCTATATATACCTAAAAACTTTGCACATGGTTTTTTGACTATAACTGAGGAAGCAGAGTGTTTGTATAAATGTAATGATTATTACTATCCAGAATATGAATCAGGGATAATATGGAATGATAGTGAATTAAATATAGATTGGGATTTAAAAAAATATAATTTAAAAAAGGAAGATCTAATTTTTTCAGAAAAAGATAAAAGGCACCAATCTTTTAAAGAGTATAGAAAAGCAGGTGGAGAAAGATGATTTTAATAACAGGAGCTAAAGGGCAACTAGGTTATGATTTTCAAAGATTATTTGATGAGATAGATGAAAAGTATATAGCAACAGATAGAGATGAGTTAGATATTACAGATATAAAAAAGGTAAGGGAGTTTGTAAAGGATAAAAATATTACTCTTATTATAAATTGTGCTGCTTATAACAATGTTGATAAAGCTGAAGATGAAGTTGAATTTTGTAAAAAATTGAATACATATGCTCCAAGAGATTTAGCAATAGTAGCAAAGGAGATAGGAGCTGATTATATAACTTACTCAACAGATTTTGTATTTGATGGAGAGAAAAAAGTTCCATATACAGAAGAAGATATTCCTAATCCTCTATCAGCTTATGGAAAAAGTAAATATGAGGGAGAAAAGGAAGTATTTAAAGTAAAACAAGATAGCTTTGTAGTGAGAACATCTTGGGTATTTGGAATAGCTAACAATAACTTTAATAAACAAGTGATTAATTGGAGTAAAAGCAAAGATGAGCTATCAATAGTTGATGATCAAATCTCATCCCCAACATACTCAAAGGATTTAGCTTATTATAGTTGGGAACTGATAAAAACTAAAAAATATGGACTGTATCATCTATCAAATGATGGTGAGGCCAGTAAATATGATCAAGGTAAATATGTTTTAGGAAAAATAGGTTGGCAAGGAAAACTGAATAGAGCTAAGACAAAGGATTTTAATTTGAAAGCTCAAAGAGCAGAGCATACAAAGTTAGATAGCTCAAAATTAGAAAAAGTGATAGGCAAAAAGATACCTTCATGGGAAAATGGAATTGATAGATTTTTAGAAGAGATGGAGTAGAAAAAATCTATAAAATAAACTAAAATAGGGACTTTGTTAATTATAAAATATGTGTAAATTATTCCAAAATATGATATAATTATCAATATTGAAAGAGCAGAGGAGATGAAAAAGTGGGAAGAATAATATATTTCACTGGTGGTTCTCGAAGTGGTAAAAGTAGTCATGCAGAAAAATATATTTTTGACAAAGGATATAAGGATAGAATATATTTGGCTACTGCTATTGTTTTTGATGATGAGATGAGAGCAAGAGTAAGAAAGCACAGAGAGCAAAGAGGAGAGAATTGGACAACAGTAGAGGGATATAAGAATGTAGTGGAATTGGTAAAACCTCATATGAAAAAAGGTGGAGTAATTTTATTAGATTGCCTCACAAATATGGTAACTAATCTTATGATAATGGAAAAAGAGTATGATTGGGATAATATGCCAGATTCTCAACTGACTTTAATAGAAAATGGAATAAAAAAAGAGGTTGAAGAGTTTTTAGACTTTATAAAAACTCAAGATCAAGATTTAGTAATTGTTTCTAATGAGATAGGAATGGGAGTAGTTCCAGCTTACCCTTTAGGAAGATATTTTAGAGATATATGTGGACGTATGAATCAAATTGCAGCAGCTAAAGCAGATGAGGCATATCTACTGGTATCAGGATTAAAAATGCAATTAAAATAGATAAGATTTTAGGAGGATTTAATGAAAGGGTTAATTTTACTTTTTAGATTTATGACTAGACTTCCTATAGGATTTGATCCTAAATTTGATTCTGATGAATTGGGAAAAGGTATGAGATTTTTTCCAGTAGTTGGAATGGTAATAGGTTTAGTTCTTTTTGCAGCTTTTTGGCTATTAGGTTATGTTATCTATTCACCAATGGTAATGGCAGTTCTTTTAGTGATAATTGAAGTTGTATTAACTGGAGGACTTCACCTTGATGGATTGGCAGATACATTTGATGGAATATTTAGTTATAGAAGTAAGCAAAAAATGTTAGATATAATGAAAGATTCAAGACTTGGTACAAATGGTGGACTTGTTCTTATTCTTTATTTCTTTTTGAAAGTGGCACTATTAGTAGAGGCATCAAATAGTTCACCAGTAATTATGCCTATAATGCTTTTACTATCACCAGTTATAGCAAGACTTAATAGTGTTGTAAATTGTGGATCAGCACCTTATGCAAGGGCTACTGGAATGGGAAAAACATTTGTTGATCATACTGATGGATTAGCTGTATTAATAGCTACAGTTATAACTGCAATCTTTGTAGGAGGAGCAGCTTATCTATTTGCAATTCCATATGAGATTTTGATAGTTATTCCAGTTGTTATGATCTTAGGATATCTATTTGCTAAGCTTATGACTAGAAAAATAGGGGGAATAACAGGGGATACTTTAGGAGCAGTTGTTGAAATATCTGAGATAATTGCAATGTTAGGTATGTATATTTTAGCTAGATAGGTGATAATATTGGGAAAACTAATATTAGTTAGACATGGACAAACTCAAATGAATGTTGATGGAATATTCTTTGGGAAGTTAGATCCAAGTTTAAATGAAACAGGAAAAGAGCAGTGTAAAAAAACAAGAGAGTTACTAAAAAATAGATATAAATATGATTTTATCTATTCAAGTGATTTAAAAAGAGCAGCAGAAACTGCTGAGATTGTAAATTATTTAGATCTTCCTATAAAATTAGACAGGAGATTGGAAGAGATAGATTTTGGAATATTTGAGGGGTTAAGTTATAAAGAGATTTTAGAAAAATATCCAGCAGAGGCTAAAAAAAGTCAAGAGGAGTGGAAAACTTTTGATTATATTACTGGCGAAAGTCTTGAAGTACTACAAAGGAGAGCAGTTGAATTTGTAGAGAGCTTAGATAAAACAAAGGATAATTTAGTAGTTACTCACTGGGGAGTGATTAACTGCATATTGAGTTGGTATTTTTCAGATAAATTAGAAAGTTATTGGAAATACAGTATGGAAAATGGTGGAATCTGTGTGATTGAATTTGCAGATGATTTTCCAATATTAAAAGGACTAAATATAGGGTGATAAAAAGATGGAAAGACTAAAAAAATTTTTAAGTGAGATAACAGGAGCAGATCAAGAGGCTATAAAACTTGCTCAAGAAGAGTTAGATAGAAAGATGAAACCTCAAGGTAGCTTGGGAACTTTAGAGGATATAGCAGTAAAATTAGCAGGAATAGGTGGCTATCCTGTTAAGCAAGTGCCTAATAGATGTCACATTGTAGCAGCAGCAGATAATGGAATAGTAGCTCAAGGAGTTGCATCATGTCCATTGGAGTATACACGTTTAGTATCAGAGGCTATGTTAAATAGAATAGCTGCAATAGGATTATTAACAAAAAAATTAGGAATAGATTTTAATCTTATAGATATTGGAATTAAAGACACTGTACCTAGAGATTATCCAAACCTATACAGAAAACCTGTTATGTTAGGAACAAAGGATTTTTATGTAGAACCTGCAATGACACAAGAGGAGTGCTTAAAAGCTATTTTTGTTGGAATTGAGATGATAGAGAGTAAAAAAGATTTTGATATCTTCTCAAATGGAGAGATGGGAATAGGAAACACTTCAACAAGTTCAGCTATTTTGTATTCATTTACAAAAGGGAATATTGATAGAATAGTTGGAAGAGGTTCAGGGCTTACAGATGATGCTTTAAATAAAAAGAAAAGAGTAATAATGGAAGCTTGTGAAAAATATGATACATTCAATATGGATCCAATTGATGTGTTAGCTCATGTTGGAGGATTGGATATTGCTTGTATGGTGGGAATGTATCTAGGAGCTGCAAGATACAAGAAACCTATGTTGATAGATGGATTTATATCAAGTGTAGCTGCTTTAGCTGCTTGTAAAATAGAACCAAAAGTAAAAGATTATATAATAGCTACTCATATGAGTGAAGAGCCAGGAATGGAGCTAGTTCTTGAAGAGTTAGGTCTAAAAGCTTTCTTCAATATGGGTATGAGATTAGGAGAGGGAACAGGAGCAGTATTGGCTTATCCAATAGTTGATTGTGCTATTGAGATTATAAATGGTATGAAAACACCAGCAGCAGTATATGATATGTTCTATTAAGAGTGATTGCCTATGTTAAAAAATTTAGGGGAAGGGCATCGTGAAAGACTTAGAAAAAGATATATAAAAAGTGGTTTAGAAGGGTTTAATGATTATGAAGTTTTAGAACTTTTACTTACATACTCTATTGCTAGAAAAGATGTAAAACCAATAGCAAAGGAGCTAATAGAAAAGTTTGGAACAATAGATGAGATTGCTAAAAGTGATACGAAATCTCTTTTAGAAGTAGATGGAATTGGAGAGGGAAGTGCAGTATTTCTAAAGCTTATAGGAGATATAGCACTGACTTTATACAGAGAGAAGATAGAAAATAAAGATATTTTAACAATAAAGAGTAAGAATAACCTTTTATCATATTTAAGAGGAGAGATTGGGCATTCACCAAGAGAGGAGTTTAAAATTCTATTCTTAGATACTTCAAATAAATTGATAGCAAGTGAAACTCTCTTTTCTGGAACAATAGATAAAAGTGCAATATATCCAAGAGAGATAGTGGAAAGGGTAATAAAAAATAGAGCTAAATCAGTTATATTTGCTCATAACCACCCTTCAGGAAGTATATCTCCATCCAAAAAGGATATAGAACTCACTCAATATATGTATGATAGTTTAAAACTGCTAGAGATTAGACTGTTAGATCATATAATAGTAACAAAAAACTCCTACTTTAGTTTTTTAGAGGAAGGGTTGATTGAATATTAGGAGGCGGAATGGAAGAAAATATAAAAGAGCAGGAGAATAAGGTTGTAGAAACGCCTGTTCCTGAGAAAAAAGAGTACAATGTACTTGGAGTTATGTTTGAAATAACTAAAAAGAGATACTATTTTGAAGTTATAGATAATACAGAGTATAAAAAAGGTGACAAGGTAATTGTTGATACAGTTAGAGGAAAAGAGGTAGGGGTAGTTTATGGTGAACCTAGAATGCTACCTGAAAAAGAACTTGTACTACCTTTAAAACCTGTTATTAAAAAAGCTGATGAAGATGAGATAAAAAGATACAATGAATTAAAAGAGGAATCAGCAAAAGCTAATAAACTTTGTAGAGAGAGAATAATTCATCATAAACTTCCAATGAAACTTGTTGGAACAGAATATACTTTTGATAGAAGTAAGTTAATATTCTATTTTACAGCTGAAGGAAGAATAGATTTTAGAGATCTAGTAAAAGATTTAGCAAATATCTTTAAATTAAGAATCGAGTTAAGACAGATAGGTGTAAGAGATGAAGCTAGAATTTTAGGAACAATAGGTATATGTGGAAAAGAGCTTTGTTGTAGAACATTTATCAATAAATTTGACTCTGTATCTATTAAGATGGCAAGAGATCAAGGTTTAGTTATAAACCCAGCTAAGATTTCAGGGGTATGTGGAAGATTGCTTTGCTGTATAAACTATGAGTATGCTCAATATGAAGAGGTGTTGAGACATTATCCAGCTGTAAATCAGTTGGTAAAAACTCCTAAAGGAGAGGGAAAAGTAATTAGTATAAGTCCTCTAAATGGGTATCTTTTTGTAGATGTTGCAACAATAGGTATGATGAGATTTGAGATTGAAGAGATTAAATTCAATAAGAAAGAAGCTAATAAATTGAAAAATGAGAAAACTCAAGAGGAGTTAGAACATAAGGAGCTTGAAAAGGAATAAAATGTTAGTCAATGAAGATATTACAACGCTTAATAATGGCTACAAGCTCATTCAAAAAAAAGATGGATTTAGATTTTCTGTAGATGCTGTTATATTGTCAGATTTCTTTTCTCCTACTAAAAAAGGAAAGATATTGGATATAGGTTGTGGAAATGGAATTATACCTATTCTTCTATATTCAAAGGGAAAGGGAGAGGATATAACAGGGGTAGAGATACAAGAGGAAAATTGTGAACTAGCTTTAAAGAATGTAAAATTAAATAATCTAGAAGATTATATAAAGATTGAAAATAGTGATGTGAAAGAGTATCCTAGGGGGAATACTTTTGACTATCTAATTTCTAATCCACCCTATATGGAAGTTGATGGAAAAAAACAAAATATTCTAAGTTGTAAATCAATAGCTAGACATGAGCTGACATTAAATCTATATGATTTAATAAGAAATGCTAAGAGGTTGTTAAAACCTATGGGAAGTATTACTTTAGTTCATAGAAGTTATAGATTCACTGATATATCAAGAATTCTTGAGGACTGTGGCTTTTCTCTAAAGAGAGTGAGATTTGTTTACTATTCTAAAGATAGAAATTCAAATCTTGTTCTAGTTGAGGCATTTAAAGGAAAAAAATGTAAACTAGAGATAGAACCACCGCTTTTCTTAGAGGAGTGTGGTTATTAAAGAGAGAAGTTAAAATTTTAATGAATTTTTGAAAACAATATATTAAAAAAGGAGAATATTTTTAGAGGTGTCAAATGGAACTTTTGAAATTTTTACAAGAAAATGATTTAGAAGGATTTAAAGAAAACTTAGATATGGATAGTATTGAAGAGATTGATGAAGAGAAAAATACAATACTTCATCACTGTGTAGAGAAGGGAGCATATGATTTTGTAGATGCTTTAGTATATAATGGTGCTGATCCAAATGTAAAAAATAAGTATGGAGAAACTCCAGTACATATAGCAGCAAGAAATGATTTTGATAATATAATGGAGCTTTTACTTGAATTTGGTGGAGATGTAACAATAAAAAACAATCACCAAAGATCTGCACTTAACCTTGCTACAACTTTAAAATCAAAGAAAGTTTTAAGAGTGATAGAAAATAGTGGAATGGATTATTCAGCTACTGTAGGGAGAGAGAAGATAACACATCATAGAAGATTTGAAGAAGAATATTAAGATTTGGAAGGGGTTGTAAAAAAGCAATCCCTTTTTATATTTAAACTTGTTTTTTAGTAAAAAATAGAGTATATAAATTAATAAAGAGAGTCGAGGTGAGAAATTGGAATATAAAAGTATTAATTGGAGTAGAGAAAATTATTTGCAATTTATAGAGAAATTAAAAAGCTTAAAAGATGAAAAATATTTAGAGTTTCACAAAAAATTGGTGACTACTAATAATAAAATTATAGGGATAAGATCACCAATAGTAAAAGATATTGCAAAAAATATAGCAAAGGGAGATTGGAGAAAATTTATTGCTCAAGATATTAAAGGGTATTATGAAGAGATTTTTATTAGAGGGTTAATAATAGGATATATAAAAGATGATAAAAATATTGTGAAAGATGAAATTGAGAGATTTTTACCTCTTATAGATAACTGGGGAATATGTGATGGATTTGTAGCTAATCTAAAAATTATAAAAAAGAATAGAGAGTATTTCTTTAACTATTTAAAAAAACTTATAGAAACAGAGGAAGAGTATAAAGTTAGATTTGTATTAGTAACCTTTTTAAGTTACTATATGGAAAAAGAATATATAGAAGAAATTATACAACTATGTTCTCAAGTAAAGAATAAAAGTTATTATGTAAAAATGGCTCAAGCATGGCTAATATCAATTTTGTTTGTAAAATTTCCAGAGAGAACAGTGGAATTTTTAAAAGATAATAGTTTAGATCTTTGGGTACATAATAAGGGAATCCAGAAAATAAGAGAATCAATAAGAGTTACAAAAGAGGATAAAGAGTTAGTAAAAACTTTAAAAAAATAAAAGAGGTGGATTATGTTTAATAAATTGGATATGGAGAAATGGGAGAGAAGGGAGTACTTTTTCTACTATAAAAATTTGATAAAAGCTAAGTATAATTTGAATATAGATATGGATATTACAGATCTATTAAAGAGGGTAAAAGAGAGAAAGATTAAGTTTTATCCAGCTATGTTATATGCAGTTATAAGAGGAGTAAATGAAAATAGAGAGTTTAGAATAAGTTATGATAAAGATGGAAATCTGGGGTATTGGGATATTTGCCACCCTTCTTATACAATTTTTCACGATGATGATAAAACTTTTTCAGATATTTGGAGTGAATATTCAGAGGATTTTTCTGTCTTTTATAAAAATGTAACTGATGATATGGAAAAATATAAAGATGTTAAAGGAATAAAAAGTAAGGAGGGGAAACCAGATAACTTTTGCCCTATTTCAGCAATTCCTTGGTTAAGTTTTACTGGATATAGTAATGATACTTATAGTGAATCAAATATGTTTTTTCCAGTGATTGCCTTTGGAAAATATTATGAAAAAGATGGAAAAGTTTTACTTCCATTTTCTGTATTTGCAAATCATGCTGTGGCTGATGGATACCATACTTGTAAGTTGATAAACGATATACAAGATATTGTTAAAAAAGTAGATGAATGGTTAAAATAGTTTAGAAAATAAAGAGGAAAGCATTTATAAACTTCCCTCTTTTTATTTGCTATCTATTTTTTATACAAAGAACATTATAGATACCATCTATTACATGTGTTCCCTCAATCTCATGTTCAAATCCTGGGAATGATTTATCCCATAGAGAAAGAGAGTTTAAGTATTTAATAAATGGACTGTTTTTATCACCAAAATTTTCTCCAGACATAAGCATAGGGATTCCAGGTGGGTATGGAATTACAGAGTTAGCAGCAATTCTACCTTCAAGTTTAGTTGCTGGAACAAGCTCAACATTGTTATCAACTATATTATTATATGCTTCTCTTGGTAACATATCAACTTTTGGTAAAATAGAGTAAGCTTCATTAAGAACAGCTCCAGGATTATTTTCTCTCAAGTATTTAAACATCTTATCTCCTAAATCGTGAAGTCCAATATTTTCATACTCTTGAGGATAAGAAAGTACTAATTCTGGGAATATATCTTTAATAGGAGTATTATTATCATAGTGTTTTTTAAATGATAGTAGCATATTTACAAGAGTAGTCCATTTTCCTTCAGTTATTCCCATTGCAAAGATAAACATAACTTGGAAATCAGTTGTTCTAGTAGGGATAATTCCAAATTTTTCAAGATAAGCAGAAACTAGAGCAGCAGGTACTCCATTTTCAGCTAACTCTCCATTATCTTCCATTCCTGGAGCTAGGATACTTACTTTTATAGGATCTAGCATAGCCCAATTTTCAGGTAAGTTTTTAAATCCATGCCATTTATCTTCTGGATGCATTACCCAACAATCTTGCTCTTCAATTAATAATTCTTTTGGTGCTTTTTCAAAATCATATACTTTTTTAGTTTTTGGATCAGTTACCTTTTCAGCATTCCAAGGTTTAAAGAACCAATCACCTTTAGCTGTATACTCTTTATATAGTTTTCCAATCTCTTGACGGAACTCAACAGCTTCTTTTATAACCTCTTTAACAAGGGATTTACCAGCATTTCCTTCCATCATAGCAGCACCAATATCATTAGATACTGCAAGAGCATATAGAGGAGAAGTTGTAGCATGCATCATATATGATTGATTAAATCTATCTAAATCAATAGGTTTTTTACCATTTCTTACATGGATAAATGATGCTTGAGATAGAGCATTTAAAAGTTTATGTGTAGATTGAGTAGCAAAGATTGTAGCTCCATCTTTTCTATGATCTTCAGGTTTTCCTCTCATAGCAAAGTGATCTTTATATATTTCATAGAATCTAGCATAACCATACCAAGCTTCATCTAAGTGTAGATAATCAACAGAAGATGATAAAATCTCCTCTATTTTTTCTGTATTGTAAAGAACACCATCATATGTACAGTTAGTAACAACTGCATATTTAGGATTTACCTTTGCCATCTCTTTCATAGTTTCAGGTAAGATTGGTCCAATTATACCATATCTATTTCTTGTAGGAGTCATATATACTGGTTTAGCTCCTGTGATAATAAGTCCTTGTTCTATTGATTTGTGACAGTTTCTATCTATTAAAGCAGTGTCTTTATCAGTAAGACAACCTTGAATTACAGTTCTATTTGAACCAGAAGTTCCAACTAATACATTAAAACTCATATCTGCTCCAAAGATTCTAGCTATATTTTTTTCAGATTCATAGAAAGCTCCTGTATGGTCTAGTAGTGATCCAATAGCAGTTCTTTCAATTCCTAAGTCTGTTCTAAATAGATTTTCTCCATAGAAATCAAAGAATTTTTTACCAATAGCAGTTTTTAAGAAACCAACACCACCTTGATGTCCAGGAACTGCCCAAGAGTATTCAGCAGTTTTATTGTAATTAAATACTGCCTTTGCAAGTGGTGGAAGTAGAGAATCTCTATATAATTTGATCTCTTCAGATATTCTCTCTCCTATAAAATCTATATCATCTTGTAAAATCCAAAGGTATTCATTAATACTATTTAATACTTCTGAGTTTAATGTGGGTGTAGTATCAGTTTTTTCAGCTAATAAAAAAACTGGAACTCCCTCTTGTCTTTCATGAAGAGTAGCAATTAAATTAACTAGCTCATTTTCTTTTTCTAAAGATGTTTGTTTTAAATTCCAGTCAACAAGTAAACAATCAATTCCTTTATTAATTGAAATCTCTTCAAGAGCTTCTTGAAAATTTCTTACTTGAATAATATTTACTCCTCTTTCTGTTAAATCATCTTTTAAAAGATTTACTCTTTTAGCTACAGGTGATTTTTCATCTGAAAAGCTATTTTTAATGATAAGTACATTATACTTTGTTCCTTCTAAACTTTTCATTTTGATTCCTCCTATAAAAATAATATAAAGCATATATGTGTAACTAAAAATTGTTTACATAATCATTTTACACTAAAAAAATATATTTCCTTTTTAAAAAAAGAAAAAAGGAAAAAAAAGATTCCTTAGAATAGTGTCAATATATGATAACAATCTAAAAACAAATTAAGTAAAAGGAGGAAAAATATGTCAAGTAGCACAGAAACAAAAAAACTTGGAGTTCTTTCATTAGCAGGATTAGTTATTAGTGCTATGATAGGAGGTGGAATATATAATCTGCCTCAAAATATGGCACAAGGAGCTTCAGCAGGAGCAGTTGGAATAGCATGGATCATTACAGGAATTGGAATGTATTTCTTAACTAATACTTTTAGAGTTTTGTCAACAGTAAGACCAGATGCAAAATCAGGAATATATATGTATGCTAGATTGGGATTTGGAAAGTTGACAGGATTCTTAATGGCGTGGGGATACTGGTTATCTTCAATTTTTGCCAATGTAGGTTATGCTATACTTCTTATGGATTCATTAAACTATTTTTTCCCACCACACTTTAAAGGTGGAAACAATCTACCATCAGTTATAGGTGGATCTATTCTTATTTGGTTGATGTATTTTATGATAATGGCAGGGGTTAAACAAGCTGCTAGTATAAATATTATAGGAACAATAGCAAAATTAGTTCCAATAGCTGTATTTATTATAGCAAGCTTATTTGTATTTAAGTTCTCAATGTTTGATACAAACTTTTGGGGACATGAAACAATAAAAGCTATTCATGATACAAATCTAGGTGGAATTGGTGGACAAATAAAAAGTACAATGTTAGTAACTTTATGGTCATTTATAGGTATTGAAGGAGCTGTAGTTATTTCAGACAGGGCAGAAAGCCAAAAAGCAGTAAGTAAAGCTACTTTAATAGGATTTTTACTATGTTGGTTATCATATACTGCAATTTCAATGTTACCATTTGGATTATTATCACAAGGGGAATTAGCAGTATTAGCTCCACCTTCAGCAGCAGCAGTATTAGCTGATATAGTTGGTGAATGGGGAGAATGGTTCATGAATATAGGAGTTATCATAGCTCTACTAAGTTCTTGGTTAGTTTGGACAGTATTCTTAGCTGAAGTACCTTATGCTTGTGCAAAAGATGGAACTTTCCCTAAAATTTTTGCTAAAGAAAATAAAAATGGTACTCCATCATTTGCTCTTTTAGTTTCAAGTATAGCTATGCAATTAACAATGGTATTAGTATACTTTGCAAATAATGCTTGGAATGCTATGTTAAGTATAACAGGAGTTATGATACTACCAGCATATATGGCATCAACACTATATTTATGGCAAATTTCTAAGAGAGGAGATATTCCTAAAGATGTTGGAATAAAAACAAAAACAGCATTGATAACAGGAGTTTTAGGAAGTATATATGGAGCATGGTTAATATATGCAGCAGGATTAAAATATCTAGTAATGGCAAGTATATTATTTGCTATTGGAATATTAGTATTCTGTAAAGCTCGTGAGGAAAATAAAGGGGAAAATGAACCTATATTTACTGAAAAAGAGAAAATAGCAGCAATAGCCTTGGTAATTATAGCTATTATTGCTCTATATTTATTAATAACTAAAAAAGTTACAATTTAAATGGTGTAAATAAAAAATGGGCTGGGTAAAATATTTTACTCAGCTCATTTATATCAAATAAATTACTTTTTATTTTTTTCTTCTGGGTAAAATAAGCCCCACTCTTTTCTAATATCACTCATAATTGACATAACATCTGTAGTATAATCTAAACACATTTCATTTTTTTCTCCTGAAACTGCTCTTTCCATATCTATTATCTCATATAGAAGAGCATCTTCTGTTTTTCCACATTGAATAATTTCTTGTTGATTATTTTCTGTATATGTTATTACTGCTTTTTCACCTCTTGGATATTCATAAATTTCAATATATCCCTTATCAAAAGCAATCATACCACGTTTTGGTTGCTTTGCATGAAGTGAAAGAGTAACAGTTGCCATTTCATTAGAAGGGTTCATCAATAAAATTCCTGCTTGTTCATCAACTCCACTTGGAGCATATTTTACCTGTGATAAAATTTGATTGGGCTTTTCATTCATAAACCAACGAACAAAAGAGAGTGCATAGACTCCTATATCTAACAGTGCTCCACCTGCAAGATTAAGATTAAAAAATCTATTTTTCATATCATACTCTTTATAACTACCAAAATTCATTTGAATGATTTTTAAATCACCTAATTTTTTAGTTTTAATAATTTCATTAAGTTTCTTATAAAGAGGCATGTGAAAGATTGTCATAGCTTCTGCTAAAATTACATTGTTTTCAACAGCAAGTTGTTTTGCCTCTTCAAGCTCTTCAATGTTAAGAGTGATTGATTTTTCACATAGAATATGTTTTCCAGCTTTTAGAGCTTCTTTTAAATATTTTATATGTGTATTATGAGGAGTTGAAATATATATAATATCAACATTTTCATCATGCAATACCTCATCTACACTCTTATACACCTTTGGAATACTATATTTTTCAGCAAATTCAATAGCTTTGCTATAAGTTCTATTTACAACACCATAAAGTGTACCTCCTTGTTTTTCTATTGCTTGAGCTAATTGATTTGCAATTACTCCACACCCTAAGCTTACCCAATTGTAATTCATATTTTTCCTCCTTATATAATCTTATATTCTAGCCATCTTCCCTTCATAAGACGGATTGTAAATAGAGATGCTCTAAAAATCCAATCTATAACCATTGCAATCCATACTCCAATTGCACCTAAACCAAACCAAGTTCCTAAGACAACACTAAAGAAAATACGGAAAGCAATCATTGAGAAAATAGAGATAAACATACAAAATTTTACATCTCCTGCTGCTCTTAAAGCGTTTGGCATAGTAAATGAAGTTGGCCATAATAAAATTGCCATTCCATTATGTATAAAAACTAGGATATATGAGTATCTATAAACCTCTTTTGATAATGAAAAGAGATTTAATAATGTTGGTAATAAAACTAAAATTATTATATTGATTACCAATGTTATCTGATATGTTAATTTCCATATCTTTTTTGTATAGAAAACAGCTTCATCTTTTTTTTGAGCTCCCATACAATGTCCTATCACTGTAAGCATTGCAAGATTCATCGCTTGTCCAGCAATAGTTCCCATAGAATCTAATCCATTTGCAACAGCATTTGCAGCAATCTGTGTTGTTCCATAATTAGAGATTATACTGACAACCAGTACTCTCCCTAATTGAAAGATACCATTTTCTATACCACTTGGAATTCCAATATAAAGAATACGGTATATCATCTCTTTATTCCACATAAATATCTCTTTATAAGATATAGTGACTAGATTTTTCTTTCTATTTAGTAGAGAAAAGATAACTAGAGTACCTACAATTCTTGAAAATAAAGTTGACAATGCTGCTCCCATAACTCCCATTGAGAATCCGAAAATAAGAATAGCATTACCTATTCCATTTAAAATATTCATTCCTATGGATATTTTCATAGATGCTTTAGTATTTCCCATTGATCTAAAAATAGCAGAACATGAACCAAAGATAGCAATAAATGGGTAAGAACATGCAGAAATTAAAAAATATATCTTTGCATTTTTCATTACATCAGCTTCTATAGCACCAAAAAATAGTTTTAAAATAAAGTGATTATTAAAAATGAAACTAACCATAAATATAGTTGAAATAACTGCAGCTATCATAATAAGTTGTGAAGCAACTGTAGATGCTTTTTTTATATTTTTACTTCCTAAATACTGTGATAAAACAACAGTTCCACCAGTAGCAATGGCAACAAATATATTGATCATTAAATTATTTATCATATCAACTAAGGAAACTCCTGACATTGCAGCTTCTCCAGCATAAGAGATCATTATAGTATCTACCATTCCAACAGTAATTGCTAATACTTGTTCAATTATTAATGGATATATTAATTTTTGTAATTGTTTAGGTGTAAATAGTGTTCCTTCTGTTTTATTATATTTGCTTAATATACCATAATTCATCAAGATAACTCCTCATTCTCCTTTCTTCGAATCATTTCTAAATCAAGAGCACTGCTAATTTGTTTAATATGTTCTTGCATTTTCCTATATGCCTCTTCAGAATTTTGTTTCTCTATGGCAGTTGCAATCTCTCTATGTATAGTTGCTGACTGTTTGAAATGTTCTCTATTAATAGTAAACTCTCCATTAAAAAAGCCATGTTCCATTGTCACATAACGTATTGCTTCAGTAATTTGAAGAATAAAATTATTATGTGCACATACAGCAATAGCTAGATGGATTTTATTATCATATTCCATCATTTGTTTAGCAGTTGTTTTTCCCTCAAAATAAGATGCTAAAGCATTTTCATGTTGAGATAAAGCCTCTTTTAAATCTCTTAAATTATCATCTGTTCTATTTTTAGCTGCTAACATAGCTGCATCAGCTTCAAATAAAATTCTAGCTTCAAAAACTTCATCGATCATTGAACGATTAAAAATTCCATATTTCCTTATTATACTTGCTAATATGCCATTGCTATTAACACTTACATAGGTTCCATTTCCTTGATAAGCTTCTAAAATTCCTAATGTAGATAAAGTACTGATAGCTTCTCTTAAAGGAATTCTACTAATACCTAATTTCTCTGAGAGTTTTCTCTCATTTAAAATTTTATCACCTGGTTTTAAGTTACCATATTTTATTTCATCTAAAAAATAATTGATTGCAACCTCTCTAGCACTTTTCTTTTCCTCCATAAAACAATCCCCTCCTTTAATGGTTATACCATTTTGGTAATACCAATTATAAACTTTGAAAAAAGATATGTCAAGTTTATTTGTTTTAAAATTAAAAGTCATTTTTAAGTATTCTTTTATAAGAAGGAGAGTTAATAAAGATAGTTGTTTAAATTTTGTTGTTATTGACTTTTTAGTTACAAAAATACAGTTTGAAGATTTGTGTATAAAGACGACAAAATCTATTTTATGTGACATTAATATGTCAAAACAATGAAAAAATAATTACAAATTATTCGTTTAAAAAAAATAAAAAAACATTTTTTAAACTTTCTATACCATGTTTTAAAGTGTAAGATTAGAGATTAAAATATTGATAAATTGAGAAAAAAATAATAACTCTTAAAATTCACATATAAAACATCATAGAGGGCTATACTTACTTATGTAGAAAAGAAGAGTTGTGAGAGTTGCTAATCTCTCATAATTTGTTTTCTCTCCAAAATAAACTACAAGAATATATGAGATAACTCCCAGAATCTCCGTATTCTTGTAGTTTAATTAAAAAGATACTAGGGGGTATTTTTATGAAAAAATCTTTATTATTAGTTGGGGCGTTTTTAGCAGTTACAGCCATGGCACAGGCAAAAGAAATAGTTCCTGAACCAGTTGTAGTTGAGGAAACACCAGTACAAATTGTTGAAAAAGAAGTTATTGTTTATAGAGACAGAGAGCCAGAAGGATTTAGACCTAATGGATATGTTGATTTACAATACAAATATTATGGAGAAGCAGAAGAACTTAATAACAAAAATAACAAAGTAAGTAACAACTATGGAAGAACACAATTATTAGGACAAATTAACATGACAGAAAAACAATCATTAGAATATAGAGTAAGATCTTATAATGATTGGAACTCAGTTACAAATAAAAATCAAGATGGAAAAGATGGAACTGAAACAAGATTAAGATATTTCTATGATCATGGAAATTTAGGAGATTCAAAAGTTGATCTTACTTCAAGATTAGAATATAAAAAAGATACTGATGATGTTCAATCATTAGAATATCAAGCAAGATTTAATATAGCAGATTATCTATTTAACAATGATTTTATAAAAACAACAAGCTTTACTTTTGCACCAAAATATAAATATAAATGGGCAAAAAATAGTGCTGATTATGAAAATATTTTAGGATTAGATCTATTTACTATGAACCAATTACCATTAGGATTCTCATTTGAGTTCAATTTATATGGTGATCAACATTTCTATGGAGAACGTCAAGCAACTGGAGCAAAAGATACAGTAAGAAATAATACAAGCTTAACTATGGAAGCATACTTATATAACACAACAAACTTATATGCAAATGATGATGTAACAGTAGATTTCTACTTTGAAGGTGGATATGATCCATATACATGGAATTCAGAAAAAATTCAAAGAACTTTAAAAGTTGGAGCAACAGATAAAACAAATGCAGATAATTACTACCATAATTCATATCAATTATATGCTTATCCTCAACTTATAACTACTTATAAAGTAACACCAAACTTAAATGTTTACACTTCATTAGGAGCAGAGTATAGAAACTGGGCTTATCAAAGTGAAAAAAGTGCTAGAGATTGGAGATGGCAACCAACTGCTGTAGTAGGATTTAGAACTACTTTCTAAGATTAACTTACAATAAAATTTACATAAATACTGACTGTAGAAAAAAAGGCTAACTGAAGAGATTCGGTTAGTCTTTTTTTATGAAAAAATTATGAAGAAAATAAAAGTATAAATTAAAAAAATTTTTGTCTAGATATAGAATAAAAAATATTAAAAAAATATATATAGTATAGAAAGAAGAATATATTAAAAAAACTAAAAAAAATATTGACCCTAAAGTTACTTTATAGTTTAAAATATATAGTATTCTAAAATTTTATATTGTTTTTATGATATAAAAATAGAAATAGAGTAACTTCTTTAGGAGTGTAAAAAAATAAAAATTATGTTGACTTATAAGTCATAAAGGTGTAAAATCTAAGCTGACTAATAAGTCAAAAAAATAAAGGAGTTATGTGATGGAAGGAAAGGGGAAAAAAGAACAGATAGTAGAAGCAGCTATGTCTTTAATATTAAAAAATGGATATTCCCATACATCAGTTGAAGATATAACTAATTCTATTGGAATAGCCAAAGGGAGTTTCTATACATATTTTAAAAGTAAGAATCTCCTCTTGAGAACAATAATAGAGGAGCAGATTAAAAGTAGCCTCGAGCAACAGGAAAAACAGCTCAGTGAAGGAAAAAACTTTGAAGAAATTTTATTAAAAAATATAGTTTCAAGGGTAAAATTTTTAAAGAAAGATCTAAAAAGACAGCTTGTATTGATAAATCTTGCTAGAAATGTAGATGTATTAGGAAAAGATGTTAGAGATCTAATGATAAAAATAGAAACTATAAACTATAATTTCATAGAAAAACTATTAAATAGATATAATTCTCAATTAAAATTAAATAAAAATGAAATAGACCAATACTCTCAAATTATTAACTCTATAATTAGAGGTTTTAAAATGACTAATATCTTTTTTGATGACAATAGTGAAGATAACTTCTTTATAAAAGATATTGTAGAGGCAGAAAAAAGAATAAATCATAAGAGTTTTGATGAAGGGATATATTTCATATATAAGAGCATATTAAAAATGTTAAAATAAATTTTAAAATATAAAGCATAATCAGGAGGTTAAAGATGAAGAAAATATTAGGATTGCTTTTAATATTAAGTAGTTCTGTGTTTGCTAGAGAGATTACTTTGGATCAAGCTATTCAAATGGCTCTAGAAAATAGTAAGGAGATAAAAATCTCTGAAAAAGATGTAGAAGTTTCAAAATTAAAAGTGGGAATGGCTTTTAAAGATGCTTTACCAAGCGTTGTATATAGTGGTTCATATACAAGAGGAGAGTATGAACGTCCAATGAAAAGACATAGTTGGGAAAAAAATCAAGTTGATAGAAAAGGTGGATATACTCAAACAATAACTATATCACAACCTATATTCCAAGGAGGAGCAGTACTTGGAGGAATAAAAGGTGCTCAAGCCTATAAAAAAATCTCTAATCTTCTATATATGGGAGAGAGAAGAGATGTAAGACTTGAAACAATCTTAAATTATTCAAATATTGTAAAATTTGAAAAGGATTTAGAAGCTCTTGAAGCATCTCATAAAGAGTTAAAAGCTAGATATGAAAAACAAAAAGCTCAATTAGATTTGAGATTAATAACTAAGACAGATATTTTAAAAACAGAATATTCAATGTTAGAAGTTGAATCTCAAATTATTGGAACAAAAAATAGAATAGAGATTGAAAAAGAAAAATTAAGAATAAAAACAGGTTTAGTAAATGACAAAAATATAGAAGTAGTAGAGTTTACAGTACCTGAAAATTTAAGCAGAAATATAGATTTTGCTAAAGATAAACATCAAGCTTTAACAGAAAGTATAGGAGCTCTTACTGCTAAATACTATGTAGATGCAGCAGATGCTTCAAAGATGATTTCTAGAGCAGATATGTTACCAAAAGTTAATGCTTTTGCAAGTTATGGAACTTCAGAAAGAACAAAATACAATCCAACAATTGATGAAGCAGAGTGGAGAGGTGGAGTTCAAGTTACATGGAATGTATTTGAATTTGGAAAAAATTATGATAGTTATAGAGTAGCTTCAATCACTAAAGAACAAGAGGAGTTAAGAGAGAAGAGCTCTAAAGATAATATTGGAGTTAATGTAACTGATGCTTACTTAGAGCTTATAAGAATGGAAAAAGAGAGAAGTTCTAAAGAGAGAGCTATGGAAGCAGCTGTTGAAAACTTTAAAATGGATCAAGAGAGATATGATGCTGGACTTATATCAACAGTGGATTTCCTATTATCTGAAACTCAAATGAGAGAGGCAAAAGTTGCATATAACCAAGTTGTAGTTGATTATCTATATGCCTTTGAAAAATATAGATCAATGCTTATTTAAAAAAATTTAGAGGAAAAAGTTTTTAGAGTTAGACTGTAAAAACTTTTTTCTGATGTTTAAAGAAAGTAAATTAAAACATTTAGATAAATTAGGAGGAAGTTATGAAAAAATTAGGTTGTTTAGTAATTTTACTAACAATGGTAATGACAGGTTGCGGAAAAGAAGAAGAGAAAGTGATAGAAGAGAAGGTTAAATATGTAATAACAGAACCAGCAACAGTTAGAAAGATGAATCAAATATTTAAATCTGATGCTGTGTTAGAACCTAAAAATAAAGTTGACCACAAAACAGAACAAGGTGGAACAATAGAAAAGATTTTAAAAAGAAATGGAGATAAAGTAAAAAAAGGAGAGTTAGTAATGGAACTTTCTGACTCAGCTACTGAATCAGCATATTTCTCAGCAAAAGCTAACTACAATTCATCTTTATCAGCTATGAATATAGCAAAAAATAATTATTTAAAATTTAAAAATCTATATGAAAAACAATTAGTTTCATACCTTGAATATGTTGGTTATGAAAATACTTATGTAGGAGCAAAGGGAAGTTATGAAGCAGCTAAAGCATCTTATGAAGCAGCTAAAAGTGACTATAACAAACTATTTAGAAGAGCTGAAATAGACGGTGTAGTAGGAAATCTATTTGGTAAAGTTGGAAATGAGATTGCAGCAAGTGAAGTTGTATTTACAGTTGTAGATGATACTACTATGGAAACTTATGTTGGATTCCCTGCTGAATGGCTAACTCAAATTCAAGTTGGACAAGGAATAGATGTTGAAGTTGGAGCATTAAATAATAAAAAATATGTTGGAAAAATTCTTGAAATCAACCCAATAGCTGATTCAGTAACTAAAAAATATATGATTAAACTTGGAATTGATAATAAAGAAAAAGATATTAAGGATGGTATGTATGCTTATGTAACTGTTCCAGTTGGAGAAGTAAATGTATTATCTGTTTCTGATGAATCAATATTTGTAAGAAACCTATTAAGCTATGTATTTAAAGTTGAAGATGGAGTAGCAAAAAGAGTAGAGGTAAAAACTGGAGCTACAAATTTACCTTATACAGAAATCTCATCTACAAGTTTAAAAGAGGGAGATAGAGTAGTAGTAAAAGGAATATTTGGACTAGAAGAAGGAAATAAAGTAGAAGAAAATCCAGAAGCAAAATAATTTTTTCAATTTAAAATAAGAGGTGAAATAATAAATGACTTTAGCAGGTTTATCAATACGTAGACCAGTAGCTACTACAATGGTTATGATATCTGTAATGTTCATCGGGCTTATGGCAATGTTTTCAATGAAATCAGAGCTATTACCTAATATGGATATTCCAGTTGTTACAGTAAGTACAACTTGGAACGGAGCTGTTACAGAGGACGTAGAAACTCAAGTTACAAAGAAAATAGAAGAGATACTTCCAAACGTTGAAGGAATAGATAAAATAGAATCAACTTCAGCTTATGGAAGATCACAAATAATAGTAAAATTTGACTATGGAATAGATGCAGATGATAAGGTAACAGAAATTCAAAGAGAGTTATCAAAAATTGCCAATGATCTGCCTAGTGATGCTGATACTCCGATAGCTAAAAAGGTAGAGGCAGGAGCAGGAAATATTACAATGGTAATTATGATGAGTGCTCCTAATAAACAAGAATTAAGTAGTTTCGTTGAAGAGTATTTAAAACCTAAATTTGAAAGCTTACCAGGTATTGGACAAGTTCAGGTATTTGGTAACCCAGATAAACAAGTTCAAATCCAAGTAGATAGTGATAAACTTGCTACTTATAATCTATCACCAATGGAACTATATAATATGATTAGAATGTCAAGTTTAAATGTACCATTGGGAACTATTGGAACAGGAAATAAAGATATAATAGTAAGATTTATGGGAGAATTAAACTATATTGACACTTTTGAAGATATGATACTTCATAGTAATGGTAATACTTTAAGAGTAAAAGATGTAGCTGATGTTGTATTAACAACTGAAGATCCAAGTGACATTTCATACCTTTCAGGAGATGAATCAATAGCAGTAGTTGTTGAAAAATCTTCAGATGGAAGTACAATTGAATTGAATAAAAGAGCTACAGAAGCTCTAGAAAGTTTAAGATCAATTATGCCACCAGAAACAAAGTATGAAGTTCTACTTGATACATCAGAAGATATTAATAAGTCAATTTCAAACGTTAGTAGTACAGCAGTTCAAGGGCTTATACTTGCAACACTAGTATTGTTATTCTTCTTAAAAAATGTAAGAGCAACACTTCTAGTATCAACAGCTCTTCCAGTTGCAGTAATATTTACATTTGCATTCCTTGCATTAAATGGAACATCACTTAACCTTATTTCATTGATGGGATTATCAATTGGGGTAGGGATGCTGACAGATAACTCAGTTGTTGTTGTGGATAATATTTATAGACATATGACAGAGTTAAAATCTCCAGTAATGGAAGCATCAGATAATGGAACAACAGAGGTTGCTATGTCAGTTATAGCTTCAGCTTTAACAACAATGGTAGTATTTATCCCTATACTATTTATTCCAGGTATAGCAAGAGAGATATTTAGAGACCTAGCATACTCAATAATCTATTCAAACTTGGCAGCAATAATAGTTTCGTTGACATTAATTCCAATGCTTTCAAGTAGATTCTTAACAAATAAAACTGACGTAACTAAAGAAGGAAAAATCTTTGGGGCAGTTAAAGCTAAATATCTAAAACTTATTAACTGGGCTATAACTCATAGAGGAAAAACAATGCTTATAACAATAGCTATATTTATCTTCTCTATGGTAACTGTGCCTAGATTCTTAAAACTTGAATTTATGCCAAAACAAGACCAAGGTAGATATTCAATAGTTGCTGAATTAGGAAATGGATTAGATCTTGAAAAAGCAAAAGCAACAGCTAAAGAGATAGAAGATATAGTTGTAAAAGATCCTAATACAAAGAGTTATTTCGTTATTATTCAAAAAGATAGTTTCTCAGTAAACGTAGATATTGGTAAAAAAGATGAAAGAGATATATCAGTATTTGATATAATCAATGATTTAAGACCAGTTGTAGAAAAAATTCCAGGAGTAAGAACAAATCTATCTGAAAACTTTGCAATGGGAGCACAACAAAGAGATGTTCAATTGGATATAGTTGGAGCTAACTTAGAAGAGGTTAAAGAGATTGGTAAGAAAGTTCTTGATGGCATCAGTCAATATCCAGGAGCAGTTGACGTAAAATCAACACTAGACCCAGGTAGTACAGAAGCTAGAGTAGTTTTAAATAGAGATAAGATCAAAAGTTATGGTATAAATCCAACAACTATTGCTCAAACATTAAACTACTTCATACTTGGAGGAGATAGAGGAGATACAGTTACAGTTAAAACTGGAGTTGAAGAGATAGATGTATATGTAAGACTTCCAAAAGAGAAGAGAAGTGATATCTCAATTCTTCAAAATTTAAATATTAAGATAGCTGATAATAAATTTATAAAACTTTCAGACGTAGCTGATATAGTAATGGCTGAAGGATCAACAGAATTAAATAAAACAGATAGAATTTATAGTGTAAGTATCTCTGCAAATGATGGTGGAGTAGGTATGAAAGCTATTCAAGATAAGATGGTAGAAGCATACAATAATAGTAACCCACCAGAATCAGTAGCATATAGATGGGGAGGAAGTTCTGAAAACCTAAGTGACTCAACAAGCCAATTAGGTATGGCTTTAGGAATTTCAATCTTCTTGATCTATGCATTACTTGCTGCACAATTTGAAAACTTTGTACTTCCAGTAATTATCATAGGATCTATTCCATTAGCTCTTATTGGAATTGTATGGGGATTATTAATAATGAATCAACCTATTGATATAATGGTTATGATAGGATTAATACTACTTGCAGGGGTTGTTGTAAACAATGCCATCGTACTTATTGACTTCATTAAGATGACTAGAGAAAGAGGAAGTGAAAGAACAGAAGCAGTTGTAGAATCTTGTAGAACAAGATTGAGACCTATCTTGATGACAACAATGACAACAGTACTAGGAATGTTACCACTTGCATTGGGAATAGGAGAAGGAGCAGAAATTTATAGAGGAATGGCAATAACAGTTATGTTTGGACTTTCGTTCTCTACACTTTTAACATTGGTTGTAATACCTATTTTATATACATTGATAGAAGATATGAATAATGCTATTTTAAAATTCTTGAAAAAAATATACAATGGTATTATGAACATGTTACCTAAAAAATTAAGTGGAAGAGAGTAAAAAGGGGGACTTAGCATGACTGATGGACACTATAATTACAAAATGATATTTGTTAATATCAATGAATCTCAAAAAACAAGATTAGAAGATTTCTTTGATGAGATTAAATTCTACTACTATACTGTTCAAAAAAAAGTAGAAAGTGTATGGGACGCTAAGATAAAACATAAGAATTCATTAACTTGGCCAGGAACAGATTGTGTATTTATTTTAACTGTACCAGAAAAAAATCTAGATAAGATGTTAAAATACTTGAAAACTTTTAGAATGTCTCTACCTCAAGGAATTGTTATGACAGCTGGAGTTATTCCTGTTGATAGAATCATAATAGATTTTATGAATGAGGATATTGTTCCAGATGAAGAGATGTTAAAGAAATTAAAGAAAAAACATGGAGTAAATTAATAGTAATTAAGAAGGGAACTAGACATAGGTTTAGTTCCCTTTAAATTTTACTAAAAAATATGAATTTATAGTTTAGATAATAAAAAAAGAAGCTCAATTAGAGCTTCCTTTTAAAATATTATTATTTTGCAAGTGCGTTTTTAACAGCTTCTTTAAATCCTTGAGAAGTGTAAGTTGCTCCAGCAACATCATCAACTTCAACTGATTGTTTTTCAATAATAGCAGCTGTTAATTTTTCAATAGCAGGCTCAGCTATTCTTTTAGTTTCTTTCATTTCAAGAACTTTTATAGCTGTTATTTTATCTCCTTCTACTTCAACAGAAACTTTGATGTCATCTTTGTATCCAAATCCAACACCTTCTTTAGCTACAGCAAAAGCTGCAACAGATGAAACTACTAATATAGCAGCAACGAATAATTTTTTCATTAAAATCCTCCTAATTTAAATAACTTTCTTATGATAATACAGCTTGACAAAGTCCGCAACCTGTACAAATATGTCCAGCAAAAGCAACCTTTTGAGCTCCAGCTTTTTGAGCTTTTCTGATTTCAGCCATAGGTCCTTCACCTTCACCAGTAACATGTTTCTTTAACATTTCAACTAGGTTATCCATACAAGAAGTGTATCCTGCTAATGGAGCTCCTGAACAATAGTTGTCATCAAGTAATTCGATAACTCTTTCAACTTCCATACCAGGTAAAAGTTTTCCGATAGCAGCAAGGTTTCCAGGGCATCCTTTTACAGCTGAGAAAGATACGATTTTTCCATCTTTAACAGATACTGTCATTTCAGTAGAGCAAACTCCATAAGTTTTTTCAGTAAAAGTAACATCTTTGTTTATAACCTTTGCAAGAGAAACTTGTTGAACTAAAAGTACACCAGCAAGGATAGCAATTGATTTTTTCATAAATAACCCTCCAAGATAAACAAATAATATAAATATAAATAAAATAGCTATGTTAGTATACAATATTTTCCAAAAAAAAGCAACTAGAAAATAGTTAAGAACATAAAATAAAAATATTTTCTAAAAAAATAGGAGTTTATGAAAAAATATTTCTTTATTTTTATAATTTGAATAATTGTTTAATTATATTTTTTATGTTACACTACTCATATAAATATTGTTACTTTATTAAGTTAGTACATAATAAATTATATTTATGGAGGAAGAGAAGATGAATGCAGAACAATATATAAAAGAGATTATAGAAAAAATAAAAGTTAAAGATAAAGGAGAGGAAACTTTTATTCAAGCAGTAGAAGAGGTTTTAACAAGTTTGACTCCTTTTATAGAGCAAAATCCTCAATATATAGAAAATAATATTTTAGAAAGAATTACTGAACCAGAGAGACAGATAATTTTTAAAGTACCTTGGGAAGATGATAATGGAAAAATTCAAGTAAACAGAGGATTTAGAGTAGAGTTTAATGGAGTTTTAGGACCATATAAAGGGGGACTTAGATTTCATCCATCAGTAGCATTAGATTCTATGAAGTTTTTATCTTTTGAACAAACATTTAAAAATGCTTTAACTGGACTTCCAATTGGTGGAGGAAAAGGAGGAAGTGATTTTAATCCTTTAAATAAATCAGATAGAGAGATAAAAAGATTCTGTGAAAGCTTTATGAATGAACTATATCGTCATATTGGACCTGATAAGGATGTTCCAGCAGGGGATATAGGGGTAAGTGGAAAAGAGATAGGATATCTATTTGGACACTATAGAAGGTTAAAAGGGGCATATGAAAATGGTGTTATCACTGGAAAAGGATTTAACTATGGTGGAAGTAGAATAAGACCAGAAGCAACTGGATATGGTGTAACATATTTTGTTCAAGAGATGTTAAAAGATATGAATGAAGATATTGTAGGAAAGAAAGTTGCTGTTTCAGGATATGGAAATGTTGCTTGGGGAGCTTGTAAAAAGATAACAGAGTTAGGTGGAAAGGTAGTAACTATTTCTGGAAAGGCTGGATATATTTATGCTCCAAATGGTTTAACTGAGGAACAAGTAGAGTATATGTTAATTTTAAGAAGTAATAGAGAGGTTACTTTAAAAGATTTTGCAAATAAATTTGGGCTTGAATTCTTTGAAGGAAAGAAACCTTGGGAAAGAAAAGTTGATATAGTTATCCCTTGTGCAATTCAAAATGAATTAAATTTAGATGATGCAAAAGAAATTTTAGCAAATCAAGTTAAAATAGTTTGTGAAGCTGCTAACATGCCATGTACCCCAGAAGCAATAGAACTATTTGAATCAAATAATATACCATATGCACCTGGAAAAGCAGCTAATGCTGGTGGAGTTGCAGTTTCAGCTCTTGAAATGAGCCAAAATAGTATGAGATATCAATGGAGTGCTGAAGAGGTTGATGCAAAACTTCATGAAATAATGAAAGATATCTATGAAAAATCAAAAGAGATGAGTGAGAAATACAATGTATCTCTAGCTAAAGGTGCAAATATAGCTGGATTTAAAAAAGTTGCAGACACTATGATAATGCAAGGAAACTATTAAAAGTAAATAAATTTTAAGAAGAACCAAATAATACTTGGTTCTTCTTTTTTTTTGAGGTAAAATATAGATGTATGTATTAAATTTTAGGAGGAATTAAATGTATAAAATAGTAGAGAAAAAATGGTTGACTCCAATAATTTGTTATATGGATATAGAAGCAAAAGATTTAGCTAGATCAGCTCAACCAGGGCAATTTCTAATAGTTAAAACAGATGAGAAGGGAGAGAGAA
>ERZ838839.1137-NODE-1137-length-27999-cov-11.946751_pt1 | contig 27999 bp, 24 predicted proteins | sample MGYA00519909_ERZ838839 | MGnify/ENA primary metagenome ERZ838839 (study PRJEB31850, sample SAMEA3708843) | human gut metagenome | biome: human gut; feature: human-associated habitat; material: faeces | place: China | collected 2014 ... | reverse complement strand
ACTATTATTATACGCTATTTCTCGTCAAAAATCAACCATTTGTTGTGACAGAGCCTTTTTTAATTATTTTTCCATTAAAATAATTTGTTCTTTTTATAGTTACTTAAAAAAATCATCTATTTCACTTATAAATTCATCTAATGCTTTTAATTTACATCTTGATATACAATACAAAATATTATAATCTATACTTTCTATAATTTTCATAGATTTATCTGCTTTTTTATCATAAGAACGTCTAACTGACTGATATATTTTATGTAATACATCTGCTGAATGATGATATTTTAAATCACTATCTAATAAGTCATTTTCTAAATCAAACCCCAATCCTTTTATAAAACTTAAAGTTAATCTAGGATCTATTTTAGCAAAAAAATTATATTCTGATAAAAACCAAGTTTCTATTTCAAATACAGCTATTATAGTTTTAACAGTTATAGCTAAATTAGGCTCATTAATAAGTGATAATTGTTTTATTATATTAAGTTTTTCTAACCCAAAAGGATATAAATCTCTCAAACCTAAAACTTTTAAAAATCCTTTATTTTGCATATCTTTATAAGTTTCATTTATTTTACTTTGTACTCTATTATCATTTTGGCAATTAACTATTTGTACATAATATTCAGTAGAACTTTTAATATCTGATTTTAATATAGTGATAGTTTCTGGTATATTACTTCTTTTTCCTCCACCTTTTAAATTCATTAGTTGAATTGATACAGAATTTTTATTAGCAATTTCTGTTACAATTTTTTCAACAAAATATAATTCAGTTTGTCCTTCAACATATATACACATCTTTTTCATAATTATTTACCAACATTATTTAAATAAAATTTATTAGATAAAAAATCAAAATTAGATAGACCAGTTAATTCAAAGAAATCAAAAACATCTTTATGATTTTTATATGAATAAAATTTAATTTCATTATTTTCTTTATGAATTACTTGCCAATATTTTAAATCCATATTATTCATTACATATCTGTCATTAGTAGACATAATTAATTGGCTATCTGATTCAATAGCATTTCTTTCTAATATACTTATTAATTTTGTAGATCTATCATAATCTAAACCTTCTCCTATATCATCTATTACTATTAGATTAACTTTATGCTCAAATAGGTTTATTAAGCTATGTGTCAATATAGAAAATGCTCTAAACATTCCTTGTGACATATTTAATTGAGAAACACCTTTTTTAATACCATGTTCCATTAATTTAAAACTATAAATATCATCTGGAAATTTTTCAAATACTATATCATCAATAAAGTAATCTAATTCTTTCATTTGGTCTAATAATTTCTTTTTTAATTCTTCTCCATATTCTTTTTTATCTAAAGCATATTTTAAATTTCTTGCTACTCTATTTGTTTCTATAAAATAATAATCATTTAACATATCTAATTGCTCTTCTCTGCTTCCTAGTGTTTTACCTAGTTCAGTACCAAACTCACAAAACATACTTGTACTACACCAATCATATATTACTTCTAATACAGGGTGTTGCTTTTTATCTCTTTTAGCATAAATAGCTGGAATATCATTATCTATAGCAAATTCATAAGTTTTATTTTCTGGTTCTGAAAATATCTCTCCATATCCATTTTCATTTCTATTTATATAAATATTCCCATTTACACTTAACTTTTCTTCTTTAATATGAACTTTTCCATCTTCCAATTTTGTATTTAATTCATATGTATAAATATCATTTCCATTTTCAAATTCTATCTTATATTTACCAATGATTTTTTTTAATTTTTGAGTGATAAATCTTAAAAGAATTACAATAGTTTTTAAAGTTCTTGTTTTTCCTGTTGCATTTTTACCAACTATTAAATTTATACTTTGTAACAACAACTCACAATAAAACCATTCATTTTTATAATTGTATGATATGCTTTTTATTTTCATATTTTACCTCTCCATCTACCTATGTCTATGTGTTAATTTTACCATATTTTATAACTAAAGTGAACTTATCTCGTTAACCTTCAACCCATTATATTTAATAACATTATAGCATATTACACGAAAAAAACGTGTATTCTATTTTTATATTTTTTATTTATAAAGATAATACAAAAAAGAGAAGTCATATCATTATAATAACTCCTCTTTTCATAATTTAATTTTTTTAATCCCTATTTACTCCACAAATCAGCATTGTAAATTCCTTTATCTATCATATCCTTAAAACTTTCTTTTGCTAACTCTGTATCCTCTGCATAAGTTATTCCAATCCATTTATCATAAGTTCTCATTACATTAACTGTTGCTTTTCCTTTTTGTAATAGCTCATCAACAATCATAGGAAGTAAATATTCAGAAGTTTTAGATTCTCCATTCTTAGTTAAAAAGTTTACACAATCTTTTTCTAAGTAATCTAAAAACTCTGGATAAGCTGCCCACATATTCATTGATACTACAGCTTCTTCATTTAAAATAGGCATAACTTCTTCTTGAGCACAAGTTAATTTTCCATCTTCAGTATAACCAATTCCTTTTGTTTCTTGTACTCTAAGTAGCATATCATTTTCATCTGTAATACAAATACCACGTGTAACTGTTCCATTCTTACTTAGAGTATTTTTTAATATAAATCCTGCCATTCCTATATTAAATTTATCACTTGCTGAATGAGGTTTTACTAAAAAGTCATGTAACAATTTAAAAGCCTCTTTTCCATAATAGTCATCAGCATTAATAACAACAAAAGGATCTTTTACTACATCTTTACAGCATAGAATAGCTTGCCCTGTTCCCCAAGGTTTTGTACGTCCCTCTGGTACAGAAAATCCTTCTGGAATATCATCTATACTTTGAAATACATACTCTACATCCATATATTTTCCAATACGATTTCCTATAACTTGTTTAAATTCCTCTTCAATATCTTTACGAATAATAATAATTACTTTATCAAATCCAGCTTCTTTAGCATCATGGATAGAATAATCCATAATGATTTCATCATTAAGTCCCATTTTAGTTAATTGCTTAATACCTGTCCCAAAACGAGAACCAATTCCAGCTGCCATAATAATTAATGTTGTTTTCATCTTATTTCTCCCATATTATTAATTTTAATATATACTTATATGTTATACCAGATTTATAAAAGTTAAAAAGGAATTGTATAAACCAAAATTTATAGCAATTCCTCTTCAATTTTTCTTTAATTATTTTTTAATTTTCTCTTAAAGCTTCTGTTACATTCATTTCTCCAGCTTTCTTTGCTGGAAAAATTCCTATTCCTATTCCAAAAGTTAAAGCAATTATTAGGTAAATAATTATCTTTATTACTTTAAACATTGGTGGAATCATAATCAATTTTTCTGCTATAAAACTACATATTATTCCTAATAATAAACCACAAATAGTTCCTGAAATAGCAATTATTATTCCTTCTGCTAAAAATACTTTTGTGACATTTTCTTTTGAAAGTCCTATAGCTCTTAAAATACCTATATGAACTGTTCTAGACTTTACTCCTCCAGCAATCAAGTTCATTATTCCAAATCCACCTAAACATATTGATATCAGAGCCAATGCACCTAAAGTGTTTCTTACCATTTTTTGAATTTTTATTATTCTTTTATATACTTCAGGTGTTTCTAATAATCTTATTTGATTTATACCTCTTCTATCATTATTAAACTTGTGTAAAATAATAGGTATTAAATCTTCTGAATCTTCATTAGGAAAAAATGAAACAACTATCTCCTTAAAACGATATATCCCAAAAAGTTTCCCAAAATAATCTTGAGAAACAATTATTCTATTTCCCTGTCTTGTTAATTCAAAAGGATTTTTTTCCTCATATAGATCTGCTACAATAAAATTTTTTCTTCCAGCCTCTGTAATTAATTCTATTCTTTCTCCTATACCAACATCTGGAAATTGATTTTTATCTAAAATAACTTCCATATTTCCCAAGTTAGAATTTAATCCCATTGCCATTAAAGCTTTTTTTGAATATCCTCTAAAAATATTATTTCCATCATACTTTCTAGCCTCTGGAAAAAAAACATAATCAACAAATGGATAATTTTCTAATATCTGAATATCTCTTTTACTTAGCTCATCTCCCCCAAGCATTATTCTATTATTTCCTATTGCCATTAGGTTAGTTGTAATCATTCTTTCTCCACCATCTCCTAGTGCCAGAGATAAGACTAATGCAGAAATTCCACCTACAACTCCTAAAAAAGGAAAAATAGCTCTTTTTAAATTACCTAGTAACATTTTATAAGCTAACCAAAATATCATCTTCATTTTAATCAACTATCCTTATTTTCTCTCCATTTCTAACCTTAAATGGATTTACTATAACCTCTGTTCCAACTGGCAAGTCTAAAACTTCATAACTATTAGCAGTTCTAGCTCCTACATTTATTTTTTGCTTTCTTGCTCTACCACCATCATTAATATATACATAATATTCTTGATTTTCTTCAATTACTGAGAAACTATTAATAATAGGTGTTGCTTCTTTAGAAGCTCCACTAATCTCAACATCTGCTATAAATCCCGGACTTAAATCGTTATCTTCTTTTATTGAAACTTCAACTTGAATAACTTTATCATTACCTTTGCTATACTTACTTGTTACTGCTGCTGTTGAAACTCTTTCAACTACCCCTTTATATTCTTTGTCACCATTATAGTCTCTAGAAATTATAACTGCTGGTTGCCCTTTCTTTATTGATCCTGCTTGATATAGAGGTACTTCTACATTTACCATATTTTCTCCAGAAGTTGATATTGATAAAAGTCTTTGTCCTGGTTGAATAATGCTTCCTTCTACAACATCTAATCCTACAACTACTCCATCAACTTCAGCTACAAGTGGATGTTTTAATTGTTTATCTCTTAAAGTTAATTGTTCATTTTCTAATTTTAGTTTTTGTAATTTTGAATTTAATTGAGCTTTATCTATTTCAAGCTGTCTTTTTAAACTTTCAAAACTTACTTTTGCCAATTCGTATCTTTGTTTATTTAAAGATAAATTAGTTTTTAAATCTTCATATTCAACTTTTTTTCTTCCAGCTTCTGAACTTATTTTATTTGCTTCTGTCGCTGATACTCCATCTTTTTCTAAAAGTTTGGTATAAACATCCGATCTTTCAGTTAAAACTCTTGATTCTTGTTGAACAACTGCTAATTTTCTTTCATCAGCATTTACCATCTCTTTTAAATTTTGAATTTCAAAAGTTCTATTATCTAATTCTAACTTCATCGACCCTGAATCTAAGTCTGCTATACGTAGTTCTATATCTCTTATATCTAATTCATTCATTTTTAGTAAATTTTCATTTTCAATAACACTTTTATTACTAAAAATCATTAATTGAGTTCCTTTAGTTACATGTTCTCCCTCAGTTACAAGAACTTTTTCTACCACAGCAGGAGCTGATATATACACTGGAACAACTTCTCCAGGAACTACCATTCCTGTATATAAATTCATATCTGATAAAGCCCCAACTTCTACTTTAGCAACTTTTACTTCTGTAGTTCCAAAAATATTTACTTTATATAGAGCAAAAGTACCTATTGCAACAACAGCTACTCCAATAGCTATTTTTTTCATCATATTTTTATCTAATGATAAAAATTTTTTCTCCATAATCTCTATCTCCCTTATTTATATAAGTTTTCATATTCTATAACAGATAATACTAGTTCTCTTTGTAAACTATAATATTGCTCTTGAGCTAATCTAAAGCTATTAACTGAATTTAAGTAATCAAAAGTTGTAAGCAAATCATTTTCATATCTCATATCATCTATCTCCATATTTTCAGACAGATAATCAACTCTTTTTTTCATAGATAATGTTTTTCCATATAATGCTTTTATCTCACTTAATTTATTTTTCATCTCTAAAGATATTCCTTGCATATTATCTTCAAATTCTAACTTAGCTCTTTCATATTCATATTGGCTTGCTTTAACATTGTCTAAATCAGCTCCCCAACTTAATACCCATCTAAATCCTACTTCCCATTCTGAATCATTAACTTTATCTAATCTTCCTGTTGTTTCATTCTTTTCTCTGTAAGTATATTTATATTTTGTATATATTGTAGGATATAAGTCAGCTTTAGCTATTTTTACATCATAAGCAGCACTATCAAGTCTTAATTTCTCTCTTTCTCCAAGAATTGTTCCTTCTACTGATTTTTTAGCTTCACTTTCCAAAGTTGCTTTATCTTTTATATATTTTTCTGGATCAAAATCTTCAATATCTAATTTAGAATCTATTGGATATGATAAAAGCTTAGCTAATTCTCCTAGATATGAATTTTCATTGTGAATATTTTGTAAATTTATTCCTTTATTATTTTCTATATCTGCTTCTATCTTTAGTAATTCAGATTTAGGAACCATTTTACCATTATGATATAAGTCACTAATTCTTTCTTTTTGTTTTTCCAAAGCCTCAATTGTATTTTCAGTAATCTCTCTTTGCTTTTTAGCATTAAGAACAGCAAAATAAGTTGCTACTGCTTCCTCTTGAGCACTCATTTCTACCAAATTATTTTCTCTTTGAGCAATTTCGTACTGAGTTTTCGCTTTTTTATATGTATTTAAATTTTTTCCCCCTGTAAAAATAGGAATATGTACACTAAACTCTTCTAATCCAACTCCATACTCTTTAACAATGTCCCAGTCATCTTCATTTGATAGATTTACTGCTGGAGTAACTAAATGTTTCCATGCTCTTTCCTTTCTTTCCCTTTTTGCTTCAGTTGACATTTGTTGTGCTTTTACTTGACGATTAGATGTTTTAGCTCTTTCTAAAACATCATCTAATGAAAAATTATTTTCTGAATAACTTACTGTACAAAGTGTTAAAAATGCTGCTAATCCTATTGCTTTTTTTAAATTCATTTTTCTCTCCTTTAAGTTTCAATATATTTTCACTATTTAATATTCTTCTTGGATTACCATTTACAAGAAGTTGAAAGTATTCATCTCCTACAAATGTCTTTAATTTCTCTAACTTTTCTTTTATATTATAATCCCTTTTTCCAAATTTATGAGTATCTGTAGCTATTATATCTATATATCTATTTTTTAGTAGATATTTAACTTTAGGCAACTCTCCAACTGCTGATCCTAAATTCATTTGAAGAACTACTCCCATTTGTGATAATTTAATTAACTCCTGTACTCTAATTTGATTATATCTTTCTACATGTGCAAATATTGGGGTTATTCCTTTTTCTAATAACATTTGAAAAAAGTCTTTACATATAGAATACATTATATTAGATTTAATTTCCACCAAAAAATATTTCCCATTATTTATTCTATTCATCTTATCCTTATGAGAAAAGTATTCTGAATCTAAGTTAAATTCATTTCCTAAATATATATTTATTGGAATATTTAACCTTTTTATCTCTTCTTGTAAAAGATTAAAATTAGTCAAATAATTACTATTTTCATAAAGTCCAATATAATAATGTGAAGAGCAAACAATATCTGTATATCCTACTGATACTGCTTGTTTTAAAAGTTCTATACTTTCCTCTATATCCTTTGCTCCATCATCTACTCCAAAAAGTATATGAGAATGTATATCTACCATATTTTTACTTCCTTATCTTCTTTTCTTTAAATCTCCACTTAAATGTTTTCTATATGCTTCTTTTACTCTATTCATAAACATTTCAAATTTATTTTTAGGTTTTCTTGATGTTTTTCTTTTTTTCTTATTTCCATTTTCATCATTATAATACTCTTCATAATAATTATAGTAGTTAGTATAATACCCATAGTTTCCATAAGACATTCCATGATTATCAACACCGTTTACTACAAATCCATAGATATTTGCTCCAGCACTTTCTAACATCTCTTTTGTATGTTCTAACTCTCTTGCTGCTACTTGATCATATGCTACTACTACTACTACTCCATCAACTATTTTAGCAAGAATAGCTGCATCTGAAGCTACTGCAAGAGGTGGTGTATCTAATATTATAGCATCATATCTTTCCCTTAAACTATTTAAAACATCTTTTAATTTATCTCTTAAAAACAGTTCTGTTACATTATGACTCATATTTTTAGTTGGTAATAAATCTAAACTAGGAAAAACATCCTTCAGTATTAACGAATCTACATTTTCATCATGATTAAGAATGCTTTCTAATCCTTTTTCTACTTTTATTCCAAAACTTGCATGGGCTCTTGGTCTTCTAATATCACAATCAACTAATAATACTCTCTGGTTAGCTATTGCTAAACTAGCTGCATAGTTTGCAGCAACTGTAGATTTTCCTTCTGCTGGTATAGAACTAGTAAATAAAAGAGTTTTTCCCCCTTGTTTTTCTCTTAAAAAAGCAAGATTTGTTCTTAAAGTTCTAAATGCTTCTGTTATTTGTAAATTATCTTCAGTAACAAAAAATATACTTCTATTCATCTTGTTCCCCTGCCTTCTCACTAAAATCTATTTCAGGTATCATTCCCAACATTTGTACTCCAAGGATTTTTTCTATATCTGCAGATTTTCTAAGTTTTTTATGTAAAAATTCTATTAAGGCTGCAACTCCTATTCCTAGTGTTCCTCCTAAAATAATAGAAGCTAGTAAAATTATTCCTCTCTTTTTAGGTAATGGTTGTAAAGGCTCTATAGCTTTTTCTACTACATTTACATTTCTTACCTTCATTACTTGTCCAACTTTTTTTATAAATTCGTTAGCTAATTCATTTGTTACTGCTTCAGCTAATTTAGGATCATTACAAGAATAAGCAAGTTTTATAAGTTCAGTATCTTTTACTATTCCTATTGATATTTTTTTCCCTAATACCTCTGGTGTTTCTGGCAAATCATATTTACTTATAACCCTAGTTAAAATATCTCTACTTTTTGCAATTTCCGAATAAGTAACTACTAATTTTTGATTTAGACTTATATCACTATTATTTAATCCTATTCCTGCCATTCCACTTGATACAATTAAAGTTGTATTTGCTTGATATACTGATGGTCTAGTTATTGCAAATATAAAACCTAATATAACTGTTGGAATCATCATTAATATTATTACTTTCCAACGTCTAATAAGAATGAAAACAAGATCTACTAAATCAATTTCATCATTATCTTCTTCATAATATCTTTCTTCTTCATAAGATTTCTGTCTCATTAAAAAATTCTCCTTTAATTTTTTATAATCTTCTTAATATGTTTTTTAATATATAAATTATCATACTAAACTTAAAGTTACAAGAAAAACTTTATTTTTATTATTTTTTTAAAAATTTTTAAATCTTAACTCAAGTATCTTATTATATATTATAAAATTCTTTATACCACTCTGCAAATTTTCTAATTCCTTCTCTTAAATTTGTACTTGGCTTAAATCCAAAATCTCTTTCTAAAGCACTTGTATCAGCATAAGTTACTGGAACATCTCCTGCTTGCATGGGAACTAATTTCTTATGTGATTCAAAATCATAATTTTGAGGTAAAACTTCTGCTCTTATTAATTCCTCTTGCAATATTGTCACAAAGTCTAAAAGATTTTCTGGGTTACTATTCCCTATATTATAAATAGCATATGGCGGCAATGGTAAACCATCCTCTCCATTCTCTTTATTCGGAGCTTTTTGTATTACACGTTTTATTCCTTCTACTATATCGTCTACATATGTAAAATCTCTTTTACAATTTCCATAGTTAAATATCTCTATATTTTCTCCTCTTATCAACTTATTTGTAAAACCAAAGTAAGCCATATCAGGACGACCTGCTGGTCCATATACTGTAAAAAATCTTAATCCTGTTGAAGGTATATTATATAATTTTGAGTAAGCATGTGCCATTAATTCATTTGATTTCTTTGTTGCTGCATATAAAGATACTGGATTATCAACTTTATCTTCTGTAGAATATGGAACTTTTTTATTTGAACCATAAACTGAAGATGAAGAAGCATAAACTAAATGTTCTACTCCACAATTTTCATTATCATAAGAGTGTCTACAAGCTTCTAATATATTATAGAATCCTATTATATTTGATTCTATATAAGCATCTGGATTAGAAATAGAGTAACGAACCCCTGCTTGTGCAGCTAGATTTACAACTATTTGCGGTTTAAAATCATTAAAAACTTTGTCTATCAAGTTTTTATCTGCTATATTTCCTTTTACGAAAGTCCATTTTGAATTGATATGCTTTATAGATTCTTTTTCTATTTCTTGAAGTCTCCACTCTTTAATTTTTACATCATAGTAATCATTTACACTATCTATTCCTAATATATTAACTGAAGATAAAGTTCTTAGTAGTTCTAAAACTAAATTAGAACCTATGAATCCTGCTGCTCCTGTTATTAATATATTTTTTCCTTCTAAATCCACATTTTTATTTAACATTTTAATCCCTTCCAAAAACATCTCTTGTATAAACTTTATCTTTTACATCATCAAGACAGTTATCATATCTATTTGCTACAATTGCTTGACTTAATCTTTTAAATTCCTCTAAGTTATTCACAACTTCACTACCAAAGAAAGTAGTTCCATTTTCTAAAGTAGGTTCATAAATAATTACTGTAGCTCCTTTAGCTTTTATTCTTTTCATTACTCCTTGAATTGATGATTGACGGAAGTTATCAGAGTTTGATTTCATAGTTAGACGGTATACTCCTACCACTACACTTTTTTCTTTAGAAAGATCCCAAGAACTATTTGCCCCGTATCCTCCTGCTATTTCAAGAATACGATCAGCTATAAAATCTTTTCTTGTTCTATTTGATTCAACTATTGCTGACATCATATTTTGTGGTACATTATCATAGTTTGCTAATAATTGTTTTGTATCTTTAGGTAAACAATACCCGCCATAACCAAAAGATGGATTATTATAATGAGAACCTATTCTAGGATCTAAACATACCCCATTTATAATATCATTTGTATTTAATCCTTTCATTTCTGCGTATGTATCAAGCTCATTAAAATATGAAACTCTTAATGCTAGATATGTATTAGCAAATAATTTTACTGCTTCTGCTTCTGTAAATCCCATAAATAAAGTATCTATATCTTCCTTTATAGCTCCCTCTTTTAAAAGCTCTGCAAAAGCATGAGCTGCTTCTACTATTTTTTCATCATTTTTATCCATAGATACTATTATACGTGAAGGATAAAGATTATCATATAAAGCTTTACTTTCTCTTAAAAACTCTGGACTAAATATTATATTTTTTGTATTATATTTTTTTCTTATAGTTTCTGTATATCCTACTGGAATTGTAGATTTTATTATCATAACTGCATCTTTATTAACTTTTAATACTTCTTCAATTACAGATTCAACAGCAGATGTATCAAAATAGTTTCTTTTTGCATCATAATTTGTCGGTGCAGCAATAATTACAAACTCTGCATCTTTATATGCTGATTCTCCATCTAAAGTTGCTATTAAATTAAGTTCTTTTTCTGCTAAATATTTCTCTATATAATCATCTTGTATTGGTGATTTTTTATTATTTATCATTTCAACTTTTTCAGGAATAATATCAACTGCTATTACCTTATTATGTTGAGATAAAAGTACTGCTAAAGATAAACCTACATATCCTGTTCCTGCTACTGTTATTTTTCTATTCATTATAATTTCTCCTTACCCTAAAAATAATATTTTATTAATACTTTCTCCAAACCATTTTATTTACTATTCCAGTATAAGATTGTATTATTTTTACTACCTTATTTGATACATCTTCCACATAGCAAGGTACTGGTATTCCTAAATCTTGATTTTCTGTCATTTCTACTGCAAGTTCTACCCCTTGTTCAACTCCATTATTTGAAATTCCTGCTAGTACAAAACAAGCTTTATCTAAAGCTTCTGGTCTTTCTGTGCTTGTTCTTATACATACAGCTGGAAATGATTTTCCTATTGAAGTAAAGAATGATGATTCTTCTGGTAATGTTCCACTATCTGACACAACTGCAAATGCATTCATTTGAAGATTATTATAATCATGGAATCCTAATGGTTCATGAAGTTTTACTCTTTCATCTAATTTGAAATTTCTTGCTTCTAAGAATTTTTTACTTCTTGGATGACATGAATAAAGTACTGGCATATCATATTTCTTAGCTAAGTTATTTATTGAAGTAAATAAAGATATAAAATTAGCTTCTGTATCAATATTTTCCTCTCTATGGGCACTTAAAAGAATATATCCTTTTTTCTTTAAATTTAACTTTTCTAAAATAGTTGATTTTTCAATATCTTCTAAATTAGCTCTTAATACTTCTGCCATTGGTGATCCTGTTACATAAGTTCTTTCTTTTGCTACTGAAGATGCATTTAGATATCTTCTTGCATGTTCAGAGTAGCACATATTTACATCTGATATAATATCTACTATTCTTCTATTTGTTTCTTCTGGTAGACACTCATCAAAACATCTATTTCCAGCTTCCATATGGAATACAGGGATATGCAAACGTTTAGCACCAATTACTGAAAGACATGAGTTTGTATCTCCTAATACTAAAACTGCATCTGGTTTTATTTCAACCATTAATTGATAACTTTTAGCAATGATATTTCCCATTGTTTCTCCTAAATCATCACCTACAGCATTTAGATAATAATCTGGATCGTCTAATTTCAAATCATGAAAAAATACTCCATTTAAGTTATAATCATAGTTTTGTCCTGTATGAGCTAATAAGCAATCAAAATATTTTCTACATTTTTTTATTACTTCAGCTAATCTAATAATTTCTGGACGTGTTCCAACTATAATTAATAATTTTAATTTACCATTATTTTTAAAAGAAACTTTACTATCCATTCCTACTCCTTTACTTCTATTTATACATTCCTAATGAAATAACTTCTCCTGAATCAATTTTTGTATATGCAGGAAGAATATTTTCTCCTTTTACTATAGCTCCTGGAGCTAAATGACAACCTTTATTTAAAATACAATCATGATCTATTATTGAACCACAATTTACAATACAGCCTTTAAATAATTTTACGTTAGTATTTATTATAGCATACGGCATTACTACACATCCATCTTCTATTTTAGCTAAAGGACTAATATATGCTAATGGATGTATTATTTTAGCTAATTTTATTCCACTATTTTCTAATTTTTCTTCCCATTCTATACGGAATTTATTATTTCCAAAGGCAGGATACATTTCTACGTCTTCATCTTTAAATTTTAGATACTCTTCACATTTACCTAAAACATTACTCTCTTGAGACTTATCATCTAAAAAGAAAATTTTCTCATATCTATTAGCTTGTTGTGCTATATCTGCTACAACTTTTCCATGTCCACCTGCTCCTAAAATTATCAATTTCATAACTTACACCTTTTCAAAAAAAGTATCTGGTTTATTAGGATCAAAAGCTTCATTTGCCCACATTACTGTAACTAAGTTTTCTGTTTCACTTAGATTAATAATATTATGTGTATACCCTGGAAGCATATGTATAGCTTCTATTTTATCTCCAGAAACTTCAAATTCAATAATTTCATCTGTACCTATTTTTCTCTCTTGAATAAGTCCATGACCTGAAACTACAATAAAGAATTCCCATTTTGTATTATGCCAATGTTGTCCCTTAGTAATACCAGGTTTACTAATATTTATTGATACTTGTCCACACTTTTCTGATTTTAAAAGTTCTGTAAAACTTCCTCTATCATCAACATTCATTTTTAAAGGAAATATAGTTTTTTCCTTAGGTAAGTATGAAAGATATGTAGAGTATAATTTTTTAGCAAACGAATTTTTAGGAATTTCTGGTATAATTAAAGTTTTTGATTGATTATTAAATAATTCTAATAAATCAACTATCTCTCCTAAAGTTACATGATGAGTAGTTGGCACAAAACTATATCTTCCATTTAATTTTTCTACTGCATCTAAACCATCATATTCACAATGATGTTCTTTTCCTTCTAAAGCATCTAATAATTCATCTACTAAGTCATCTATATATAGAAGTTCTAATTTAATATTTCTATCATTTACTTGAATTGGTAGATCATTGGCAATATTATTACAAAAAGTTGCTACTGCACTATTGTAATTAGGTCTACACCATTTACCAAATAGATTAGGAAAACGATATATTAGTACCTTTGCTCCTGTTTCTTTAGAATAATTAAAGAATAATTCTTCTCCTGCTAATTTTGATTTACCATAATCTGATTCACCATAACGTCCAATTAAAGTTGCTTGAATTGATGATGAAAGCATTACTGGACAATTATTTCTATATTTTTTTAAAGTATCTAGCAAAGCAGAAGCAAAGCCAAAGTTTCCTTTCATAAATTCAGATTGATCTTTTGGACGATTAACTCCTGCTAAGTTAAAAACAAAATCAGCTTCTTTACAATATCCATCTAAAAAACTTGGATCAGTATTAATATCATATTCAAATATCTCATCTATTTTTAAATCTCTTATTCTATTTTTACCATCTTTAATATTTTTTAGATTTTCAACAAGATTCTTTCCAACAAAACCTTTAGCTCCTGTTATTAATATTTTCATATTATCACTCTCTTATCTTTTATTTTGTTTCCAAGCTTCAAGCTCTTCTCTAATATATGCAAGAGAAAGTAACTTTTCTTTTACTTGCTCAACATCTAAAAGTTCTGTATTACTTGAATTGAATTCTGTTAAAGTATTACGCTTTTTATCTCCATCTTTAAAGTATTTATCATAGTTTAAATCACGTTTATCGCAAGGAACACGGTAAAAATCTCCCATATCTATTGCGTTAGCACATTCTTCATTAGTTAAAAGTGTTTCATACATTTTTTCTCCATGACGAATACCTATTACTTTTATTTCGTGATCTGGCGCAAATAATCCTGTAACAGCTTTTGCTAAAACTTCAATTGTACAAGCTGGAGCTTTTTGAACTAATATATCTCCACTTGCTCCATTTTCAAAAGCGAATAGAACTAAATCTACCGCTTCGTCAAGACTCATTATAAATCTTGTCATTGATGGTTCAGTTATAGTTATTGGATTTCCTGCTTTTATTTGTTCTATCCATAATGGAATTACACTACCTCTCGAACACATAACATTTCCATATCTTGTACAGCAAATTCTTGTGTTTTCTGGTTTAACTGTTCTTGATTTTGCAACTATTACTTTTTCCATCATTGCTTTTGATGTTCCCATTGCATTAACTGGATAAGCAGCTTTATCTGTTGAAAGACATACAATGTTTTTTACTCCCATTTCAATAGCAGCAGTTAATACATTTTCTGTCCCAAGAACATTAGTTTTAACAGCTTCTACTGGGAAAAATTCACAAGAAGGAACTTGTTTTAAAGCTGCTGCGTGGAATATATAGTCAACTCCATGCATAGCATTTTTAACAGATTGAATATCTCTAACATTTCCTATATAGAATTTTATTTTATCAGCAACTTCAGGCATTTTAGCTTGAAATTCATGACGCATATCATCTTGTTTTTTCTCGTCTCTAGAAAAGATACGAATCTCTCCAATATCAGTTCTAAGAAATCTATTAAGTACAGCATTTCCAAAAGAACCTGTACCACCAGTTATCATAAGTGTTTTTCCTTTAAATAAAGACATATTTTTAACCTCTCTTATTCATATTTTTTATTGTTGTAAATATTGTTATTATTGTATCTTGAATAAACTCTTTATTCAAGATAACAGCAAATACTGTTATTCCCAATGCCATAAATATATTCATAAAGATATTATTATAATAATAGGATATACATACTACAATTGTAATAAGCAAATACACACCTTTTTTATGTAACGGAACATTTACATACTTTTTAATATGAAAATATCTATAAACTAACATCATAGCATAAGCCACAAGAGTTGAAATTGAAGCTGCGTACAATCCAATAAATTTAATTAATGCAACATCTACTCCTATATTAATTACCGCCGCCCAAAATGAAGTTTTAGCTATTTCTTTTGATTTTTTTAATGCAACATATATAACACTATATAATCCTACAACTACTTGAAATAATACTGCTAACATTAAAATTGGAATTTGTTCATATGCTTGATTATATCGCTCATTTATTAATAATGGAAACACCAATGGCATATATGCAATAATTCCTATACAAACTGCATAAAACAATTTAAACATCGTATTAATTGTAGTTTCTAAAAACTCTTCTGAATCTTTATCATTAATATGTAGCGACACTGATTCTGTCCATGATAAATTAAAAATATTATAAAAAGTTATATATATTGATGAAAATTTATTCGAAACAGAATATAATCCATTCGCTGCCACATTTAAAAACCAAGATATAATAGTTCGATCCGAAACACCAATTATCCACCACGACAATTGATTTGGAATAAATGGTAAAGAATAACTCATTAAGCATTTTGCTTCATCTTTAGAAAACTCATTAATCCTAAAATATTTCCATATTCTTAATAATACCAAAGTAACTATTAAAGCGCTGGATCTTCCCACAACTGTAGATATAAATAATCCCCATGCTCCCATTCGTAAAAAAACCAATGTAACTACATTAGAAACAACTGTCATTGAAGCCGATAAAAAACTAGATATTGCATATACTCCATTTTTTCCAATACCCCGTGCAAACTGCAACAATGTATTTAAAAAAATATTTAATATAACATCAATAAGCAAAAATATTTTATACTGTGAACCTAAAAATCTTTGAATAACCATGTATATTAACAAATATATCATAATCTCTATACAATTAATTAATAAAACAGTTGATAATAATGTTTTTTTACGTTTTTCATCTTCTCTACATTCTAACAAAAACCTAAATAATCCTTGATCTAACATTAAACTTACTAATGGAATTATCAAGTAAATATATGAATTAAATAAATCAGCAATACCATAGACTTCTGGTTCCAAAATTGCCGTATACAACGGTAAGAGCAAAAAGCTTATAAACTGAGTACATATCCTTCCAAAAGTAAGAATCAGTGTATTTTTAGCTAAGTCTTTTTTTCTACTCATTAATTTCTTCCTTTAATAAACATCATTTCACTTTTCCTAAAATTTTTTTTATTCTCCATTTTAACAAATTCATCCTTCCACATTCTGCATATTTTTCTATAATATATTTCCATCCTTTACTTTGATAATCCTTCCAAAATTCCTCACAAGTATTACATCTTTTAACTGGTTGAAATAAATGCGGTTGTTTTTCTTTAATAACTGTCTCTTTCTCAGTTTTAGATAATATGATCGTATCCAAACTATCAAGAAATCTTCTTCCTTTTTCAGAATTTACCAAGAGCATCGATACTCCTTCTTTTCGATATAAATCTGGTCGTTTTTGCTCAATCCCCCAGTAATCCGCTATTGTCAAATCACTAGATCTATTAAAATCTGTATATGGACAATTATAACAAGAATAACGAAGTGCATAGTTACTATAAAATATTTTCTTATATGCCTGAGTGATAGGATGTCTATATTCTTTTTTACCATTCTGATAAACAAATAATTCATTATGTCGTCCCCATCCTAAAACTTTAGAACGAGGAATATATTCCTTTACTTTGGTATTAAAATATGATTCTATATATCTAACATGATCTTGTATCAACAATTGACTAGGAACTCCATGACACACAAAATCAACTAATAATAGATTGCTTTTATTCTCTTTTTTATCTTGTAATTCTTTCAATGCTGATACTTGACATGGTGTCCCAACAAATAAAACTTTTTTTCCTGATTCTATATCTTTTACGACGGACTCAAAACAAATGAATGCATTTGATTGAGCATATTTACTTCCCATCAATGGCTTAATATCTTCAATCCTATCTATCCGTTGATGTGCTAAAGAAAATTTCTCATCAAATGCAGCACCATATACTACTCCACCTTCTTGAATTATTTTCTTTGACAACTCATAAAATATTCCACCCGAAGAACTATTAGCAATCACTTCATCATTTTTACTCCATGCCGCAAAAATATATTGTGAATGCTCTTTTATTTGTTGATTTTCTATTTCCTTATTTTTATATGGACACCCATTTAAGCATTTTCCACATTGTATACATCTATTTAATTCAACCACAGGATGAAGAAATCCATGAGAATCTGACTCCATCTTGATAGCATCAACTGGACAAATTTGCTGACAATATCCACATCCAGAACAATAATCCCAAGGAATCGAAATGATAGACTTCTCCGTTCTCTTTATTTCCGTTTCTTCCTCTCGATTTTCAATAGAATTCATTAAAAACTTCCTAGATTTTTCACGCTCTAAATTTAATATCTCATTAACCGGTTTATAATTTATTATATTTGATTTTATTTCTCCATTTTCTATCACTTGATCTTCCAAATCAAATATTTTCAAAATGTTCTTCACTCTTGAACTAGCCTGAATTCTCGCCGGAGGAAATTCTACATTAAATTGTTTATTAAAATTAATTGAAAAAGCAGTTCCGTGAAATGAATTTGTAAATATAAACTCAGCATTTAAAAATAATCCTAACCATTCTTCTATACCTACATCTGAACAATCCACTACACCTTTTATTCTTTTTCCACTTGAATTAATACAAAAAACTGGTACCCCTTTTTCTGCAGCCATTTTTTTGGCACTACTAATTAAAGATTTACTGTACAATAACATATAAAGTAAAACATAACCTTTTTTTGTTGGTTCCTTTGCAATTTCTTTATACTCTCTCTCTAAAATCAATAAAGTTGGATCTAATACTCTAGTTGCTGAAATTCCCATTTGCATTTTTAAAGCTTCTTTTGCTGACTCTTCTCGCACACTAATTGCATGAAAATTAGATAAAAGTTGCTTCATTCGCGGTATGTTTTCTATAGGTATGATTTCCTTCCCTATACTCGCAGCATAAGAACACCTTTTCTCCGGCGAAACAAAATCTAAATAATAGGTATCATCAAAATTGGTTATACTATCATTCCAAACCTGATCACTACCTGTAAACACAATATCTAATTTAGAAGAAATTTCCATTATATTCTCTCTGTTAGCCTTTTCTGTCTTATTAATTCTAGTATTAAAAAAATAATGTAGTTTTTTCTCTTTAGAAATTTCTACTTTATATAGTAATCTATCATCATAATAATTTAATGGATTACGGTATTCCTTCCAACAAGGTTTCTTCCGCTTCTTGTCAATATTAGGATTTGAATAATCAATTACTGCTACTTCATATCCCATATTTGTTATACTTTTTTGCAAAGCATATGTTTGTAATAAAGCACCATAATTAATAGCGTTATGAAAAGTAATAATTCCTATTTTAATATCTTTTTTTTTCATTTTATATCCCTCTTGTCATTACATGTATTTTTAATAATAAATATAATAATTTATTTTTCTTTTTATTTATAAGTATATTTATTATATTTTTCATACAATTCACTTTATTAATATCACTTATTGTACTACGAATTATTTCATCATTTGTATAATCCTCAATAATATTTTTTATATAACTAACTTCTACCTGTTTTCTATTATAAATTGTCTTTCGAATATAGACCATCAATACATTTCTGTAAACTTTTTTAAAATTTTCTGGGACTACACCTTCAAAAATTTCTGAAACAATCTCTATCAATATCTTATATACTCTTTTAGCGTTATAGTACCCATCTTTTCTAAATTTAGTCATCAACGAATTATTTCCCATTTGAAAATAAATATATCCACAATAACTAATAAAATTGATACTTTTACAGTGCTTCAAGTATCTAAAAACAAACTCCGTGTCCTCCCCTAAAGAAAGAGACTCATTAAATAATAATTTCTCTTCAGTAATAATATCTTTTCGATATAATTTAGAGCAAGGTCCATTAATTAACAAACTAGGTATCTCATTTGCATATTTATTTATTATTTCTTTGGCAGAAAATACCCCTTGGATTTCAATCATTGATGTCTTCGCATCCTGATGTAACTCTATGCCTGCTATTGTCATATCATGCCCTTTGATAGCCTGATGTAATTCTTTTACTAAATCTTCTTTAATTTCATCATCACTATCAATAAACATAATATAAGTACCATGTGCATTATTAATCCCTGTATTTCTCGCACTTGAAACGCCAGAATTTTTCTTTCGTATAAAATGTATACGTGAATCCTGTTCAGTAAGTACCTCTACGATATCTGCTGTCCTATCTGTAGAACCATCATCTACAATAATAATTTCTTCAATCTTTTTACTCGACTGTCTCATAATACTATCTAGACATCTTTGTATTGTTTTTTCTCCATTATATACTGGGATAATAATTGATATACCATCCCTTTTTTTATTTTCGTCCATTTTTTCCACCATATCTATAATCAGCTAAACATAACGCCCAAAACACAAATATCATAGCATAATAGTTCAAATAAATAACCAAATGACTGGTCAACGACATAACGAGTACCATTAATATAGACGCCACAAATGGAGTTGTATATTTATACCTATCTTTTTTCATTTTTATAGCCTTTCTTATTATACAAACAAAAAAAGAAATATAGCTAACCAATCCCACAATACCATAATCATATAATACCTCTAAAAAATCATTGTGTGCACTAACATTATCCCCAAGCTTACCATCTGTACAAATTCTTGATAACAATACTGAATTATAACCAGAACCGATTCCCCAATGAAGCCAATCTGTATTCTTTTGTGCCATCCATAATTGATTATATATAAATAACCTATTTGAGCCACCATCTTCAGCAATATGAGAGATTTCCAATTCGTTAAAAACAGTGATATTTAGTTTTTGACAGATTATAGGAAATGCAATATATATTACAACTACTATTAGTATATATGCAAGTCCTTTATATACTTTCTTTTTTTCACTAATCTTCTTATTATTTATCCATTCAGAACAAAGGCAATAACAGATAAATGCAATAAGAGCCGTTCTCTTATTTGATATCAACACTACAAACCCTTGTAATAAATATAAGATTTTTCTTAATAAATTTGAATTAATCATTGATGTTAGCGGAAGAAACATCAAGAAATAATAAACCACATTTCCTTCTATTTTTTTTCTTGTAATAATGGCAAGTAAATAGATAAGTGTTATTAAAATATAACTAAATTTTACTATTCTAACACTCCTCGATCTTCTAAATTGCTCCGTTGCAATGTACACCGTTATAAAAGCAGATATAAATAACATAAGATGAATACTCTGTCTCCAAAATGGAATATCTGGTTTAACTCCGAAAAAAGTTGATACTACTGTAAATAAAGTAAATATTAATAGTGTCTTTCCAGTATTTTCCATCCTTGAATGTTTTTTTGTACATGCAAGCAAAAAGCCTCCAAAAATCATTGTGTAAACAATTGTTTTTTGAATTCCAGAAAGTATAGCCGAATTTGATAAGCCTGTGTATAGAGATAATTCCGAAGTAAGTATTGTTGTAATACCCATAATTACCAAAAATAATGAAATCGTAACACGATTTTTTTTTATATAAATACTTTTTCTTAACATCAAATTACCACCCTATTCAAATATTTCATCTAAATTCATCTATATCTTTTGTCCTAATATTTTTCTTTTAAGTTTTCCAAATGGTTTACGAATTCTCCAATCTAAAGGATATAGAATAATGTTTCCTATTTTAGTTTCATACATGGGGTCTATTAAAATAGTTGCCGGATGATGTAATGGAAACTTCAATGGATACGACTCCATACCACAAAATCTTTTGGTCATTTTATCCGCAAAAGATACTCCTCCATGTTCTGAAAAAATATCAACACCAATATTTTTAATTTGGTTTTTTGCTGGAGATATTCCAAGCAAATCATTAGCTCTAATCGAAAAACACATTTGATAATCCCACGACCTAAAACGTTCACCATTTTTCATTCTATCATATTCTCGTTGAATCGCTTCAATTTGTTGCTTGTATAATGGATTATTTCTATAAGTAGGTTTTATCCTCTTAATTACACTTTCATTAAAATTAGAAAAATATGCATCATAGTATTTTTCATATTTTATTTTCCATGATGCCCACCCACATGGAAGAAGATGCTGTGTAAACATATAACTATCGTTTGTATCATTACTATAATCAGCAAGATAATTTGTTCCACAAACCCATATAATACGATCATTATCTTTATATTTTTCTAACATTTCCTTACAATATTGGAAAAAAGTTATTTCAGGAAGATTATCATCTTCAAGAAAAATTGCAGTTTCCTCATGTTCAAAAACCCGCATTGCTCCCATTCCTATATTTTCAAATACACCCCTATTTTCTGAAGCATAATCCTTTATAATTTCACATTTCCAGTTAATAGCTTTTTCAACTGCTTCTCTACATTCTGCAACTCTCCGTTTTTCCTCATCATTTCTTCCCTGATCACACATCAAATATATTTTCTTTGGCTTTACATGGGACATTCTTTCAATTATGCGCAAAACTGTATCTTTACGTTGAAACATAAATAAGCATACTGGTATATCAAAATATTCCATATTCTCTCTAATTCCTTTCTATTGCATTTTTTAAAATACTTCTTATTTCTAAAAAATAATTATGATAATCAAAAAACTGCTCTGCACTTAACCTAGCTTTTTTTCGCATCTCTTCCCTATCTTCTTTTTTCATATTTAACAGATACTCTAATGTTTTACATATTTCATTCACTGATTTAGAATTTAATAAAAAACCATTTTCTTTATCCTTCACAACCAAAGAAATATCACCTGTATCGTTACAAATAACAGGGGTTCCAAATGTCATACACTCTCCAAGTTTTGTAGGAAAACCAGCATTAGCAGATCTTCGGTTCAATCTAAAAAAAACACTAAAATCACTATTTAAACATGCTGCCTGTGCTTCTTGTTGAGATACTCTTCCATGAATAAATATATTATTTTTATGTACATCGAGCAAGCTTGCTTTTTTACCCAAGTGATCTTTTACTTCAGCTATACTTGGACCATAAATATGTAGTTGTGTTCTTTCCCCCATATGATCAACTTTATCCATTGCTTCTATAAAAGTATCTAAATTATCTTTTCCTTCATCAAGTTTTCCCGAGAAGATAAAATTTACTTGATTATTTTCAACTTTCGTTCTATATACTGTATTTTTAACATCTGTAATTGTAGGAATTCTAACAACATTCGGTAAAAATTGCTTATAATGATTTTCTATCATTCTTGATATTGCTATTATTCCATCACATTTAGTAAACATATGATGCCACATATATTGAAATAAATAATATCTTGGATCACAACATTTTAATCTCCAGTTAGAAAAATCATACCATTCCACTGAATCCATTATTATTGGTATTCTATGTTTTTTTACAATTTTCATGGTTGATATATATCTTTTAAGCGATGTAGGTCTCATAAAAAGATCATATTTTTCTCGTTCTAATAGCAAGGATAAACTCTTAGCAACATTTCCACCCATTTGAGTAATACTAATTGCCTTAATTGACGGTATATTCTTATATGTTCCATCTTCATTTATTTCATTTTTTGAAAAATTTATATTAGGGGACAAAATAGTTATTGTATGCCCTGCTTCCGCTAATAATTTTGATAATGTGAATGCTCGAAAAGATGATGCTGTCCCATACGGAAAATCTTCAAATCTAACATACAAAATATTCATATCCTCTTTCTCCTTTCTCAATAACCATCTTTCTCCATAAAATGTAGCTATATATTTGATTGCGGTCTAACAATTCCACTAATCTCACTATCTAATTCTATCAGATTAAAAATATAAAGCCACTATGAAATCTGAAGCTCAAAAAATTTTCTCTGATCTAACATTAAAAAGTAAAGCTAGCTTTCTCATATTTTTTTCACTCTATCAATCATTTATATCTTTTTGCATAATTCTCTTGTATTCATTTTGATATTGTTTACTCATTCTTTCTGCACTAAATTGCTCATGAGCACATTTATATGCTTCATCACTACATACAATCTGTTCATTTTCATCCAATGCTAATATCTTATGCAAACAATCCTTTTTGTTTCCTATCTTATAAAGAACTCCTATATTATGATTAGCCTCATATACTTCTTTATGTTGTTCAATATCTGATAAAATAACAGGAAGTCCAACAGCCATAGCTTCAAGTACTCCATTAGGAAGTCCTTCTGACTTACTAGACGTAATATACACATCAGATGCCTGAAGATATTCATTTACATTATTTACACTTCCAGGCATAATAATGTTACTCACATTTCCATACTTTTCTTTTAAAGGTAAAAAATCAGCTCCATCACCAAGAAGTAACAAAACATAGTCTTTTAACATTTTTTCTTCCGTAAATAATTCTATTAAAAATTTCTGATCTTTACGAGCAACGAATTGACCTGTGTATACATAGATTCTCTTTTTAATAGGCAACTCCAACTTTTTACGTATTTCTTCTTTCTGTGCATTTACAAGACGAGTAAAATTTGAAATATTAACTCCATTTTGAATATATGGAAAATCTAAATTCAACTCTTGCTTATACTTTCTTGCAAGACTTGCAGAACATGTCCATGTTTGATTCATTCGTTTTACAGCATATAAATGCATTTTCGCCATAACTGTTCCTATTATTTTACCGAATTTAACAGGATAATCCTCATACACATAATTTCTAAGCGTAGTCACATGCCTAGAGTATTTCATCCTACTAAGTGCAAAATCAGGAAATACACCTAAAGCATGAACAATATCAACATTTAGTTCGTCCAACTTTTTCTTTAGCTTTTTTGTATTCCCAAACAAAATATCTTTTTTTCCTAATGGAACCTGTATGTGATGCACTCCTATATCTAAATATCGTTGTAATTGACTTGTCCCATCGGAAGGCTCATCATAAAGAGTAATTAAAATTGGATTAAATACATCCCGGTCTATGTAAGTAAAAATACTAAGCATTTGTTCAATTGGTCCAGATTTTTTGCAAGCTGTTACCAGAAATGCAATAGTTATTTTTTTGTTTTTTAAGTCTACCACATATAATCCTCTATGTCCTTCAAAAACACTATCAAAACATATTGCATCTCCTGCTCGATTCCATCTTGGGTGAAGATCACACCTTGTATCATTATCATATTTAAATGGTGCAAATACTCTTGCTATTGTCGTATTTTCTTTCTTACCCTCATTTCCACTCATCAAGTTAATAGTTGCAACTCTTGCTCTATCTGGATAAGAATCTGTTACAATATATTTTCCATCTGGACTGTAACTTGGATGACCATCATTAGAAAATTGTGGCCAACAATGAATATAATCCTGAGTTTTATCTTTCATTAAATAATATCCTGGTCCTGTTTTCTTTTTATTTTCAAAAGCTAAAATAGAAGAATTGTCTTTCCAATAACAATGACTTACCATATCATCATCAGAAAGAACATACATATCTGTTCCGTCAATATTACAAGTAATCAATCTTGTGTACTTTCTCTGACCGTTAAACCAACGATACAATACCATAAAACGCTTTCCATTTGGACAAAGCATAATATGGTTAACTTTGTGTACTGAACCAACCTCTTTCATCTCTGACCTTGGTTGAAAATTAGCAAAGTCCGTATATTTTAAAAGCTCTGTCACCTCTCCAGTTTCTAAGTCTACTTTCCAGATTGCAGGAGTGTCAGGAAGAGCTACTCCTTTTGTTTTTTCCGGAACATTATAATAACCATATCCTGGACGAAGTTCATACAAACGGCTAAAATCTAATGTAAGAGCAAATTTTCCATCAGCACTTACACTATATACTGCAGCAGGAATAATTTTCTCTTCCATAGTTGAAAGAGTTAGTATTACAGCCACATATCTACCATCTCTATAATCATTATATAGTACTCTACTATTAAAATCTGGACCAAGCCATTGAAGCATACAAGACTGTTGGACATTCCATGCTCTAGTTTTAGCAATTTTTTTTACCCTTTCAGGATCTGTCTCTATTTTTTTAGTATCAATAAGTAATATATCTGCTTTTTCATGAGGGGAAACATTGGACCAAGTATTATTAGCCCTTACACAAAGCATATATCTGTCTGAAGCATCCCATGGTGATTTATCATAATACCCAAAAAAGTATTCATGTTTATTGTCATCTGGTGAAATGCGTGTGATATTTCCGACCGACTTAATCTTTCTTGAAATAGCATACATTCCAGTCTGATATACTCTCTTAATAACTTTTTTTACTCCTGGATATTTGTTCAATTGATAATTTATTTTCTGCTCTAAACTCATTTTCTCTATCTCCAATATAAAATCTTATTTTCTCAAAAATTTTTTATAAATATAATTTTGTATCCTTACTGGCATTAAATACATTCCAGTTTGTGCAATACCAACAATAGCATAATCTATAAAAGAGCTATATCCCATTTTCCAAAAATTTCTTATTGTTGCAATATAACTCCAAGTGTTTTGCCAACTTTTTCTTCGCCTTGCCAATTCTGTTGAACTACGAAACCATAGTAAAGATTCATCTATATTCTCAGCTTTATTACCTGCAAATAACATTCTCCCAAATAAATCAACATCTTGATTTCTTTTTAAATTCGCATATCCACCTTGCTCCATTACTTTTGATTTTCTATACATAACAACTGGATGATTAAACGCAGATCTTCTCTTAGCATAATTATATATATCCTCAGAAGATAATGGAACTTTTCTTTTAGATATAATATTATTAATATCCCTCTCGAATTCATCAATATGTGATCCTACAATTGCCAAATATGGTTTTTCATAAAATCTTTTAAGCTGCTTTTCACATCTGTCAGGTTTGGAGCAGTCATCCGTATCCATTCTTGCTATTAACTCATTTTTACAATGTTTTAGTCCGAAATTTAATGCATAACCTAGTCCCTTATTTTTTTCATATCCTACTACATTAAATAAGTTCGGATCCTCTTTTATATACTTATCTAAAATATCTTGTAATTCTATAGTAATCGGACCATCTTTTACTATCACTATTTCATCTGGTTTTAATGTTTGATCTATCATACTTTTTATAGCTACATCTAAATATTCTGGCTTTTCCTTTATATACAAAGACATCAAAACACTATATTTTTCCATTTCTCTAACCTTTCCTTAATATTTCTTTTGCTTCTTCTTGCTTTTTATCATATTCTTCTTTTGTTACTTCATTCTTTAATAAAAGCCAATCTCCAAAATCCATATCTGATGCTGTTCCTTCTCTTACTATATCTGCTCTTTTTACTACTTTTTCAAAAGTCTTGAATATAATTCTTAAGTCTTCAAAAAAACTAATTTTTTCTATATAACAAAGATCATACTCAAACTTTTGTTCCCATGTAATATTATTTCTTCCATTTACTTGGGCAAGTCCTGTAAGTCCTGGCCTAACACTATGTCTTTTTCTTTGAACAGATGTCATAAATACCATATCTCTTACAAGTTGAGGTCTTGGTCCTACTATAGCAAGATCTCCACATACAATATTTATCAAAGAAGGAAGCTCATCAAGAGAAGTACTTCTTAAAAATCTTCCATAACTATTTAGCCTAACTTCATCTGGAAGAAGATTCCCATCTTTATCTTTTGCATTTGACATTGTTCTAAATTTTATTAATTTAAATACTTTCTCTCCCTTTCCAGGTCTTGGTTGACAAAAAAAAGGGCTTCCTTTCATAGCTATTGCTCCAATAATAGATAATATTAAAAGCAATGGAAATAATATAATAAACCCTATAAAAGATAAACAAAAATCTATAAACCTTTTAAAAAATTTCTCATATATTTTCATCTATTACACCTTATTTAAAACAACTTCTTATAATTTCTATAATCTTATCTTGCTCTTCAACTGTCATCTTATTATCACTTGGTAAACATAATCCTCTTTGGAATATATCCATTCC
>ERZ838839.1105-NODE-1105-length-28749-cov-13.489684_pt1 | contig 28749 bp, 30 predicted proteins | sample MGYA00519909_ERZ838839 | MGnify/ENA primary metagenome ERZ838839 (study PRJEB31850, sample SAMEA3708843) | human gut metagenome | biome: human gut; feature: human-associated habitat; material: faeces | place: China | collected 2014 ... | reverse complement strand
TTAATTGATTTATTGGAGGCGAAATAAAAATGTCAGAAATAGTAGTTACAAGAGGTATAAGAGAAGAGTTAGATTTAAGAAATTTAGTGGTTATAGCAGAAACAATTAGAACTTACGAGGAAGAAGAGGATTTTGATGAGTTTCAAGTATTTGATATAAAAGATAATTATATCATTAATAAGCAAGAGATACCTGAAAGAGAAAAGAAAATATCTCTAAGCTATACTAATAAGAAAAGTGAAATTGTATGGGCTATAAAAGAATTTGACCCAATGGTTGGAGAACATTGGACTATCCTATATCCTAGTGAATATTAAAGAGGAGGTATGAAGATGAGTGATTTATTAAAGAAATTAAGAGAGCCATTTAGAAAAGAGGAACTAGAATTTAGAGTAGGAGCAACTAATAATGATAAAAGCATGGGATTAGCACTAGCATATGTTCAAGCAAGAGCAATTCAAAATAGGTTAGATGAACTATTTGGAGTAGATGGATGGACAGTATCATATAAGGAGATATCAGCAGGATTTATATGCTCATTATCTATAAAGATCAATGATAGATGGGTCACAAAGGAAGATGGAGCAGGAATGACAGAGTATGAAAGTGTAAAAGGAGGAATCTCAAATGCTTTTAAAAGAGTGGCTAGTAGCGGATTTGGTATTGGAAGATATCTATATAATGCTAAGAAAAATTGGTATCCAATAAGACAACAAGGAAGAGGATATGTATTTACAGAGACACCAATATTAGAGTTAAATAATGAGATAGAAATTAAAAAGAGAGAAGATATAGATAAAATAGTAGAAAGAGCAGAAAAGAGTAAAATAGTTATAGATTTTGGAAAATATAAAGGAATGACATTAGATAAAATTTATGAGAAAGATAAAAGCTATATTAAATATCTAAAGGAAAATGCCAAAGATAAGAAAATACTAGAAGCTTGTATAGAATTAATAGCATAAAAATATGAGGACTTCAAAAATGAAGTCCTTTTATTTTTCAACTATTGTAAAAAAAGAATATCAGATAAATACATTGATTTTCTATAAAATAGTTCTCACTATGAGAACCGATTTATAATAGTAAATTCATTATAAGTATATAGTTTAAGAGCTTTTTAATTTTAAATAAAGATAAAAAAATAAAAAAAGTGTACTCTTTTTGCCCTGTAGATAACATTATATAATATAATAAATACATTTTAAGGGAGGAATAATGAGAAAAAAAGTAAAAGCTACAGCTGTTCCAATGCTTGTTCATGAAATTATATATACAGATACTCAATATTTCTCTTTAAAGAAAGAAACCCTTTGTAACATGGTTATACAAGGATTAGGTTTTGAAAGGCTTATGGATATAGGAAAGGATATTTTAGATAAAACTAAAAGTTTAAGCTTTAACTTAAATGATATAAATACAGAGCTTTTTCCTGAAATGCTGAAACAAAGCCATGCAAGTACAGAAAGTGAATTTATCAGACAGATATTTTTTACATATATTAACTTACATCCATGCTTAAGAGAAAGAATTTTACATAAGAGTATGTTTTTAGAAATTGAACAGGCAATTTTAAATAAAAAGAAACTTAAAATTTATTTTAATAAAAAAGTTTTAGACGTTGTTCCAATAGCTTTAGAAAGAAATCCAGATACAGGATTTAATAGTTTAAAGGCTCAAGTAGGAGAAGAAATATTCTTATATGAAATGAAAGATATAGAAAAAATTCTTAAATAATAGGTGAGATATTATGGAAGAAGAAATAAAAGAACTTGAAAATAAAGAAAAACTTGAAGAACTAGCTGAGTACTACCTTGAAAAATATTATGAAGCATTTAAGGAGTTAGCATGATTAAGTTAACAGTTAATGATATTATACTTTTACATGAGAAAATCATTGATAAAACAGGTGTATAAGGGATATTGTACTTCTTGAACTAGCTGTAAGTTCTCCTTTTGTAAGTTTTGGAGGAGAGGACTTATATAAAATTATAGAAGCAGCTTTGCAATTCTCTTATTAGAAATCATCTATTTTTAGCTGGTAATAAAAGGATAGGAATACTTGCTATGCTTGTATTCCTTGATTTGAATGGAAAAAAATTGAATATCACAAATGAAGAAATCGTTTCATTAGGATTTGGAATAGCAAAAGGAAATGAAGGTTTGTAGTTTAGAAAAGTAAATATCCTATTATTATAAGATATTTATTTTTTTTTGATGACAAAATCTGTCATACCAAAAAATATAAAATACTCTTAAAGAAATAGGAGGAGCTATGAAAAATCAAAGGATATTAGATATTTATTTAAGATTATTAAATAATAGAGAAGTAAATCGTAAAAAACTTGCTCAAGAATATGGAGTGAGTGAGAGAAGTATTCATAGAGATATTAGTGATTTAAGAAATTTCTTACTTTCAACTAATAATCTTTCAGAAATAATATATGATGATAAAACAAATGGCTATCTTTTTCAAAATGAAGATAATCAAAAATTAACAAATAGTGAAATTTTAGCTGTTTGTAAAATACTTTTGGATAGTAGAGCATTTTTAAAATCAGAGATGACAAGTATAATAGATAAACTTATAAAGCAGTGTATTCCAAAAGAAAGCTATCTTAAAGTTTCAAAACTTATAGAAAATGAGAAGTTTCACTATATAGAACTTCAACATAAAAAAGAATTCCTTGAAAATCTTTGGGAAATAGGAGAAGCTGCACAGAAACATTTAAAAATGGAGATAGAGTATGAAAAGATAGATAAATCTATTGTAAAAAGAACTATTCTTCCAGTTGGGATAATGTTTTCAGAATATTATTTCTATGTTCTTGCTCATATAGATGGAATAGATAAAGAAAAGTATTTTGAAAATAAAGATGATGTATTCCCTACTATTTATAGAATTGACAGAATACAAGACTTTAAAATATTGGAAGAACATTTTCCAGTTCCATATAAAGAGCGATTTGAAGAGGGAGAGTTTAGAAAAAGAGTGCAATTTATGACAGGGGGAAAATTAAGAAAGTTAAAGTTTAAATATTTTGGAAACTCTTTAGAGGCTGTACTTGATAAAATTCCAACAGCACAGGTAATTGATGAGATAGAAAATGGATATTTGATATCAGCTGAAGTATTTGGAAATGGAATTGATAAGTGGATATTAAGTCAAGGAAAAGATATAATAATATTAGATTAAGAGAAGGTGTATAAAATATTTAATTGTGATAAATGTGGATTATGTTGTCAAAATTTAAAGATTTCTTCTTTATATAAAGATTTAGACAGAGGAGACGGTACTTGTATATTTTATAATGAAGATACTAAGCTTTGTAATATTTATGAAAATAGACCTATTATCTGTAATATTGAAAAGTTTTATAAAGTTTATTTTGCAGGTAAAATTAAAAAATATAACTACTATAAATTAAATTATGAGGCTTGTAAAAAATTGAAAGAGAAAATTTATTAATAATTAAAAACAAAGGAGGAACTTATGCTTAATTTTTTTAGCTTTTTCAGAAAAGATAAAGAAAAAAAAGATGAAGAAATGGAAAAGCATACTAGAGTAGGCAGTGGATTGTCTATTAATAACTCTATTAATCATGAAGTAGTTAATTTAAAAAAAACATATGCTAAACCAAAGACATACACAGGAAATAGAGAGTTATTTGATAGTGCTAAAAATAAAAGGGATTCAAAGATAAATGACTTTTCCAATAATAAAACCGTTGTAGATGAATACACTGGAAAAACATTAACATTAACTAAAAGAGAAGCAAAATTAAAATATGGAAAAAATTGGCAAGATCATGTTGCTGAAGCAGATCATATACTTCCTCTTAAGAGAATATTTGAAAAAATTGTAGGAAAAGCTTGGATTAAAGTAGAAAATGTTAAAAAAATAGCTAATAGTGAAGAAAATATGCAAACTATCTCTAGAAGTGTCAATAATGCAAAACGAGAGAGAAAGAATGATGAATTAGTAAGAGATGAAGAGTATTTAAAAAGAAAAGGTTTAAAAATTTCTGATGAAAAGAAAGAAATAGCTATAAAAAAAGGAAGAGAAGCTGAAAAATTCATTGATGAAGAATTGAGAAAATACGCTATTAAAAATGCTATTTCTTCTGGACATAATGCTGGAATGAAAGTAGCTAAACAGACTGCTGTAACAAGTGTCACGATAACAGGAATATTAAATACTGTAGATGTGATAAAAGGAAAAAAGACAGTAAGAGAGGCTACAAAAGATGTAAGTATTGCAACAGCAAAAGCTGCTATTACTGGTTATACTTTAGGAAGTGGAGGAAGTGTAGTTACTCATAGTTTAAGTTATTCAAAATCACCATTTTTAAAAGCTTTATCAAATAGTAATGTGCCAGCAAAAATTATTACAGCTGTAATAACAACAGGAGATATAGTAAAAAGATATAGCAATGGTGAAATATCAACTCAAGAATGTATACTTGAACTAGGAGAAAGGGGGCTAAATATAGCAACAGCGGGATATTCGATGGCAGTAGGACAGGCTTTAATTCCTATTCCAATAGTTGGAGGAGCGGTTGGAGCTTTAGTGGGTTCTGTGCTAACAAGTAAATACTACAACACATTAATATCTGAATTAAGAAATAAAGAACTAGCTCATAATGAACGTTTAAGAATTATGGCTGAATGTAAAGAAGCTACAAGACAAATAAGAGCTTTTAGAGAAGAATTGCAAACATATCTAGATAATTATTTTTATGATTATAAAAATTGTTTTGATGAAGCATTTTCAGAAATAGAAATATCTTTTAAAACAGGTAATGCAGATGGAATAATTTCAGGAGCAAATAAAATAACAAAAAAACTTGATGGAAAAGTTTACTATAATAATGTTAAAGAATTTAAAACATTTTTAGATAGTAAAGAGGTAGATGTATTTTAAAAAAGGGGAGTGAAAATTTATGCCAATACCATTTCTTGTAGGAGGATTAGCAGCTGCAGCTATAGGAGGATTAGCAGCACATAGCAAAGCCAAAGATTATAATAAAAGAGCTGAAAGTATATTAGAAGAAGCTGAGGATATATATTATTCAGGAAAAAGATCTTTGGAAGAAGCTCAGAAAGCAACAGAAGAGTCACTTTTAAAATTAGGTTATTCTAAAAAAGAAGTTTTAGAGACATCAGTTAAGCAATTTTTGGAGAATTACCAAAAAATCAAAGAAGTAGAAATAAAAAAATCTATTGGATTAAATGAAATAGCAAATTTTTCAATAAAAAATCAAGAAGCTTTAGAATTAAAAGAAATGAGTAATATTTATGAATCTGCTTTTTCAAAAGGAGCAACAGGAGCAGCAGCTGGTGCAGTTATAGCTTTGGCTGCTAGTGGTTCTCTACCAGTAGTAACAGGAGTTTTATCTACAGCAGGGGGCTTAGCAGTTGCTGGTAATATAGGAGCAGCAGCTGGTTTAGCTGGTTCTGCTTTATCTTTAGCAAGTAGTTTGACACCTCTTGCAGCAATAGCAGCTCCAGTTGTCCTTTTTACAGGAATATCTTCTGTGTTAAAGGCTGAAGAAAATTTAGAAAAAGCAAGAACTTCTAAGCATCAAGCAGAATTAGCTGTAGAAAAAATGGCAACTGCTGAGACTCTCTGTAGAGGTATATCTAGGAATGCAGAAATGTTTGATGAATTATTAGGTAAATTAAATGTGATGTTTTTACATTGTAATAATTTATTAACTGGTGTTATTAAAAGAAAAACTTGGTTTTTTAATAAAAAAGTTAAGAGTAAATCTTTAACAGAAGATGAATTAAAATTAATAGCTGTTACTAGAGCTTTGGCAGGAGCAGTAAAAGCAATAATTGATACTCCAATTTTAAATCAAGAGGGAGAAATTTCTAAAAAATCTAATCTAGTATATAAAGAAACAAATACAAAATTGAATAACTTTGCAACTGCTATTAAAGAAATTCAAAGAAGTAATATAGAACAAGTTAATACCTCAAATAAAATTAATATAAAAAATGTTTTATTTATAACATTTGTTTTAAGTTTAATTTTAGGAGTATTTTATTTTTTTTACATCTAAATTAATATAACTTTTAAGAAAAATAATAATGTATAATATAATCTTTCATTTAAAAAAGTGTAGGGAATTTTGATAGTAGTTCTAATATAAAAAAGTATTAATATTAAATACGGTATTATATTAAAAAATAAAATATTGATAAATATGTTTATTACTTTAGATAGAAAAATATAGATTTTAATCTACTTGTTAGAATAGGAATATTTAAAGAAAAAGTAATGGTTAAGGAGGAATAAATGGGAATATTTGATTTTTTTAAAGGGAAAAGAAACGAAGAACAAAAAGAAAGTAAAAGTATAGATCAAGTTTTGAATGAAATCCAAGATGAAAGTAGATATGATGATACAGAAATACTGGATACAACCCAAGAAGAATATGAAAATTATGAAGAGGATTTAGTTCAAGAAGAGTATGTAGATTATGAAGGACATGAAGATAAAGAAAAACATATAGAAGAAGATATTATTAATATTGATATTGGAAAATTATATAATAAAATTAACCAATTAGGAAAAAGATATGAGCGAGATTCCGACATAATATGTTTAAAAGCACTTTGTAAAACTGCTGAAAATGAAGAAAATATTTCAGCAATACTAGAAGTTGCACAAAATTTAATAGAAAAATATCCACATAATGAAGAAATTTTAGATTTACTTTCTAATGAAGAGGAAACAGAAATGGAAACAATTTCTTTAGAAGAATTAATTGAAAGGTTAGAATTAAAATATAGTGGGACAGAAATAGTTACAATAAAAGCTTTAGCAAAAGAAGTACAAGGATTAAATCAAGAAATTGCAATAAGAAAGAGCTTAAAAAAATTATTAATAAAAAATCCTTTTGATAAGGATATTATAAATTACTTGGATTCAATGGAAGAAAGAAATAAGAATATGATTTTCATAAAAGGAGTTACTTATATTGAAGCACTTCAAAAAAATTTCGAATTAATGGGAAAAGAAGAAATAGAAATCAAAGAAGGGATTCAAGAAATAGAAGAAAACTTTGAAAAAATATTAGAAGATCTTGAAGATGAAGAAGATGAATTAGTAAAGGAAATAGTAAGAGAATCTTTTGAAAAATATTTTAATTCAAGATCTATTGATTTATATATTGGAAAAAGTATGGTTAAACAAAAAGAATGGAAAAGATATATGATGACAGAACCAAGTTTTAACAAAGGAAAAGAAAATCCTGTTGATAGTATTACATGGATAGAAGCTTTAAAATTTTGTAATAAAGTAAGTGAATATTACGGATATGAACCAGCTTATAAGATAGAAAAGAATAGATTATCCAAAATAGTTTATAGAAATAAAATGGAAGTAAATCCTGAAATAGCTGATTTTTCTAAAGTAGAAGGTTATAGACTTCCAACATTTTTAGAAGCTATAAGATTTTATGGAATAACAAATGATGATAGCTATGGATGGTGTTATGATTCTTCACCAGAAGATGATGAAAATGAAATAAACAGTATGACTGATGTTATTTTTTTTGGAGATAGTGAAGAAGAAGCTTTAAAAAATACAACAAAATTTATTAAGAAAAAATATATCTATCAAAATAAAGATATAAATAGATGGGTAATTGAAAATAATATAGGTACTTATGAGGAGAAAATTAAAAACTATTATGAAGGAGATAGTGATATAAGTCTTCGTATAGTAAGAACTGCAAACTGTAAATAAATTGAGCAAATGTATATGGCAAAAATATCGATTATAACTATAAAGGTGTCAGAAAATAAAAACTCACTGGCATTTTTGTATTGAATAAAACTTCTTTTATCTATAATAAAATAATATTTTTCTCCAACAATACTATGTACACATATTATAGCAGGAGGTATCGACTTATGAGAAAAAGATTATCATATAGAAGAGCAAAGAAAGGTATAGCAGAACAGTATAGTATTTCAATCAATCAAGATATTATAAGAAGTCTTGGTATTTCTCCTGATAGTAGAAGAATTGAAATGTTTTATGATAGAGTTAATAAAAGGCTTATAATTAGAAAATCAGAAAAAGAATAAATAAAACAGATGTTAAGAAATGAGAGGTCAGCCTCTCATTTTTTTATGTAACAATATATATGTATAGAAGAGAATAGTAGGAGAAGAACTGTATGAAAAATTTTTCTTTTTACTAACAATATACGTGTACATAATATAATGTTTTTTATACTAAGAGCAGGAAAAAACTGTATTAACTGATACAGAATTACCTATTTTTTATTTTGTTTACTTTTGATGTATAAGTTGTTGAAATACAGTAAATAACAGCTAAAAAGGGCTAAAAACAGCATAAAACACAGTAAATTAAGGTGTTTTAAGTATTTATACAAGAGCAAAGTGAAAGAAAAGAAAGTAACCATACTCACCTAAAATATGTAAATATACAAAGAATACACTAGGTTACTATATATCCTTATCTTAAGCATTACAGTGTGGTGGGCATATGACCTGTTATGCTTCTAGGGTAGCTCTTCTGTCTTTTAGGAGACAGAAGAGAAAAATAATATCTTCCCACCACTTAATACTTATCATTTAATTAATTTCAAGGAGGAAAATTATGTTAGATACAATAGGAATGAAAGCATCTTTAGGAGAATCAACAGGAGAGTATAAGCAATTATTAGTTTGGGAAAAAATAATTGAGACTATAACTAATATGAGAAACTGTGATAAAATAAAAACTTATAGTAACTTTAATAATCCACTTTATAAAGATAAATTAGAAGTAGGATTTAGATTTTCTTATCCTAGGTCTTCTAAACCCAATAATGCATACTTAGTTAAGAGTAAAGAAGAGTGTCTAAAAGCAAATAAAACATTTGTAAAGAATCTTTTAGAAAGTCTAAATAGCTTAGATATTACTCCAGAAGAAAATGTTGAAATACTTAAGTATGTAAAGGAGAATCTAAAGATATTTATCACTAGAGTAGATGTTGCATTTACTTATATTATGCCAGAAACACATAAGTTTGAGGAATACCTTAATATGTATAAAATCTTAGGGGATATATACAAGATAAAAAATCCAGAAGGAGAAACTATAGATTTTGGCTGGAGTAAAAAGAAAGAAAGTATATACTTTTCTGATGGAAAAGATTTAAAAAGCTATAATAGGAAAATTATTATTTACAATCAAGCGGAGAAAATTAGAAGTGGAAAGTTATCTAAGGGAGAACTGGAACTTACTTATCAGCAAAATTCAGATTTAAATAGAAGAATGAGAATAGAAGTATCTAAGAGAATAAAAAGAAATCCTTTTACCTTAGAACAGTTTGCTGAGTTTGATATATATTCAGCATATGTATATTCTTATGCTGAATATCTTATAGATACTTTACTAAATCCTGAAGATGTTGAAAGAGTAAAAATACAAAAACTAATGGCTTTGATTGATATGATAAAGGGATGGAGAAAATATATTACTTTTACTTATCAGGCTTTTATAGCAGTAAATAGAGAGTATATATATGATTGGGACATCTTAAAACAAGCTATAATGGATACATCTTCAAATGAAAATACAGGGTATCATGGAACTTCAACAGCTAAAAAAATATTAAAAGAGATTGAAAAAACAGACGGCATTATTTATTTTGATGTATTTAAAACTATTGAAGATATAAGAAAAATGATTTCTAAATATTGTAAAGGAGGAAAATAAAATGGGATTTCAATTAAAGAGTAATATGGATGAAAAAGGAATATTAAAACAGTCGTATATAGGAACTACTTTTGGAAGAGTATATATCAATTCCTGTATAAAAGATTATGAGTTTATTACTCCTAATAAACTAAGAATAGGAACTAATACAATAAGTCTTCCTGACAAAACTCAATATGGGAATATTATATATACTCATTCAACTCTAAGAGATTTTAATGTAGGTGTATTACTGACATATTTCAATGTAACTGATTATTTCTTAGAAAGATTAATAAGAGAGAATATAAACTGTTCTTTTGAGAATATTTATTTTCTTAAGGACATACCTTTAGGTGATATAGATAAGTACAGCTTACTTAAGCCAGTTTATCATAGATACATTTCAACTAAGAAAAATAAGCCTTCAGTTTTAAGAAAAATAGAAGATAACTTAAAGAAAAGGAATAAAGAAAGCTATAATATAGGCTATGATAAAATGGTTTTATATGATGTTCCTTGTATAATAGAGGAGTCAAAGCTTAGAATACTAGATAATCTTAGGATAGACATATCTGAACTTTTAAATATATCTGTAAATGAAAGAAATATTTCTTGTGTTTTCAACTGCCTGTCACTAGGAGTATCTAAGTTTGATAGAGTGGAAATTATATTAGAAAAGGTAAGTAATCTGTATTCAGGTAATTTACTTTATGGAAAGCAGATAAAAGAGATTAAGCTTATCAAAATTTAATTCAATATATAGGGGACTTTTTGTTTTATAGTATTGTACAATAGAGAGCTAAGTAGGATCTTAGCTCTCTACACCAAGCTTTTATCTATCTGTTATAAAGGTTTTAAAGGCGTTTATAATCGATTTTGGTTTTCTTGAGATAAAAATTACAACCGATGCTTTGAAGTGCCTTAAAATCAAAATAGAGAGCTTACAGAGGATTTTTAAGATGTATAAAAATCTCTTAAACTCAATATTATAATGTGTTTTATGACAGGTGAAAAAGAGTTTTTTCTTATGATATATAAGGAAGTAAAAAATAGTTGTTGATTTTTAGCTAATTAAGTAAATTATGATATAATAAAAACGTATAAACGCGTTTAAATGATTTTCGTAAAAAAATAAACACGTTTATACGCGTTTATATATTCTATAAAAAAGAAACTACCTTTTATTGATTTTTTATGTTATAGTCTATTTGACTAAAATAAAATGGTTAGGTAAAATTAGAAAATGGTTAGGTAAATAAATAAAAAATAGAAGCTTCAGTATTATAATGATGTCAAATTCTTTATTTTAAGATGGAATGAAAGAATAAAGAAGTGGTTAGGTAAAATTAGAAAATGGTTAGGTGCTAAATTAGGAAGGAGCAATTATGGAAAAATCTAAAATAAATTCTTTAATAGATATAAACTATATAAAAACAACCTCAGAAAACAAGTATTTTGATGTTAAATCATCAAAAATAAAAGCTAGTGACTTAGCTCCTCATTTTTCAGCTTTTGCAAATGCAGAAGGAGGAATTCTAGTGATAGGAGTGAGTGATAAGACAAGAAGTATAGAAGGAGTAAAAAGTTTATCTCACGATAAGTATAACGATATTATATCAGCTCCAAAAGAATGTTGTTCTCCAATGCCTAATTATCAAGTAGAACCTTTAAAAGTAAAGAATGAGAAAGGTGAAGATGATGAAATTATCTTATTTCATATAGAGGCTGAAACTGAAAGAGTAATAAGAACAACAAGTGGAACTACTTATTTAAGAATAGGAGATAGAAGCAAGGAATTAAGAGGAGAGGACTTAATTAATTTAGAGTATGCGAGAAATACAAGACGTTTTGAAGATGAAATAAATAGAGAAGCTAAGCTAGAAGATCTAGATTCAGAGCTTTTAAAAGAATATAAATCTAAAATATCAGCTACAGAGCTATCTGATGAACAGGTATTAAAGGCTAGAGGTTTTTTAAAAGTGAAAGAAAATAAAAAATATTTAACAAATGGAGCTTTACTATTATTTGCTAAGAATATAATGGAGTTTTATCCAAATTGTAGAGTAAGATTTTTAAGATATGAAGGTAATTCTATGCAAGTTGGAGAAAGGATCAATATTATAAAAGATATAAATATAGAATGTTGTTTATTGAAGATAGTAGATAAAGTGAGAGAAGTAATTTCATTACAATTAAGAGATTTTATGATATTGAATAGGGAAACAGGAAAGTTTATGAGTGTACCTGAATATCCCGAGTTTGCATGGCTTGAAGGAATTGTAAATGCAGTCACTCATAGAGAATATGCTTTTCAAGGAAACTATATAATGGTTGCTATGTATGATGATAGATTAGAAATTACAAGTCCAGGTAAACTTCCGAATATAGTTACTTTGAAAAATATAAAAGAAACAAGATACTCTAGAAATCCAAGAATTGCTAGAGTTTTAACTGAATTTGGGTGGGTAAGAGAGCTTAATGAAGGAGTAAAAAGAATCTATGAAGATATGAAAATGTTTTTTTTAGATGAGCCACAGTATTCAGAGCCAAATAATAATGTAAAGCTAGTTTTAAAAAATAATATCATAATGAGAAAAGTAAGACAGAATGATAAATTGGAAAGTTCTATTGGAGAAGAAATATGGAAAAAATTAGATGATACTGATAAAAAAATAATCTTATATATAGCAAATAGAGGAAAAGCTAATAGAAAAGAGTTAGAAGAAGAAACTGGAAAGGCAGCAACAACTGTTAATAGAAGAATAAAGCGACTAATAGAAGAAGAAATAATAATTAGAATAGGGGATAAAAGTGATCCAAAACATTATTTAAAATTGAAATAAAAATTAGGGGTACGTTGTCACAGTTAGGTGCGCCACTTGGCTAAATTAAATATTTAAGAATAAACAGTCGTTTCAAATTAATGAAACGACTTTTTTGTTTTTATGATATACTATATTCAAATAAAATAATTTTATTAGAACACTCTTAAAAATATAAAAAAACAATAAAAAATTAAATTTAGAAAAAATAGGTAGTTAAGAGGTGGATGTTATGAAGGAGACATATTTGCAAAGTTATCTTGTAGAGAATTATATATTTATTGCAATGATAGTGGGAACATTTTTTGTAGCTTCTATGAAATCAGCAGTAGATAGATTTTTAAAAAGACAACTTGTTATTAATATGTCTCTTCTTTTAATTTTATCAATAATAGAATTTTATTTAGATTATCATAAAAATAAAACTTTAATAGGAGAAAATTTTATATTATTAAAATTGATTTATTGCTCATTAAAACCTCTAATTATGGCTATAGTGGTAAGTGTAATGAAACCTAAAAATAGGTTAATCTATATTCCAGCAATCTTAAATTTTTTACTTTATTGTAGTTTAACTTTAAATAATAGATTATTTTCTTTTGATATTTTAAATAGTTTTGGAAGTGAACTTTGGAAATATGGATATATTATAACTAATTGGATATATTGGAGTATTTTTCTTCTTGTATTAGATCTCAAATTTTATAGAAATACAAAAGTAAATCCTCTTTTAGCTTTTTTTGCTATATTGTGGTTGATGAGTGCAAATATTATAGATGCCATAGGGGGAAAAATAGGAATAATGAATCATACTTATGCTGTAATTTTTTTATTTTACTATCTTGTAGTACATGTACAAATCTCTCAACAAATAAATGAGGAGAAGGAGATAAAGTTAAAAGAGCAAAGAATGTCCTTGATGCTTTCACAGATACAGCCTCATTTTCTTTATAATACATTGAATACTATAACAGCTCTTTGTAGAATAAATCCAAAATTAGCAGAGGAAACAACAATAAAATTTTCTAAATATCTGAGAGAAAATATGCATAGTATGGGTAAAAATGATACTCAGCTTTTTTCTAAAGAATTGGAACATACAAATATATATCTTGATATAGAAAAACTAAGATTTGGTGACAGAGTAAAAGTTGAATATGATATAAAAACAGATGATTTTAACATGCCAACCCTTACTCTGCAACCAATAGTAGAGAATGCAGTTAAACATGGAATTTGTAATAAAGTTGAAGGTGGAACTATAAAGATTTCTACAGAGAAAAAAGGAAAGGATCATATAATAATAATTTCAGATAATGGAATAGGATTTGAGATGGGAAAAGCATTGAATGATGGTAGAACTCATGTGGGAATACAAAATGTAAAGGAGAGATTGAAAATTATTGTTGATGCAGAGCTTGAAATTACAAGTTTTATAGGGATAGGAACAGTTGTAAAGATTATTATTCCTGGAAAGAAAAAATATATGAGATTGGAGAGTGGAAAAAGACGTGAAATACTTAGTATTGGACGATGAGGTACTTGCAGGAGAATATTTAGCAACATTAATAAAAGAAGTTGATGAAAAAGCAAAAGTAATAGTAATAAATAATCCTATTAAAGCTTTAGAGATTATTAAAGAATCTTTTGATGTATGTTTTATTGATATACAGATGCCAGGATTAAATGGGATAGAGTTTGCAAATGAACTTAAAAAATTACATTCAAAAATTAATATAATATTTGTAACAGGATATTCAAACTATATGGGTGAAGCTTTTAAATTAGATGCAAGTGATTATATTATGAAACCAGCAAATGTAGAGCAAATACAACATGCACTTGAAAATCTTAGATATTCTGTATCTGAAAATATATCCCCAGAGAAAGAGAAAAGAATACAGATAACTTGTTTCGGAAATTTTGAAGTACTTATAGATGGAAATCCTGTAAAATTTAAATTTGAAAAAACTAAGGAACTACTAGCATATCTTGTTCATAGAAAGGGAGCAAGGTGCAGTTCAAAGGAAGTTATTGCAAATTTATGGGAAGATGATGGGCATGATTCTTATTATAGAATGCTAAAAAAAGATTTACAAGATGTTTTAAATAATTTAGGATGTGGAGAGATGATATATAGTGAAAGAGGTAAAATTGGACTTTCAAATTTACAATGTATTCAATGTGATTATTTTAAATGGTTGGAAAATGTTGAAGAGGGAAGAAAATTGTATCATGGAGAGTATATGGCACAATATTCATGGGGAAGTGAAACTAATGCTTTTTTAGATATGGACAAATACAAAGAATAAGAATTTAGAAAAAAATGTTTGAAAAAAATAAAAATATTTCTAATCATTGACACTTCTTTGACGGAGTGAGTGGTATAGTAAAAATGTAATTATATAAATTATATTTTTAGGAGGTATTTTTAATGAATGAAAGTAGTAAAGTTAGATTGCCTAATAAGGTAGAGGCTATAATTCCAATTGTTTTTCTTTTAGCAGTAATGATTACAAACTATGCTTTAGGTTGGGGACTTGATCCACATATTCCTGTAACTCTTTCGTGTGGAGTTGCTATGATTATTGGAAAACTGTGTGGATATAGTTATAAAGATATGCTTGCAGCAGGACTTGAAGCTGTTAATCAATCTTTAGAAGCTATAATTATAATTCTTCTTGTAGGATGTTTAATAGGATCATTTACAGCTTGTGGGACTATCCCAGCAGTTGTATACTATGGATTAAAACTTCTTACTCCAGCTATATTTCTTCCTTTTGTAACAACTCTTTGTGCAGTTGTAGGAATTGCTCTTGGGTCAGCTTGGACAGTAACAGCAACACTTGGAATTGCATTTATGGCAATAGGAACAACAATGGGATTAAATCCAGCACTTATAGCAGGAGCTATTCTTTCTGGAGCATGTTGTGGAGATAAATTCTCACCACTTTCTGACTCAACAAATCTAGCTGCAGGTTCTGCACAAACTGGACTTTTTGATCATGTGGCTGCTATGGTAACTACAACTTTTCCTAGTTTAGTTCTAGCTGTACTTTTATATACATTCTTCTCGCTTTCAAAAGTTGGAACATATGATCCTACATTAGCAACTGAATTATCAAGTGCAATACTAGATCATTATACATATATGAGTCCAATTTTACTTATACCTATTTTATTGATAGTAGTTGTAGCAGTAATAAAAATGCCAGCTATTCCTTCAGTAGTACTACTTTCATTACTTGGATGTGTATTTGCTATAATATTCCAAGGAACTGGAATGGCTGATTGTATCAAGATACTTCACTATGGATATGAAGCTGAATCTAGTAATGCTCTATTTTATAAGCTTGTAAATAGAGGTGGAATGGATAGCATGCTTTGGACTAACAACCTTGTAATTGTTGCTGTTGCATTTGGAGGAATACTTCAAAAAATAGGTTCAGTAGAGTCATTGCTTGGTGGATTAATAAAGAAAGTAAAAACTCCATTCCAATTAGTTCTTGTAACACTTGCAACAGGAGTATTTTGTATTACAACTATGTGTGACCAATACTTAGGATTGATAATTCCAGCATCAATGTATAAAGATAATTATGATGAGATGGGACTTGGTAGAAATATGCTTTCAAGAACTCTTGAAGATGGAGGAACTTTATGGTCACCACTTGTTCCATGGTCATCATGTGGAGCATATCATGCAGCAGTACTTGGAGTACCAACACTTGCATACCTACCATATTGTTTTATGAATATAATAAATCCTATCTATGCTATTGTTACTTTAAGTTGGGGTGGAAATATTCTATATGCTGATGGATCAAGAACAAATGTTTTTGGTAAATTAAAGAAAGGTCGTGGACCTGCTCAAGCACCAGAGAAAGCTTATGAAAAAGCTATGAAAGCTCTTGCTAGAATAAGAAATTCTGAAGGAGCTAAAGCATTATAAAATTAAAGAGATTAATATTTTAAAGAGAGGAAATATGATGGAATATTATGGAATATTATGGAATTATGCCAGAACGAAAATTATGGGTAAAAGTTGCAGTTATAATATTTGCTATCTATACTATTTATAGCTCGATTATAAATCATAATCTATTTTATTTACCTTTTGGAGTTATTATGATTTTTGCAACTTTTTCAAATAGAAAACATATAATTTCACAAGAGGGAGTAGATATTCTCTATACGATTTGTGGGGCTCAATTTCATAATAGATGGAGTTGGAATGAGATAGAGAATATTCATACTGATTCAATTACTTCAAAACCAAATGTAGAATTACATTTTGGAAAGGGTATGATAGGAAGAAGATTTATTCTATCAAAAGAAAATAGTGAAAAGGTGCTAACTCTTGCTAAAAAAATGAATTCAAAGATCTATATTTCAGAAGTAAAAAGAAAAAAATAGAGAGTAAAAATCGGGGAAATTTATGAATAAGAATGAAAACTTTTTATTTATAATTTTCCTCTTTTTCATTTTGCTAGATTTATGCTAAAATATAAAAAAGCAAAAGGCAGGTGAAAAGATGATAATTTTAAAGGAACTTAAAAATTTTACTGATGGAACTTCAAGTGAAATAGATATAAAAAACTATATATTAGAACATCCTGAGGATATAGAAAAAATGTCTGCTAGAGAATTAGGAAAAGCAACTTTTACTAGTGCAGCATCTGTAACAAGATTTTGTAAAAAATTAGGGTATAAGGGATATCCTGAATTTAGATTTAAATTTATGAGTGAATTGAAATTTTCAATGGGAAAAAATAATGAGAATATAGAATTAGTTGCTACTGAAAATGTTGTAACTATTGTAAGAAAGGTTACAGAGATTCAAAAAAGAGCCATAGAAGAAACATCAGAAGGATTAAGTTTTGAGAAATTAAAGAAAATAACAAAGGGTATTCATAATGCTGAAATAGTTGATTTTTATGCCTTTGATTTAAATTATTATCTTACACAATATGGGTGTAGTCAATACTTCCATGCTAGAAAAAAGACAAATACCTATACAGCTACAAATATGCAGGCGATAAATGCTCTTATGAGTGATGAAAAGCATTTTGCGATTTTTATAAGTCATACTGGAGAAAATGGACGTCTTGTTGAAATTGCAAAGATTTTAAAAGAGAGAAAAACTAAGATTTTAGTAATAACTGCTAATAAGAATAGTACTCTTACAGAAATAGCAGACGATTATCTCTTTGCTTCAGCTCCTAAAACATTTCAAGAGTTTTTATTTCCAGCTTTTTACAGTTCAGTAAAATATATTTTAGATATTTTATGGGGAATAGAATTTTCAATGGAGTATGAGAAAAATATAAAGCTAAATAAGGTTTATGATAAGATAGGAGAAAAAGCTCTTTGGGGTCTTTTGAAAAAAATTGATTTGGGATATACAAAGTAAAAAAAGTTAAAAAGAAATGGAGATTTTGAAAGATTTCTGTTTCTTTTTTTGTTTTTTGAAACAATGAAACAAAAAAATAGATAAAAGTTTAAGTTTTTTTGAAATGATGAAACTGTTTTCTTGTGAAATGTTTTAAAACGAAATAAATTATGCTATAGTTGATTTATAAATAATAAAACAGTTCAAGTAAAAATATGGAGGTAAAAAATGGCTCAAATAAAAAGAGATTATCCAAAACTTGCAAAAGATATTATTCGTGAAGTAGGAGGAAAAGAAAATATAGTAAATGCTACTCGTTGTGCAACAAGACTTCGTTTAGTTTTAAAAGAGACTCCAGAGGGAGCAAAGGAAAAAGTTCAAGAACTTACAGGAGTTATAACTGTTGTAGAAAATTCAGGACAATTCCAAGTAGTTATAGGAACTCATGTTGGAGAAGTTTATGAGAATGTTATGAAAAATCTTAATCTTGAAGCTATGTCAGAAGAAGAGGTAGAGACAAAACAATCTCTGTTAAATAGAATAATAGCAACAATGTCAGCTGTATTTGCACCTTTTATCTATATACTTGCAGCAGCGGGAATATTACAAGGAATATTGATTTTAATTAATCTATTTTGGCCACAATTTGCAACAACAGGAACATATGAAATTCTAAGTCTTATCTCTTGGACACCATTTGCATTTTTACCAATATTAATAGGAATAACTGCATCAAAACATTTTAAATGTAATACATTTATAGCAGTAACATGTTGTGCAGCTCTTATAAATCCAACTTGGGTTGAGATTGCAAAGAGAATTACAGAAGGAGAAGTAGTAAACTTTCTTTTCTTTAATCTTTCAGGAGTAACTTATGGTTCATCTGTTCTTCCACCATTATTTCTTGTATTAGTTCTTTCTTACTTAGAACACTTTCTATCTAAGAGAATTCCAGAGATAATGAAAGCTCTTTTAGTTCCATTTATCTGTATGATAGTTATGGTTCCACTTACAATTTTAATTATTGGACCACTTACAAATGGTGGAGCTGAAGCAGTTGCAGTTGGATTTAATCTATTGATGGAAAAAGCACCTCTTTTAGGAGGAATTTTAATAGGTGGACTTTGGGAGGTATTTGTAATATTTGGAGTTCACTGGGGAATAACACCAATGGTTATGGCAAACTTTAGTATATATGGTTATGATGCTTTCCAAGCATTCCAAACTTTAGCAGTTATAGCTCAAATAGGGGCAGCAATTGGTTGCTTTATTAAATCAAAAAATAGTGAACTTAAAAAAGTTGCACTTTCAGCAAGTGTTACAGGAATATTTGGGATTACAGAACCAACACTTTATGGAGTTACACTTCGTTTGAAAAAACCATTTATTTGTGCTTGTATAGGTGGAGCTATATCAGCAGCAGTAATGAGTTTCTTTAATACAGTTTACTATGCTTATGCAGGACTTCCTGGAATTTTAACAATAGTAAATGCAATAAATCCTACTGATACTAAAGGATTTATAGGAATGGTAATAGGATCTGTTCTTGCAATAATTGTTCCTATGATTCTTGTTTTAGTTGTTGGATTTGATGATCCAAAAGAAAAATAAAGTTTTATAAAATAATAAAATAAAGAGAGGTCAGAGATATGGGATATAAATTACCAGATAATTTTTTATGGGGAGGAGCTGTTGCAGCTCATCAAATAGAGGGAGCTTGGAATGTTGATGGTAAAGGAATAAGTGTTGCTGATGTTATGACAGGAGGAGCAAGGGATAAAATGAGAAAAATAACAGATGGAATAGTTGAAGGGGAATACTATCCTAACCATGAAGCAACAGATTTCTATCATCACTATAAAGAGGATGTAGCTCTTCTTGCAGAGATGGGATTTAAATGTTTTAGAACAAGTATAGCTTGGACAAGAATTTTTCCAAATGGAGATGAGGAAACTCCAAATGAAGCTGGATTAAAATTCTACGATGATTTATTTGATGAACTTTTAAAATATGGAATTGAACCAGTAATAACTTTAAGTCATTTTGAAATGCCTTACCATTTAGCAGAAAGTTATGGGGGATGGATAAATAGAAAAGTAATAAATTATTTTGTAAAATATGCAGTAACAGTAATGGAACATTATAAAAATAAAGTTAAATATTGGATAACATTTAATGAGATAAACAATCAATCAAATACTTCTAGTGATATTTTTGGATGGACAAATTCAGGGGTAAAATTTTCTGACTATCAAAATCCGAGAGAAGCTATGTTCCAAGCAGCACACCATGAATTTGTTGCTAGTGCATTAGTTGTAAAAAAAGGACATGAGATAAATCCTGAATTTAAAATAGGTGGAATGTGTGGTTGGGTACCAATTTATCCATACTCTTGTAATCCAGAAGATGTTATAACAGCAGTGGAAGAGATGCACGAAAGATATTATTTTATGGATGTATTAGTTAGAGGACACTATCCAGCTTATGCAAAATCAATGTGGAAAAAACAAGGAGTTACTCTTCAAATAGAAGAGGGAGATGCTGAAATCCTTGCTGAGGGAAAAATTGATTATGTAGGAATAAGCTATTATATGTCAAGTGCAGTTAAAGCAGATGCAGAAAATGATATTTCATCATCATCTGATGGTTCAACATTAAAAACTGTAAAAAATCCATATGTAAAAGCAAGCGACTGGGGATGGCAAATAGATCCTGTTGGACTTAGATATTCTCTTGCAACTTTATATGAGAGATATGAACTTCCTATCTTTATCATTGAAAATGGATTTGGTGCAATAGATATTCTTGATGAAGATAAAAATTGTGATGATACATATAGAATTGAATATTTAAAAGCTCATATTGAAGAGATGAAAAAAGCTGTTGAAATTGATGGTGTAGAAGTTATGGGATATACACCTTGGGGATGTATAGATGTAGTTTCATTTACAACAGGTGAACTTAGAAAACGTTATGGTTTTGTATATGTGGATAAAAATGATGATGGAACAGGAACAGGAAATAGATACAGAAAAAAATCATTTGAATGGTATAAAAATGTAATTAGAAGTAATGGGGAAGATTTATAAAATAAGATTTTAAAGATATGGGTTAAGGGTAATAATATAGAACAGAGGTATTGCTGGAATTTCAGTAATACCTCTGTTTTGGTTTTATATTTAGCTAGCTTTTTCCATTTTAGAAGTGTAGATTTTAGAAAGTTCTCCCTCAGTTATATTTTTACTCTTAACATCAAGAATAACTCTACCCTTATCAAGCATAATAATTCTATCAGAGTATTTTATAGCATCTTTTAAATTATGAGAGATCATCATAGCAGTTATATTTTGTTTATCAATAAGTTGTTTAGTTTTTTCCATTATCATTTTAGAAGTCTTAGGATCTAGTGCTGCTGTATGCTCATCTAAAAGAAGAAGCTCAGGTTTTTTAAGTGTTGCCATAATAAGAGAAAGAGCTTGTCTTTGACCACCAGAAAGAAATTTAACTTGAGTATTAAGTTTGTTTTCAAGTCCTAAATCAAGTTCTTTTAAAATATCTTTAAATTTCTCAATATTATCTTTTCTTATTAAAGATCTTAAAGAGAATTTTTCACTTTTTTTCATAGCTAGAGAAAGGTTTTCTAAAATTGTCAATGATGGAGAAACTCCTTTTGAGGGATCTTGATGAACTTTTCCAATTTTAAGAGCTCTCTCTTCCTCTTTTAAAGAACTTATATTCTCTCCACTTAAAGTTATACTTCCACTATTTTCTTTTAGAGACCCACTAATAAGATTGAAAAGAGTACTTTTTCCACAACCATTTGAACCAAGAACAGCTACAAATTCACTTTCCTCTACCTCAAGATTAAAATTATTGAAAATATTTACCTCATTTTCTGTACCTTCATTAAAACTTTTACTAAGATTTTTTATAGTTAACATAGTTATTACCTCTCTTTAATATTTCTTTTAAAATTGAAAAGTGACATATTATTATATCCAATAAAAATAATAACAATTGCAGCACTAATAGCCTTTAAATCAGTAGGAGCAAAACCTAAATCTATTGCAAATCCACCAATTAATTTATAGCTTATAGCTCCTAAGATAGCTCTAGTAGTTCCCTTTATTTTAGTAGATCTCTTTAAAATTGTATCTCCAATTATTATTGAAGCAAGAGCAGATACAATAATTGAAGTTCCCATATTTATATCTGAAAACCCTTGAGATTGAGCCATTAAAGCACCACTTATAGCTACAATACCATTTGATAAAACAAGACCTAAAAGTTTAAATTTATCACAGCTGACACCTAGAGATTTTACTAAAGTTTCATTATCTCCAGTGGCTATAAGAAGGTATCCAATCTCTGTTTTTAAAAAAAGATCCATAAGAATTTTTATTATAAGTACTATAACTATTAAGACAACAATTTTATTACCATAATCAAAAATAGAACTATTATTATATAGTGGAATATTTGCTTTTGAGTTTATTCTTAAATTTACAGAATAAAGAATAGTCATTGTAAGTATTCCAGCAAGAAGAGATGCCATCTTCATCTTAATATGAAGAAAATATGTGATAATTCCTGCTAGAGAACCAAAGATAAAAGCAAATATTGTACTTGTAATAGGATTAAATCCATTTGTTATAAATTTTGCAAAGATAAATGCTCCTAAAGGAAAAGTTCCTTCAACAGACATATCTGGAAAATCTAATATTTTATATGTAATAAATACTCCTATTGCAAGAACTGCAAATATAAGTCCCTGTTCTAGTGATATAGTAATAAATGAATTCATATAAGTACCCCTTTGATTATTTTATAAATATAGCTCCTTCAAAAGCTGGATTAGTTTTTTCTAATTTTAATTTTTTCATTGTATTTTCATTGACAATTTTAGTTGTATTTTTTAAACTTTCAACTGGAAGATCTTTAGGGCTAACTTTATCAACAAGAATTTTTTTAGCCATAGCACCAGTTTGTTTTCCTAATTCATAGTAGCTAAGTCCATCAGTCATAAGAAGTCCACCTTTTACAGGACCCTCTTCAGCAGCTATAGAGATCAATCCTCTTTCAATAGTTGATTTAGCTATAAGTCCTGCTGCAGAAGCAACAATGTTGTCTGTAACTGCATATAGAGCATCAGCTTTAGATGCAAGAGAGTTAATAGCTTGAGGAATATCATTTATATTATTTACTCCAACTGCTATAATCTCTAAATCTAAGTTTTTAGCAATCTCTTTAGCTTGTGCCACTTGAATTTCTGAATTAGATTCACTTGTATTGTAAATAATACCAACTTTTTTTATTTCAGGATCTAATTGTTTAAATAATGCTAATTGTTTATCCATAGGACTAGCATCAGTTGTTCCAGTAACGTTTCCTCCAACATCTTCTAAAGAATTAACTAATTGAGAGTGTACAGGATCAGTAACAGCACTGAAAAGAACTGGTATAGTATCAGTAGCTTGTTTAGCTGTTTGAGCAGATATAGTTGCTATTCCAAAGATAAGATCAACTTTATCTGCAACAAATTTTTGTGCTATAACTCCCGCAACTCCTGTGTCTCCCTGTGAGTTTTTATATATGATATTTGCATCGACCCCTTGAGCTTTAAGTTCATCTTCAAAACCTTGTCTTACAGCATCAAGAGCTGGATGTTCTGCAAATTGAGTTATTCCAATGGTAAATGTTTCATTAGCTTTAACAGGCATAACCTGTAAAAGAAATATTAAAAGTGTTAAAAAAGCCATTTCTACAAATCCTACTATTCTACTTGTTTTCATTTTTCCTCCCTTTGTCTTAAAAATAAAAAAGCCTTTTTACAAAATTGTAAAAAGGCAGTTATACACAAATAGATACACTAAAAAAAGTGCATTGATTATTATATTTTATGATCCCTACTATTCTACAATTCTACAAGTTTTTATTTTTAAGACTTCTACTATTCTACTTGTCACCTTTGTGACTCTACTATTTGTGCTGATTATATACCTATAAGTTTTTTTTGTCAATAAAATTTTAATATTTTATTTTATAAACAACTTTTTTAATTTTTTCACTGTTTCCAGATTTTAAGCAAGGCATATGAGGCTCTTCAGGGAAGAAAAGAATAAATCTACCAGCTTTCATTGTATAAGTAAGTTCAATGTCTCCATTTAAAGCTTGGAAATCTTTTTCTGGATTAAATTCATTCTTAGCAGTTGTATTTTCTAAAGCAGCATAACCGAATTTTTCTTCACCATCTATAATAAGTTGAATATCAATATACTCTTTGTGAATTTCAAAAAATGTATCTTCAACATTTTTAGGAATCACATTTTCTTGAACATTGAAGAAAACTTCCTTTCCATCTATATTAGTTACTCCAGCAGGGGCTGTTAAATATTCTCCTTTGATAATGCTATCAATTGCCTTGTCAAGATTAGCTAAGATCCCCTTATAGTTTTTAATGTTTTTTAAAGTATCAAAAATCATTTTTTCCTCCTAGATAAATTATTTAGATTTGGCTTTTTTAATTTTACACCTTTAAGTTTATATTTTTCAACTACTTTATTAAAAAGAAATGAAAATATTATTATTGTAATGATTCCCATAGCAGTTCCATAGACTCTATTTGTATAGTAGATCATAGGTGTCAATCCAGGTCTTTTCATATTTACCATGATAAACATAAATACAATACCTCCCAATGAAGCAGGAACTTTTACAAATATCTCTGTAATAATTATAACTAAGATAATTCCTACACTACACCAAAAAGTACCTTGAAAGCCTGAAAAATATAGAATAAAAGCTACTATTCCTCCAAAGACAGTACTTAAAAATCTCTCTTTAGTTCTAAGAAGAAGTTCAGACCACTCAAGTCTAAAAGGAACTACAATTGCTAAAGCACAATAATATAAAGTATAGTTTGTAATATATGCAGGATCAAAAAAGTGATTTACAAATTTAACTAGAAAAAGTCCTAAAATTACAGCAAGTCCAGGTTCTAGTCCTTTTAAAAATAGCTTTTTAAGATCTCCTTTAGGAGTAGGTGGCACTTTTTTCTTCATCTCTTCTTTATTAAAGAAATAATTATATAAAGTGATAACTAATGAGATAGCTGCTACCCCAGCAAAAGTTCCGATAACTCTCTCTAAAAGATAGTTAATAGGAGTTTTATCAGGATCTACATTCAACATAATATATGTAAATGCAATACAACCTACGGCAGATGGAACCCTAACTACCACTTCATTAAAGCAGCAAACAATACATAGCCCGAGTACATACATAATAAGATTTTCTTGGAAACCTAACATACATATAATACAGGCGATAGTACCACCAAAAATGGTGGTTATAACTCTATCGTAAGCTTGTTTTCTTGTTTTTGAATCATTTAAATCTGAAACATTTAAAGCTCCAATACCAGCATAAAAGTGGGATAGATTAAAAAAATTACATACATGAATTGAAATAGCCACAGCAATAGCTACAAGAAATGATCGTTTTAAAATATTAATATTTTTTTCCTTCATCTTTTCTCCAAAGTTTTAAAATAGTTGTAGTTAAATTTATTTTAACATTATAATCGTTTTTCTGCTAGTTAAAATATCAATATTTATAAGGCTCATTAAAATTTAAAAGTGCAAATTTAGTTCTCTAAATCCTTTTTAAAGAGGAGAAACCATTGTATCATATATTAAAGAGCATTTAAAAACATAAAAAAAGAGGATATATGAAAAAAGATAGAGGGTTTACTTATATAGAGATCATTATATCAGTGGTGTTAGTTCTTGGAATAAGTTATTTAAGTGTATTTTATTATGAAAAACTTCGAGAGAAACAAGATGTACAGAGAGCAAAAACTTTAATTTTAAATATATTTTCTGAATATACCTCAGAGGCTTTTGATACAGAAAATGATTTTGATATAAAGATAGAACATTCTCAAAAAAGAGTAAAAGTTTTAGATATGGGAAGAGTGAAGAAAGAGGAGCAACTACCTAAAAAATTAAAATACTCTTCAGTTTTTGATAATGAAATGGTAGAAAAATTAGATGTAAAGGTAACAAAACATGGAAATATTACTCCCTCATTTAGTTTATATATTTTTGGATATGATGATATTGTGAAATATAGAATCTCTTTTTATGGATTTGATAAGATTAGGTTTTTGAAAATAAATGTATATAGAAATCTAAGTGATAAAAAGTGGAAGTATAAAAATTTAATGCTATACCATAAAAAATTTAATTCTAATAGCATACATTGGAGGACAGAGTAGATGAAGAAAATAGTATTCTTTTTTATATTTTTAATCTTTTGTTTTGAGATTATACTCTGTGAAATTAGAAACAGAGAGTTAATAAAAATAAGAATAACTATAGGTGCTACAAATTATTTTAGATATGTTCAACTTTCAAGTCCAGATTATTCTAATAGTTTTAAAATAATAAAAAGAGAGGAGTAATATGAAAAGTAGTATAAAAAAATCAAAAATTGAAAAATTAGAAGATAATATTTTTGATATGGCAACTCTTTTTAAAGAATTAGAAAAAAATCAGAATGTTGAAAGCAATAGATATTTTCAAAAGAGAAGTGAATTGGAAGAAAATTCAGTAGTTGTAAAGATAGTCAATACAATGTTATTAAAAGCTATAAAAGAAAAGGCTAGTGATATTCACATAGAGTCTTACAAAGAATATATTAGAATTAGATATAGAATAGATGGGGTTTTAATAGAGGCAGGAAAGATAAAAGGAACTATTTTTTTGCAATATATAATTTCAAGAATAAAAATAATGGCAGATTTAGATATTGTTGAAAGAAGAATGCCACAAGATGGAAGATTTGAGTTAGATATTGAAGGGAAAAAGATAGATTTTAGAGTATCTATAATTCCTACAATCAATGGAGAAAAGTGTGTAATAAGAATACTGAATCAAAATATTATTGATTTTGATTTAGAAAAATTAGATATCAGCAGTTCTGAATTGGAGAAGATACTTTTTCAGTTGAATAAAAGAAATGGGATGTTTCTTCTAAGTGGACCAACAGGTTCAGGGAAAACAAGTACTTTATACAGTATTTTAAAAAGATTAAATACAGGGCAGGAAAATATTTTAACTGTAGAAGATCCTGTTGAGTATGAGATAGATGGAATAAATCAAGTTCAAAGTAAAAATGAGATAGGAAGAACTTTTGCAGTGATGTTGAGAGCTTATTTAAGACAGGATCCAGATATATTAATGGTAGGAGAGATAAGAGATTATGAAACAGCAGAGATAGCAGTAAAAGCTTCAATAACTGGGCATATGGTTTTATCTACTATTCACACTAATGATTCCATAGGTGGAATAGATAGATTGATAAATATAGGAATACCATCTTATATGATATCAGCTTCTCTTTCAGGGATTATATCTCAAAGATTGGTGAGGAGACTTTGTCCAGAATGTAAGGTGAAAGATGAGTATTGGAAAGAAAAGATAAAAATTTTAGGTTATGACCCAGAAAAATATAAAAATCTGAATTTTTATAAAGAAAAAGGTTGTGAAAAATGTAATTTTACAGGTTATAGAGGAAGAATAGGAGTTTTTGAGGTTTTTATTCCAGATGTAGAGATAAAAAATATGATAAATAGAGGAGAAGCATCTTTAGAAATAGAAAAAATTGCATTGAAAAAAGGGATGAAAAAGTTATTGGAAGATGGAATAGATAAAGCAGGTAAAGGGATTACCTCATTAAATGAACTATTGAGGCAGTGCTAATGGGAAAATATAGGTATAGAGCTTATGATAAAAATGGAAAATTAAGAAAAGGAATCTTAGTTGCTAAAGATGAAAAAGAGTTGAAAAATTTTTTAAGAAAAGAGAGATTAAGGGTAAAAGAATTTTTTGAAATAAAAGAGAAAGTGAAGATTTCAAAACAGGAGATTTTAAACTTTACTAAAGAGATAATAATTATGTTAGAAAGCGGAATCACAATTATAAAGATTTTTGAAATTCAAGAGGAACAGTATAAAAGTTCTTTTAAGAATATTTTAAAAGAGATGAAAGAAAATCTTTTAAATGGAGATAGTATAGGTGAGGTTTTTAAGAAAAATGAAAATATATTTGGAAGCTTTTATGTGGGGATGGTTAATTTAGGTGATCTTTCTGGAAATTTAGTTGAAAACCTAAAAAAAATTTGTGAGCATTTAGAGTTGGAATTAAAAGTAGTAAAAAAATTAAAAGAGGTTGCCTTTTATCCTTGTATCGTTTTGACTTTTTCCCTTTTGATTTGGCCGATGCCTCCTCTATATCCTTTTGTACTGGCTTCTTTGCTCTATTCTCCTTTTCTGCCGATACAGACTTTCTAGCTGTCTCATCAGAAAGATTTCCGGAATCCGATTCTTTTTCTTCAGAAGATTCCTCAGCCTCTACATTCTCTATAAAATGAACTTGCAGCTTGCCATACAGCTCATCTTTTTCTGTATTCTCTTCCTTTCGCATTGTTTACCTCCAAAACAGATATCCTTTACAATCTTTCTTTTCTTTCGTATGATAAACAAGAATATACAAAAATAAAATGAAAGGTATTCTGTTATGTTTAACTTTTTTATTATTATGGACGAAATCCAGGGAAATAATATTGCCCGGAATTTTTCCTCAGAATATTTTAACTATACCATAAATTTCATAATTTCTAAAGGGTTTCCTGTCTTGACTGATTTCCCAGATTTTTCGCTTATTTTATGTGACCTTGACAAAAACATAGAACTTGCAAAAAAACACAGCCTTCCCGTCATTGCATTTTCACACAAAAATAACAGA
>ERZ838839.1101-NODE-1101-length-28850-cov-8.298350_pt1 | contig 28850 bp, 30 predicted proteins | sample MGYA00519909_ERZ838839 | MGnify/ENA primary metagenome ERZ838839 (study PRJEB31850, sample SAMEA3708843) | human gut metagenome | biome: human gut; feature: human-associated habitat; material: faeces | place: China | collected 2014 ... | reverse complement strand
GGTACAGCGTGTATACCGTCTGCAGGGTGTAGAAATCAACGATAAGCATATCGAGATGATCGTTCGTCAGATGCTGAAGAAGATCAGAATTGAGGAGAGCGGTGACAGCGATGTTCTGCCGGGCGTATCCATGGATGTTCTGGACTTCAATGAGATGAACGAGAAGCTGATCGAGGAGAACAAGAAGCCGGCAGAGGGCAAGCAGGTTATGCTTGGTATTACCAAGGCATCTCTTGCAACTGATTCCTTCCTGTCCGCTGCATCCTTCCAGGAGACCACCAAGGTTCTGACCGAGGCTGCAATCAACGGAAAGGTTGACCATCTGATCGGTCTGAAGGAGAACGTTATCATCGGTAAGCTGATCCCGGCTGGTACCGGAATGAGGCACTATCGCGATGTCAAGCTGGATACTGAGCTTGAGATGGATGACGAGATCATGATGGACGAGGATGATGACGATACCGTAACCACATCTGAGGAGAATGATACCGAGGCTGTTGAGGTTCTTGACATCAACGACGACGATGACAGCGATGATTTCGGTGCGGATGAGGACAACACTCCGGAAGAGTAAGCGATTGTTTTGCTTTCCGATCTTGAATCATGCATAGTTTTATATAGAATCATATAGCAAGAATACAGGTCCCCGGTGCTGCCTTTTTGGACACAGTGCCGGGGACTTTTCGCATAGGAAAGATTTCTGAATTCGGAAAAGATTTCTGTGTTTAAATTTAGAAAAGACTGTTCTCATGATAGAAAAAACAAGAAGCGAATAACGTTACATACATTTGGCATCAAGGAGAGACAGAATGATAAAATTGATTCGATTCTTTGGGGGAAACAGATGAGTGAAAAGAGGAGAGACGGCGGATTCAGCGAGGAGGAGAGACGTCAGATTCAGGCAAGGAGAGAGCGCCTGAGACGTCAGAGGATTCGCCGTGCAAGACGAATTCGTGCCATGCTGGTGATGGCAGTGATCCTGTTTTGTCTGGCAATCGGCTCTGTCGTCATGGCAGTTGCCGGGCATTTTGGAAAAAAGGCAAGTTCCGATCAGGTCGTCTCGTCAGGCGAGGTAAATGCGAGTGAGTCCGATGCAGATTCGGTAAGTTTAGACGGAGCTGGAGCCGGAGCGCAGGATGGTCAGAGCGGTGCAGAGGGACAAAACGAGGAGAGTGGTGACGGAGTCAGTGCAATCTACGGAGTTTCTGTAAGTAACATTGGCTGGAGCCGTTTCTTTGCGGATAATTCCTACTGCATGACGCCATCAGACAAGTATGTGACCGCATTTCGTGCGACTTTGAATGGTCAGCCTTACGGAATGACGGGAACTGTGACCTATCGCGCAAACTTGAGCGGAACTGGATGGCTTGACTGGGTTGAGGATGGCAATGAGTCCGGAAAAGCGGACGGAAATGAACCGCTTGAAGCAATCGCGATGGAGCTGACGGGTCAGCTTGCCGAGCAGTATGACATTCTTTACAGCGTTCTTCAGGATAACCAGTGGACAGACTGGATGAAAAATGGAGAAGAGGCAGGTGCATATGGTGTCGGTCTTCCGATTCAGGGAATCCGAATTTCGGTGGCAAAGAAACTTGCCGACGGTAATTCTTACGCCGGAAACATCGATCCGACAAAGCCGATGATCGCCCTGACTTATGATGATGGTCCTTCTTCCGAGTCCACAGCGCGAATTCTTGCAAAACTCAAAGAATATGGAGGTCGGGCAACGTTCTTCATGGTCGGTCGTCAGGTCGCAAAAAATATGGATGTCGTCAAGCAGATGGTTGCCCAGGGCTGTGAGGTCGGAAACCACACCTATGACCATGTCGCAATGACGAAGGAGGATCAGGCGGGACTGACGGCTCAGCTTGAGCAGAATAACCACCTGATTTCAGATGCCTGTGGAATCACTCCGGTGCTGATGCGTCCGGTCGGCGGAGCGAAGAGTGATGCTGGAATGGCGGCAGTCGGAGCGATCTCGATGCCGGCAATTCTCTGGAGCGTGGACACGCTCGACTGGAAGACAAGAGATGCACAGAGTACAATCCAGACGATTCTCGACAATGTGAAGGACGGAGACATCATCCTGATGCACGACCTTTACAGTGCGACCGCAGATGCAAGTGAGGTCGTGATTCCGGAGCTTGTGAACCGGGGATACCAGCTTGTGACGGTGAGTGAACTTGCATCTTACCGCGGCGGAATGATTCCGGGAAAATCCTACAGTCAGTTTAGACCAAAATAATAGAGTAAAATATATGGGTATTTCCACCAATTTTTGATGAAATGGCGGGAATATCCTTTGTTTTTGAGGAAAAACAAAGCAGAAAATGGAAATGCTGAAAAGAACTTGAATTTTGAGATGTTTCATGCTATCTTAGGAATGTGGCAAAACCGCCACATTTCGAGATTCTTTTCAGAACATCATGACACGATCAAAGAAAGGAGGAGAGGGCGTGAATAGACTGCCGGTTATTGTAGATGTTCATGCGCATATTCTTCCGGGAGTGGATGACGGTTCTGGATCTATGGAGGAGTCCTTAAAGATGTTGGAGATGGCTGCAGCAGAGGGAATCGGTGCAGTGGTTGCAACTCCACATTATTCTCATCGGCGTGGAATCACAGGATATCAGGAATTGATTCAGGAACTGAGACAGCGGGTTCAGCAGAAGCTGCCGAGTTTTCAGCTTTATCTCGGACAGGAAACCTATTATAAGGAAGAACTGTTGAGAGATTTGGAAAACGGGCGTGCTCTGCCTTTAAATGGAAGCCGTTATGTTCTTGTGGAATTTGATCCATCTGTGCCGTATCAGAATCTGTATCGCGGAATCCGTCAGCTTCTGTCTGCCGGTTATGTGCCGATCGTCGCACATATGGAGAGATATCGTTGCCTGAGAGAGGAGAGAAATCTTCAGGATTTGAGACGAAGCGGATGTTTGCTTCAGATGAATTATGACAGTCTGAATGGAAGTATTTTTCAGGCAGAGACCCGTTGGTGTCGAAACCAGGTCAAGAAGGGTTATATTCATCTGATGGGAACGGACATGCATCGGATTGACTGGAGAGAACCGAAGATTCAGGAGGCACTAAAGTGGCTTGAGAATCATTTGGATGAGGAGATGCTCCGAAGATTACTGCGAACAAATGCAATAAAAGTGTTGAGAAATGAACCAATAGGGGAAATACAAAAACAGGGATGAAGAAAATGGAAAACCAAAATCAGATGAATAATGACAATGATGAGGTAGAGATTGACCTGCTTGAACTTCTTCTTGCAATGAAGAAGAAACTCTGGGCGATTATTCTGGCAGCAGTTGTCTGCGGCGGAATCGCCGGTGTCTACAGTAAGCTGGTACTGACTCCTCAGTATACTTCCACAGCGATGATGTACATCCTGTCGAAGGAGACGACGCTGACTTCACTTGCAGATCTTCAGATCGGAAGCCAGCTGACTGCGGATTACAAGGTAATCCTGAGTAGCCGTCCGGTGCTCACCAGTGTGATTTCTGAGAATCACCTGGATATGACCTATGAACAGCTGAAATCAAAGATTACGACGGACAACCCGTCTGACACCCGTATCCTGACCGTGACTGTGACCGATCCGGACCCGGTACTCGCAAAACAGCTTGCTGATTCGATTGCATCCACCTCTTCTGAGTATATTGGTGACATCATGGAGATGGTTCCGCCGAAAATCATTGAGAAGGGAACGATTGCAGATTATCCGACAAGCCCGAATAATAAGAAGAATGCGATGCTCGGCGCAGTGGCAGGTATCGTGATCGCTTGTGGTGTGATTGTGCTTACCGTTCTGATGAATGATACGATCCGCAGTGAGGAAGACGTAGAGAGGTATCTCGGTCTTACCGTTCTCGCATCGATTCCGGACTGGGAGAATGCAGGAAGCGGAAAGAAGTACGGATATTACGGAAAGTATGAGAGAGAAGAGAATGGAGGAAAGAAGTGATGAGCGGACAGATCGTAGAGCTGGCAGGACAGCTTGCCGGTGAGAGCAGTTATGCATATCGCGAAGCTATTAAGACACTTCGTACCAACATTCAGTTCTGCGGAAGCAATGTGAGAAAGATCATGTTCACAAGTGCACTTCCGGATGAGGGAAAGAGCCAGATTGCAGTTGTGACGGCAGTTTCTCTTGCACAGATTGGAAAGAAAGTTCTTCTGATCGATGCAGATATCCGTAAGTCGGTACTCGCAAGCCGTTATCAGATGAAGAAAGAGGTTGGCGGTTTGTCTCAGTACCTCAGCGGACAGAAGAAACTTGAGGATGTGATCAATCGGACGGATGTCGAGAATTTTGATATTATTTTTGCAGGACCGTACTCCCCAAATCCGGCAGAGCTTCTCGAGGAGGATCTTTTCGGAGAGCTGATCAACTACGGTGCAGAGCAGTATGATTATGTGATTCTTGATACCCCGCCGATGGGAGCTGTCATCGATGGTGCGATTGTTGCGACGAAGTGTGACGGAGCCGTCATGGTGATTGAGAGCGGAAGCATCAGTTACCATCTGGAGCAGAAGGTAAAGGATCAGCTCGACAAGAGTGGATGCCGAATTCTCGGAGTTGTGCTCAATAAGGTTCGCCCGGATGAGGACCCGCATGGCAAGTACTATGGCAAGTACGGAAAATACGGCAAGTATGGTCGTTACGGAAAGTACTATGGCAAGTATGGAAGATACGGCGAAGGGGATAACAGCCAGTCAGATGACGGAAAAGCAGGCAAGAAGGGAAAGACTGGAAAGTAAGCTGAGAAAATCAAAAACCTTGTTGCCTGACGAGTTAAGTTAGGAAGGCAGAAGTGGGAATGGACCCTGCAAGGTTCTTTCCCATTTTCTTTGTTAAGAGAGAATCCTTATCAAATAAGGTCTATTGAGAAAGTGACAAGAGATCACTTTTCAGAAATATAAAAATAAGGGAATTAGAAAAAATTAGGGGGGGGGTAAAACTATGTACAAGAGAAAGATGCAAGGCTGGCTAAAGCATCTCGACTTTGCTGCGCTTGATCTCTGTTGCCTCCAGATTGCCTATCTGGTCGCCTATGCGATTCGGCATGGTGGAATCACGGCACATGGGGACAGCATTTATTTGACAACAAACCTTGCAATGTTACTCATTGATATGTGTGTGATGGCATTTTTCCTGACGATGAAAAATGTGCTCAAGCGAGGTTATTATTCCGAGTTCACGGCGACGATCAAACATGTCTGTCTCGTGGTTCTGATGACGGCGTTTTATCTGTTTGTGACGAAGGAGAGTTCAATTTATTCCCGGTATATGATGTTGATGATTGCGATTATGTATGCAATCCTGGGTTTTGTTACAAGAATCCTCTGGAAGAAGATCATTCTCGCCTATATGGCAGATTCGACGAAACGTTCTCTGATTATTGTGACGGTCAACAGCATGGTCGATCAGGTGGTTACGAATATCCGCAATCACAATTATGATGGATTCAAGATTGCCGGCGTTGTGATTCTCGATGCGGATCGTGTCGGAGATGTGCTTGACGGGGATATTCAGGTTGTCGCAAATAAGGATACTGTTGCAGAGTATGTCTGCCGAGAATGGGTGGATGAGGTTTTCTTAAATATTCCGGATGGACAGGAACGCCTGAAGAAGCTGATGGATCAGTTTATGGAGATGGGGGTTGTCGTTCATTTAAGACTTGCGAAGTCGGAGGATTTTTCTGACCACATTCAGTTTGTGGAGCGGTTTGGCATTTATACAGTGCTGACGACGAGCATCAACTGTGCAACTCCGATGCAGGCATTCTTGAAGCGTGCAATGGATATCGCGGGTGGTCTGGCAGGTTGCCTGATCACAGGAATTCTTTATCTTTTCCTTGCACCGGCGATCAAGAGTCAGTCTCCGGGACCGGTGTTCTTCTCGCAGGTTCGTGTGGGAAAAAATGGTAAGAAGTTTAAGATGTACAAGTTCCGCAGTATGTATATGGATGCAGAGGAGCGCAAGAAGGAACTGATGGCACAGAACCGTGTCAAAGATGGTTTTATGTTCAAGCTCGACTGGGACCCGCGTATCATTGGAACGAAGAAACTGCCGGATGGAACGATCAAGAAGGGCGTTGGAAACTATATTCGCGACTGGAGTCTCGATGAGTTCCCACAGTTCTTTAATGTGCTGAAAGGTGATATGAGTCTGGTTGGAACACGTCCGCCGACAGTCGATGAGTGGGACAAGTATGATCTTCATCACCGCGCACGTCTGGCAATGCGCCCGGGTGTGACAGGAATGTGGCAGGTAAGCGGTCGAAGCAATATCACAGATTTTGAGGATGTTGTAAAACTGGATACAAAGTATATCCGCGAGTGGAGCATGGGACTGGACCTCAGAATTTTGATCAAGACCGTTCTGGTTGTGTTCAAAAAAGAGGGTTCGATGTAAGGTGCGTTGTGCATGTGTAATGGTGAAAAATATAGATATACATGTATCGCATATAAGACGCAGAGATGTAATACAGAAATGGATTAGATTTGCAGACATAATTTGGGAGAAGATTCCGAGTTGTGTCTGCTTTTTTGTGCTGTCATGTAAAGAAATGGGAGATGTGAGGTAAATGAGGAGTGCCTTGTTCCTTAAATATAGTGAAAATGGGTGGGGTGAAATTCCATACATACGCTAGGCTTTTCCTGAGATTTGTGGTATGCTTGAGGGAACAGGTGGGGGACTGTTTTGTTGGAGTTCATTGTTGATTACACGGTATGTAGGCAGTGATAATTAAAATTTCAGGAGGAGTTTATTTATGAGAAAATGGAAGAAAACGATGTTGGCAACAGCAGTATGTGCCATGATTGCTGTTCAGCCGGCTTGGGCGAGTTCTGCTGTGATTACAGTTGGACAGGGTGTGACAACAGGAACGTCCGCAGAAGCGCAGGGGGAGGTTAGTCTCGGCAATACACCGGAGAGTTCTGAAAGTACAGGTTCGATGAGTGAGCAGGCGAGCGTTGGATCGGCACCGCAGGAGCAGACAACCTCCCGTGTGATCACAATGGGGGAGAGTACAAAGTCTGAGGATACACAGACGGACGAAGTACAAAGTGAAGCTACGCAGGAAGAGCAGGCAGTGAGTGAGACAACGACGGAGGAGTCTCAGCCAGCTGAGAATACAACAGCTGCTGCAACGGAGGAGACACAGGATCAGACAGGCACAGGACGACAGATTGATCCGTCGAAGCCTATGGTAGCGTTGACGTTTGATGATGGTCCTCAGCCGTCTGTCGGCAATCGAATTATGGATTGTCTGGCACAGTATGGAGGAAAGGCAACGTTCTTCATGGTGGGAAGCCGTGCGGGATCTTACAAGACGGAGATTCAGCGAATGGTTGCAGAGGGGCATGAGGTTGCGAACCATACGATGAATCACAAGTATCTTCAGAAACTTGGAGCGGGACAGATTCAGGAAGAAGTCAACCGGGGAAACGATGCGATAGAGAGTGCCTGCGGAGTTCGCCCGACACTTCTTCGGCTTCCGGGGGGGAATCATAATGCGACAGTTGTTGCGAATACGCATATGCCGATGATTCAGTGGAGTGTGGATACACTTGATTGGAAGACAAGAAATGCTGATAAGACAACATCTGCCGTCTTAAATCATGTCAAGGATGGAGATATTGTTCTGATGCATGAGCTTTATACCTCAACCGCAGATGCTGTGGAGCGAATTGTGCCAGAGCTTGCCCGTAGAGGATTTCAGATGGTGACAGTCACCGAGATGGCAAATGCGAGAGGAAAAAGTCTTCAGGCAGGACATTTATATTCTGAGTTTCGGTGAAAAATGGAAGATTTTATAAAAAAGGGCGTGTGAAAAAATGAGAAATCATTTTTCGCACGCTCTTTTTTGTGAGCCATTAATAAATTATAAAAAATTTAAGGTGCTGTAGCATTAGAAAAAACAAGTTTGTCGTCACCAATACAACCCCTTACTTCTCATCACATACCTGGAAAATATAGAACTTCAGGTAGTAAGAAGACTGGTCTTTCTCCCACAGGATCGGATGGTCTGCTGCCTGGGTGCGATACTCAACCTGGCGCAGGCGCTTATGAACTCCGGCTGCCGCCTCGCGGATCGTCTTTGCGAAGAGCTCCGGGTCCATGAAGTGAGAGCATGAGCAGGTGGCAAGATAACCGCCGTCCTTGACGAGCTTCATTCCGCGCAGGTTGATTTCGCGATAACCCTTGACGGCATTCTTGATGGAGTTGCGGGACTTTGTGAATGCCGGAGGATCGAGGATGACAACATCATACTGCTCACCCTGCGCTTCCAACTGTGGCAGAAGATCAAAGACATCTGCGCAGGTGAATTTAACGCGATCGGATAAACCATTTAAGGAAGCGTTTTCCTCTGCCTGTGCGACACCAAGTTCAGAAGCGTCCACACCGAGCACGGAGGAAGCACCGGCGATTCCTGCATTCAGAGCGAAAGAGCCAGTGTGGGTGAAACAGTCGAGAACTTTCTTACCCGGGCAGAGACGCTGGATTGCGAGACGGTTGTACTTCTGGTCGAGGAAGAAACCGGTCTTCTGACCATCCTGAACATCTACCATATAGTGAACGCCATTCTCAATGATCTCAACCTTTGTGTCAAATGGCTCGCCGATAAATCCCTTGAAACGCTCCATTCCTTCCTGAAGACGAACTTTTGCGTCGCTTCTCTCGTAAATTCCGCGGATTGTGATACCGTCCTCCGCGAGAATCTTTTTCAGACGGTCGAGGATTGTCAGCTTCAGACGGTCGATACCGAGTGCGAGAGATTCCACAACGAGAACGTCGGAGAATTTGTCCACGACGAGTCCCGGAAGGAAATCTGCCTCTCCAAAAATCAGACGACAGCTGGAGGTGTCGACTGTGGACTTGCGGTACTCCCACGCATTGCGCACGCGCATCTCAAGGAAAGCATCATCGATGACGGTATCCTTGCGCCGTGTCATCATGCGGACGGTGATCTTGGAGCGGGTGTTGATGAAGCCCTGCCCCATGGGTATCCGTCAAAATCTTCTACATGAACGAGATCTCCGTTTTCGTAATCCCCCTTGATCTCATTGATTTCATTATCGTAAATCCAGGCTCCGCCGGCTTTGATGGTACGGCCCTCGCCTTTTTTCAAAATGACTGTTGCCATGAAAATAATCTCCTTTGTCCTGTTTATCGTTTTTTGTTTTCTTTTTTGTTTCCTGTTTTGTTGAGCTATCTGTTTCTGAAATGGGTAATTTATCAATCCCTACTTTGAAATATTATAGTACAGAATTACGGGGACTGTAAAGAAAAACAGAGAAAGAAGAAAGGCAAAAAAATAGAAAAAACAGAAAAATTGGGAAAAGTATGCGTCCAAATTATTGTCGAAATGGTTAGCAAAAAACAACATAGCGGTTAGCAAAAAACAACACAATAGTTAGCAAAAAACAACATTTTTTATTGATAAAAGTTGGGCTTGACTAACAGGGATCTTGAGTGCTAACATCTGTTTAACGGTTCGGACAAACCGAAAAATCACTGCTGTTTTGGGTGACAGAAGAGAGGTGTGAGAAAGGGATGAAGCAACACAGATTCTGGGCCTGGGCGATGATGCTTTGTCTGGCGATGACGGTTTATACTGGATATAAGCACAGATAAAGAATAAGAGAGACGAACCCCGAAAAATAAAAAATAATTGGTCTTATAAAGAAGGAGGATTTTATCATGAAGATTAGTGTAGATTGCGCAAAGAAGATTGGTTTATTCGCAGGTGGCGTTCTGTTCGGAACTGCTGGTATGAAGGTTCTGGGAAGCAGTGATGCAAAGAAGTGCTACATCAACTGCCTGGCAGCTGGTCTGCGCGCTAAAGAGTGCGTAATGAACACCGCTACCAACATTCAGGAGAATGCTGAGGATATCCTGGCAGAGGCTAAGGAGATCAACCGTCAGCGTGCAGAGGCAGAGAACGTTGTATTCGAGGACGAGAGCGAAGAGGCAGAGACTGCTGCCGAGGAGACTGCAGAGGAAGAGTAATCACGGCAGACGGGCAATCGCTTGAAATCAGACGGAAAAAGGGGGCTGTCGCACAATGGGGCGTACATTGCCCCCTCTTTTATGCAAATGATGCAAAATTCGTCGCTGATGAGATTGACTGTGTGATATGCGTGAATTGGGAATCGTAACTGTGCAGAAGGAGAAAGAGAGAACAACATGAAATTTGCAGTAAAACATGAGCTTGCCGGACGAATCCGCGTGCATATGTGGCAGAAGAACATGACGATGCGGGAAGCGGATATTCTGGCATATTATCTGGAAAATCTGCCGGGAGTAACTCTGGCAAAGGTATATGAGCGGACAGCAGATGCTGTGATCTGTTATAGTGGGGACAGAAAAGACATCCTGGAAGGATTGCAGAAATTCAGCTACCAGGATAACCGGCTCGAGGAGATCGTTCCGAAGGACAGCGGAAGAGAGCTGAATGCAGAATATAAGGAAAAGCTGATTCAGAGAGTCTGCACGCGAATTGTGACTCAGACCGTTCTTCCGGCACCGGTTCGTGCGGTCTATACGGGAATCAAGGCAGTTCGCTATATCATCAAGGGAATCAAATGCCTGTGGAAGCGCAAGCTGGAGGTTGAGGTTCTCGATGCAACGGCAATCACGGTTTCGATCCTGAGAAGAGACTTTAATACAGCAGGTTCCGTCATGTTCCTGCTTGGAATCGGAGAACTGCTGGAGGAGTGGACGCACAAGAAGTCCGTCGGTGATCTGGCACGAAGCATGTCCTTAAATGTCAGCAAGGTATGGCTGAAGGCAGACGGCACCGAGGTCCTTGTTCCGATCTCTCAGGTTAAAGAAGGTGATGAGGTTCTCGTCCATGTCGGAACAATGATCCCGCTTGACGGTATCGTTGTAGAGGGCGAGGCCATGGTAAACCAGGCATCGATGACGGGCGAGTCCATTCCGGTTAAGAAGGAAACGGGTTCCTATGTCTATGCCGGAACCGCTCTTGAGGAGGGAGAGATCACGATCTGCGTCAAGAAGGCAGCTGGTTCTACCCGCTTTGAGCGAATCGTCACGATGATTGAAGAGTCCGAGAAATTGAAGTCTTCCGTAGAGGGTAAGGCGGAGAACCTTGCAGATGCCCTTGTTCCGTGGAGTCTTGGCGGTACGGCTCTGACCTACCTGCTGACCCGCAATGCGACGAAGGCACTGTCTATCCTGATGGTAGATTTCTCCTGCGCACTGAAACTTGCAATGCCACTCGCTGTGCTTTCTGCAATCCGTGAGGCAAATGTTCATCACATTACCGTAAAGGGTGGAAAGTTCATGGAGGCGATTGCAGATGCAGATACGATCGTCTTCGATAAGACGGGTACTCTGACCAAGGCAAAGCCGGTTGTTGTCGACATTGTGACCTTCGGTAACAGAGACAAGAATGAGATGCTCAGAATCGCAGCCTGCCTTGAGGAGCATTTCCCGCACTCGATGGCAAATGCAGTCGTTCAGGAGTCTCTGAGCAGACATCTTGTTCACGATGAGATGCACACGAAAGTGGAGTACATCGTTGCACACGGAATTGCAAGCCAGATCAATGGTGAGCGCGTCGTGATCGGAAGCCATCATTTCGTATTTGAGGATGAGAAGTGTGTGATTCCGGCGGATGGTCAGGCGAAGTTTGATGCACTTCCGGAGGAGTATTCTCACCTGTATATGGCGATCGGCGGAGAGCTCGTAGCCGTGATCTGCATCGAAGATCCGCTTCGCCCGGAGGCAGAGGCAGTTCTGCGTCAGCTTCGTGAGGCAGGCATCAAAAAACTTGTCATGATGACCGGTGACAGCGAGCGTACCGCTCGTGCGATTGCGCGTAGAGTCGGCGTGGATGAGTATTATTCCGAGGTTCTGCCGGAGGATAAGGCCCGCTATGTTGAGGAAGCGAAGAAGAATGGCCACAAGGTTATCATGGTCGGTGATGGCATCAACGATTCCCCGGCACTTTCTGCCGCAGATGTCGGTGTCGCAATCAGCGAGGGTGCGGAGATTGCGCGAGAGATTGCAGATGTGACAGTTTCTGAGGATGACCTTGCACAGCTTGTGATCCTCAAACAGTTGAGCAACTGCCTGATGAAGAGAATTCACTCCAACTATCGTTTTGTCATCAGCTTCAACCTTGGACTGATCCTCTTAGGCGTAGGCGGAATCCTTGCTCCGACAACGTCGGCACTTCTGCACAACACTTCCACGCTTGCGATCAGCCTGAAGAGTATGACGAACCTGATCGAGGAGCAGGAGTAATTTACTCAGTCATTTATCATGCGATTGAGTACTTTTTCCATCACCCGGAAAAAGTATGCTCGTGCCAATGGGTAGAAGTTGTCGGTGCGAGGCAGAAAAACACATGTGGTTTGCTGTGAGCGCAGAGCGTGTTGGTCAAAATATTTTGATCAACAATTCAGAGAATAAAAAATACAGAAGATACGGCTGTACGGGGGAGAGCTTGTACAGCCGTATTTTTGTGCGCATTGCCAAAAACGCGAGTCTGCTATATAATGATAAAATGACACCGGATTTTTCAAGATTCGGCACAGGTGTGGAGAGAATAAGGAGGAAAAATCATGGCATTTCAGGAGATTTCGATTGACAGTCTGGAGTTTAATCCGTTTCATAAGATTCAGAAAGAGTGGATGCTGATCACAGCCGGAGATGAGAAGAAGAGCAACACGATGACAGCAAGCTGGGGCGGTCTCGGCATTATGTGGGGAAAGAACATTGCGACGGCATACATTCGTCCTCAGCGCTACACGAAGGAGTTTGTTGATGCCAATGAGTATTTTACACTCTCCTTCCTGCCGGAGGAGTACCGCAAGGCGCTGAGCGTGTGCGGAAGCGTATCCGGACGCGACGGGGACAAGTGGTCGGCTTCCGGTCTTCATCCGTACTATGTTGATGGAACGACGGCAGTCGAGGAGGCAAATCTGATTTTTGTATGCAAGAAACAGTATCATCAGGAGATGAAGCCGGAGTGCTTTGATGAGAAGGAAAATGACACGAAATGGTATCCGGAAAAGGACTACCACACGATGTATATGGGAGAGATCGTAAAGGTTCTCAGACGTGTATAAGGGGAAGGAGAAATCATGGGGAGTGCAGGCGAGGAAAAACAACACCAGAAAAACAGGCGTGAGATGCTGATTGAGGGGGATGTCCGAAAAGTAATTCCGCACCTTGCAGTGCCGACGATCATCAGCATGATGATCAGTGCGATTTACAACATGGCGGATACTTTTTTTGTGAGCCAACTTGGAACAAGTGCTTCCGGAGCAGTCGGGATCATCTTCTCGGCGATGGCGATCATTCAGGCGATTGCGTTTACGATCGGAATGGGAAGCGGAAACTATATGGCGCGCTGTCTTGGAGGAGGAGATCAGAGAGAGGGCGAGATTGCTGTCTCAACGGCATTTTTTACGGGACTGATTATCGGAACTGCGCTTGGCATTTTCTGCCTGTTTCGGATCGATGAGATTGTTATGCTCCTCGGTTCGACGGAGACGATTAAACCGTATGCGGTGGAGTATGCGCGCTATATCTTCCTTGCGACCCCGTTTATGATGTGCTCGTTTATCATGAACAATCTCCTGCGTCTTCAGGGACTTGCCTCCCTCGCGATGATTGGAATCACGACAGGCGGAATCCTCAATATGGTTCTCGATCCGATTCTGATTTTCGGTTTTGGACTCGGAACTTCCGGAGCGGCGATTGCGACCGGATTTTCTCAGATTGTGAGCTTCTGTATCCTGCTCTATCAGTGCAACCATGGCAAGGGCTGTATCCCGATCCGCTTTAAGAATTTTCGCCCATCGCTTCATCTGTATGGTCAGGTGCTCAACGGCGGAATGCCATCTCTGTCACGTCAGGGAATGGCGAGTCTTGCAACCGTCATTTTAAACACGACGGCTCACCCGTTCGGAGATGCGTCGATCGCGGCGATGGCGATTGTAAACCGTCTTGTTTTTCTCGTAAACTCTGCGGTCATTGGTTTTGGTCAGGGCTTTCAGCCTTTGTGTGCATTCTCGTTTGGAGCCGGGAAATATCGCCGTGTGAAGGAGGCCTTCTGGTTCTGCGTGAGGTTCACGACAACGATTCTGCTTGTGATCTGCATCGGCGGATTTCTTGTGTCAAAACCGGTGATTATGATGTTCAGACGAAATGATCCGGAGGTCATTGCAATCGGAACGCTTGCACTCCGCCTTCAGATTTTGACGATGTGGATGAATGGATTTCTGACGATGAGCAACATGATGTCGCAGTCAATCGGATTTGGTGTACGTGCCACGATCCTTGCGATTGCGAGACAGGGACTCTTCCTGATTCCGATTCTTCTGATTGGAACTCATTTCTGGGGACTTCTCGGAATTCAGACAGCCCAGCCGATCGCAGATCTCTTTACCCTGCTTCTCTCCGTGATCATCATGAGTGGGATTTTCAAGGAGCTTGACCGCAAAGAAAAGGAAGCAGAATCCGTTACCGCTTAAGCAACGCGTGAATAGGAACATGGTAACAGACTCCGAGTAGAGTGTTTGCGGAAAAGCACTTGACGGCAGACAGGATATGACATAAAATTGAGAAACGAATGAAAATGTAAAGTGGAAAAACCGATCAGGTTGACAATAACAATGTGGAAAGGAAGGCTTTGCTATGGGCATCATCCGAGCTTCCAAACTGATATATGAATACATCCGGAGAGATGAAGATGAGCACGTGGAAGAAGTCAACCGTGCCATCGATCAGCTGACTGTGGATATCAAAAAGGGAGATTTTGTGGCGGTTCTGGGACACAATGGTTCCGGAAAATCCACATTTGCAAAACAGATCAACGGAATCCTTCTTCCGAGCGGAGGAACCGTGTGGGTGTCAGATATGAACACGTCGGACGAGAGTCATATCTGGGACATCCGAAAGACAGCGGGAATGGTTTTCCAGAATCCGGACAACCAGATCATTGGAAACATTGTTGAGGAGGATGTCGGATTCGGACCGGAGAACCTCGGTGTTCCGACGGATGAGATCTGGAAGCGTGTTGATAGGAGTCTTGCGGCAGTCGGGATGACGGCATACCGATTGAAGTCCCCGAATAAGCTCTCGGGCGGTCAGAAACAGCGCGTGGCGATTGCAGGAGTCATGGCGATGAAACCTCAGTGTATTATCCTTGATGAGCCGACAGCAATGCTTGATCCGAACGGAAGAAAAGAAGTTATTGCGACGCTTCACGAATTAAATAAGAAGGAGAATATCACGATTCTTCTGATTACGCATTATATGGAAGAAGTCATTGACGCGGATCGAGTGATCGTTATGGATGACGGAAAACTTGTGATGGACGGAACTCCGAGAGAGATTTTCTCTCATGTGCAAGAGTTAAAGTCATATCGTCTGGATGTTCCGCAGGTGACAGAGCTTGCGTGGGAGTTGAAGAAGGCAGGAGTCGATCTTCCGGATGGAATTCTCAGCCGGGAGGAATTTATGAATGCCATTCTTCCACTGATGAAAAAACGCTTTCCGGATCAAGTGAATTTGGAAGGTTACTGTCCAGATGTAGGCACTTTTGGAACCGAAAGTGCCGTAAAATAACGTGGTGGTAGCAGATTTTGCCGATTTGGAATGCGAACCATCGGCAAAATCAGTTGCTGTTTGCGCAATGCGTGAACAGTAACGCTGGAAGGAGAAGAATAGATGTCAATCCGAGCAGAACATTTGAATCATATTTATGGAGATGGCACGGTCTACGAGCAGTATGCCCTGCGCGATGTGAACTTTGAGATTCAGGACGGAGAGTTTGTCGGACTGATTGGTCACACAGGCTCCGGAAAATCCACGCTGATCCAGCATTTGAACGGACTGTTGAAGGCGAGCAGTGGAGCGATTTATTACAACGGAGAAAATATTTACGGCGAGGGCTATGACATGCGCGCTCTGCGCAGTAAGGTCGGACTGGTTTTTCAGTATCCGGAGCACCAGCTTTTTGAGGTGGATGTGTTCTCGGATGTCTGCTTTGGACCGAAGAACCAGGGACTTTCGAAGGAGGAGATTGAGGAGCGCGCAAAGGATGCGCTTCGTCAGGTCGGACTTGATGAGAAGTTCTGGGAACAGTCCCCATTTGAACTTTCCGGTGGACAGAAGCGACGCGTCGCGATCGCCGGAGTGCTTGCGATGAAGCCGGAGGTTCTGATCCTCGATGAGCCGACGGCAGGTCTTGACCCGAAGGGACGGGATGAGATCCTCGATGAGCTCACGGCGCTTCACCGGGACAAGCACATGACGATCATTCTCGTCTCTCACAGCATGGAGGACATTGCCCGCTATGCGGACCGAATCATGGTGATGAATCACGGCGAGAAAGTCTTTGACGGACCGCCGAGACAAGTCTTCCATCACTATCGGGAACTTGAAAGGATTGGTCTGGCAGCACCTCAGATCACTTACATCATCCATGAGCTGAGAGATCACGGCGTTCCGATCGATCCGGATCTGATCACCGTGGAGGAGGCAAGAGATGCAATTCTTGCACTTCTCGGCAAGGCAGAAGAGAAGGAAGAGAAGGGTAAGGATAAAGCGGAATGATAAGAGATATTACATTAGGGCAGTATTATCCGGTGGATTCGGTGATTCATCGGATGGACCCTCGTACCAAGCTGTTCGGAACAATGGTATTTATTATTTCTCTGTTTCTTGCGAACAGTATTGTTGCTTACGCAGTGGCGACGGTCTTTTTGATTCTGGCGGTTCGGATATCGAAGGTGCCGTTTAAATTCATCGTCCGGGGACTCAAAGCAGTTGTCTTTCTGCTTCTGATCAGTGTCAGCTTCAACATGTTTCTGACACCGGGCGAGCCGATTTTTCAGATTGGATTTTTAAAGTTGACATGGGAAGGTCTGAGAACTGCCGGATTCATGGCGCTTCGCCTGATCTACCTCGTGCTCGGTTCTTCGATCATGACGCTGACGACAACGCCGAATGAGCTGACAGATGGTCTTGAGAGAAGTCTTGGATTTTTGAATAAAGTCGGAGTTCCGGTGCATGAGATTTCAATGATGATGTCGATTGCGCTTCGATTTATTCCGATTCTCATAGAAGAGACAGATAAGATCATGAAAGCGCAGATGGCGCGCGGTGCTGATTTTGAGACGGGCAACCTGATTCAGAAGGCGAAGAGTATGGTTCCGCTTCTCGTACCGCTGTTTATCTCCGCATTCCGCCGTGCGACGGATCTGGCGATGGCAATGGAAGCGCGTTGCTATCACGGTGGAGAGGGTCGAACCAAGATGAAACCTCTGAAATATGAGAAGAGAGATCGGATCGCTTATCTGGTTTATATTGTGTATCTCGTGCTTGTGATTCTTCTGAGAAAATAGGAGAGGAAGAGCAAAGAATAAAGAGCGAAGAACAAAGAGCGAAGAGAGAAAAACGAAGAGCAAAGAACAAGAGAAAACATAGACAGAAAGGCAATGCGCCTGGAATTCGGATGTCAGGGAGGACGGCAGTTTGAGTTTCAGGCGTTTGTCCTATCAGAGAAAGCGGAGATTGGGGGAAGAGAAAGCACAGGATGAAACGAATCAAACTTGTAGTGGCGTATGACGGCACGAATTACAGGGGATGGCAACTTCAGCCAAACGGAGTCACGATTGAGGAGATGCTCAATCGTGCACTCACGGATTTGTTGAGAGAGCCGATCACTGTGATTGGGGCGAGTCGGACGGATTCTGGTGTCCATGCGAGGGGAAATATCGCTGTGTTTGACACGGAAAACCGTATGGCACCGGAAAAAATCTGTTTTGCGCTGAATGCGAGACTTCCGGATGATATTCGGATTCAGTCCTCACAGGAGGTTCCGGAAGACTGGCATCCGCGCAAGGCGAATTGCACGAAGACGTATGAATATAAGATTTTAAATCGAAAGATCGCGATGCCTCTCGAGAGATTGTATGCACATTTTTGCTATTTTCCACTCGATGTGGAGCGGATGCAGGAGGCAGGCAATTATCTCGTCGGAGAGCATGATTTCAAGAGCTTTTGCACGACGCGGACGCAGGCAGAGGACACGATCAGGACGATTTACAGTCTGAGTGTCACAAAGCAGGACGACATGATCACGATTCGCATCAGCGGAAGCGGTTTCCTCTATAATATGGTGCGAATCATTGCGGGCACGCTGATGAAGGTCGGAATGGGAGTCTATCCACCGGAGCATGTGGTGACGATTCTCGAGGCGAGAGATCGCAGACAGGCCGGGCAGACTGCGGCTGCACATGGATTGACGCTTGTGAGCATGGAGTATGAGAAAGAGCTTCCAGCGTGGCATTACAGCGAAAATTTGCAGTGGAATTATGATATTTTGCAGTCCCATATCAAGGAGGAGAAACTGGCATATTTCCTTGTGGAGCGGTGTCTCGACGAGGAGTGGGAGCGTCTGCTTCGCCGGAACATCCACCATGCGTTCCAGAATGGGGCAAAGAAAGTTCTGCTGATTGATTTGGAGAAAGATCGTCTGTGCGAGGGCGATCAGTACGGGTATTACAAAATTCATGCGCTGGAACCGGAGCAGATGGGATCCGCGATGTCCTTGCTCAGCGATGAGGAAAATATGGCAATGATGGAGATCTCGTGCATGGCGGAGAGGCGTGTGGATTCGTTCCCGGCGTGGTATTGTGCTGTGGACGCAAAGGAGTAGTAATTGTACTACCGGGGCAAAGTTAAACAAAAGAGAATGGAGGGAATGTGATAGTATGGGAGAAGAGACGAAAAAAACAAGTGAAAAGACACTCAATGGATTTCAGTCGTTGCTGTTATTGGTTTTCATCGTGTGTGCAGTTGCGGTCTGCATTCGCCTGAAAACGGGCGGTCCGATGATCGGTCTCTTTGCGAGCTGGATCATCGTTTATGTATTTTGTAAGGTTTTAAAAATCAATTATGATGAGGTTGTCGGCGGTGCTTATGATGCGATCCGTGTCGTAGTTCCGACGCTGTGTCTGCTGATGTCGATCGGCGTGATGATCGGAACCTGGCTTCAGAGCGGCACGATTGCGACGATCATTGTCGGTGGTCTGAAAATGATCAATCCGACCTGGCTTCTGCCGTTGACACTGATTTTCTGTGCGGTCTTAAGCCTCGTGACCGGAACGTCCTACGGTTCTGCCGGAAGTGCCGGTGTGGCAATGATGGCAATCGGAAATGCGATGGGAATCAATCCGGGAATGGTTGCAGGAGCCGTTATCTGCGGTGCGATGTTTGGTGACAAGTTAAGTCCGCTGTCCGACACGACAAACCTTGCTCCGGCAGTTGCAGGTGCAAAGCTCAGTGATCATGTGCGCGCGATGATGTGGACAACGCTTCCGACATTTCTGATCAGCCTTGTGCTGTTCACGATTCTCGGAATCAGCCAGACCGCAGGCGGATATGAGATGGGAGATCTTGGGACTTACATTCAGGCACTTGAGGGAGAGTTTCATCTCGGTGCAGTGACTCTGCTTCCGGCAGTTGTGATCATCGTCCTGCTTCTGTGCAAGGTAAATTCGATTGTAGCACTCGGTCTTTCCGCGTTTGTAGCGGGACTCGTTTCCTTCTTCTGTCAGGGAAATACGCTTCAGAGCATCATCCGCGTGGCTTACAACGGTTACACGACCGGAATCGAGGATGCAGTTCTCAAAGCAATCCTGAACCGCGGTGGAATGAGCAGTATGATGCAGTATGTCGCAATCATCAGCTTTGCAGTCGGAATGGGCGGAATGCTTGAGAAACTTGGTGTTCTCGGAAACATCCTCAAAGTTATTACTGACCGCATCCACAACGACGGAACCCTGATCACGGCGACGCTTCTCGTCGGCTATGTGACAAGCCTGATCAGCTGTTCTCAGCCGATGGCTCACGTTCTGACCGGTCGTCTGATGGCGCCGATCTTCAAGGAGAGAGGAATTGCACCGGAGATTCTCTCGAGAAGCCTCGAGGATTCCGGAACTCTGGCAGGTCCGATGATTCCGTGGCACGGATATTGTGTATACATGGCAGGTACTTTGGGTGTGGCATGGTCCGCATTTTTCCCGTATCTGTTCCTGTTGTATCTGACGCCGTTTTTTAGTATTTTTTACGGTTTCACCGGAATCTCCATCAAGCATGTAAAAAGCGGAAAAAATGCTTGACACAAAAGGATTCGTATAATATAATGTTTAACTGTGACGTTAGGTAGAAATGCTGAAGCCAAGCCCCGGAATAGGCATTTTACAATATATGTTTTGTTTTAATTTAGATCTTTTATGTTTAACAGGAGGTTAACCAATGAAGAGTTTTATGGCTAGTCCAGCTACAGTTGAGAGAAAATGGTATGTAGTAGATGCTACCGGATATACATTAGGACGTTTGGCTTCAGAAGTAGCAAAAGTATTAAGAGGTAAGAATAAGCCGATCTACACCCCGCACATCGATTGCGGTGACTACGTAGTAGTTGTAAATGCAGACAAAGTAAAAGTAACCGGCAAGAAGCTGGATCAGAAGGTTTATTACAGCCATTCCGATTATGTTGGTGGCATGAAAGAGGCTACCCTGCGCGAGATGATGGCTAAGAAGCCGGAGCGCGTAATCGAGCTGGCAGTTAAGGGAATGCTTCCGAAGGGACCTTTGGGAAGAAGCATGATTACCAAACTTCATGTATATGCAGGCCCGGATCATGAGCAGGCAGCACAGAAGCCGGAAGTTCTGGAATTTTAATCAAAGGTACTGAAAGGAGGAAGTTATCATGGCAAACAAATATTACGGAACAGGAAGAAGAAAGAAATCTATCGCAAGAGTATATCTTGTACCGGGAACCGGTAAGATTACCATCAATAAGAGAGACATCGATCAGTATTTAGGTCTTGAGACCCTGAAGCTGGTTGTTCGTCAGCCGCTCGTAGCAACCGAGACCAGCGACAAGTTCGACGTTCTGGTTAACGTTCGTGGTGGTGGTTTTTCTGGCCAGGCTGGCGCAATCCGTCACGGTATCTCCAGAGCACTGCTTCAGGCAGACGCTGAGTATCGTCCGGTTCTGAAGAAGGCTGGATTCCTTACCAGAGACCCGAGAATGAAGGAGAGAAAGAAGTACGGCCTCAAGGCTGCACGTCGCGCACCTCAGTTCAGCAAGCGATAATCTACAGCTTAATAATGCTAAAAAAGCCCGGAAATACGCCATTTTCCGGGCTTTTTCTATGCCCAAAATTCTGTCAGGACTGTTCGGTTTTGATGGAATTTGAACGGAAATTTATGGGTTTATAGTGGTCAAATTACTGGTGGACAAGCCCATTTTGACCTCTTATGGGTTAAATTACTGGTGGACAATAGGAGCAAATGAAGTCCAATTTTGCCATCGACGGATGAACACATACTTGACTGATTTACATAGAGCCTTGGCTCATTCTTTGAAAACGAGAATGGGTCGAGGCTCTATTTTTTTCGCCCGAAATCCGGCGAAACAAATTCGAGTAGGAGGTAACAGGTATGACGGATTTCAATCAGAAGACCCATGACACCGATGTGGGCAGTCATAGCGGACAGTCGAGGCAGATGATGGAGGTGTTTGAGAACCAGGAGTTTGGTTCGATCCGGTTGTTACAGGAGGCAGGCAAGACCTTCTTCTGTGCAAGCGACGTGGCGAAAGCGTTGGGGTATGTGAATCCCTACGCCGCAGTGAAACGCCATTGCAGAGGCCCCCTAACGAAACGCGAGGGGGTCGTTCAGAAGGTGAACCAGTATGGGGATGCTGGAGAGCAGGTCGTTGAAATCTCCTTTATCACAGAAGGCGATGTTTACCGGCTGATCGTTCACAGCAAACTGCCATCGGCAGAACGATTTGAACACTGGGTGTTTGATGAAGTTCTCCCTTCTATCCGCAAGCATGGAGTGTATATGAGCGATTCCATTTTGGATCAGGTGATTCAGCATCCGGAGGTCATCTACACCCTGGCACAGGAGCTTGTAGCTGAGAGGGAGCAGCTTGAGGGTATCCGCAAACAGCTGGATGCGGCACAGCCCAAGGCAGACTACTTCGACACCTTTGTGAACTCGGAGGATTGTACCTGCATCCGGAATTTCTGTAAGGAAATCGGAATCCCGGAGAAGACGGCAGTGGCTCTCTTACTGGATCATCGCTATCTGTACCGCAGTCCGAGTGGCTGGCTGATGCCTTATGCAGATAAATCTGCAAGGGGCTATTTTATTGTCCGGGATTGCTACGGCAGAAGCGGAAAACTGGTGCAGCAGACGAGAGTGACCTGCAAGGGAAAGAATCATCTCTTCAAGTTGTTTAAGAAATGGGGTGTGATCGAATGACGCTTTTTACAGAGGGACGCCTTCAGGTGTTTGAACGCATGATGCAGGATACCGGCAAATACCATCGCCGGGAGGACAGCGAAGATCGTCCGCGCAAATGTCCGAAGAAAAAAGCGAAGCCTGCGAAAAAGGATGGTGAGCACCATGCCGGTATTCAGGGTTGAGAAGAACAGCAATTACACAACGATGTGCAATTACCACCTGCGGGATCAGGGTCTCAGCCTGAAAGGGAAAGGACTTCTCTCCATGCTGCTCAGTTTGCCAGACACATGGAACTATTCGGTACGGGGGTTATCTTCGATTACGCCGGATGGCGTAGATGGAGTGCTTACGGCTCTGAAGGAGCTGGAGCGTCTTGGGTATCTGGAAAGGAATCAGCAGCGTGAGAGTAACGGTCGGATGGGCAGAGCGGAGTATGTGATTTATGAGATGCCGAGGAAAAAGCCGTGTTCGGAATCACCGTGTACGGAAAAGCCGTATACGGTAAATCCGGATACGGGCACACCGGTTACGGAAAATCCCGCGCAATTAAGTACTAATAGAACAAGTACTGACACAATCAATAAAAGAGAGAAGAAGGAAATCCAGCACCGATATGGCTCATACGAAAATGTTCTTCTTTCTGACGCAGAATACGGCAAGCTCCGGCAGGAGTTCCCAGGAGATTATCAGATGCGGGTGGAACGGCTCTCGGAGTATATGGCCTCCACCGGCAGGAGCTACAAAAATCACCTTGCCACAATCCGGAGTTGGGCGAAGAGAGAAAAGCCAAAGTATAACCCGGCAGATTACACATTTGAGGAAGGAGACAGCCTATGAGCGACATGGTGCCTGAAGTATTGAATGCGGCGTTGGATTCGCTCTTTACGCCGAAAGAACTCGGAGAGCGGGAATACCAGGGCGAGGATGGACTGCTGTATTGCCGAAGCTGCCATACGCCGGTGCAGTGCAGGGTAAAGCTCTGGGGCAGAGACAAGATTGTTCCCTGCCTTTGCAGATGCCAGAAGGAAGCGATGGCGGAAAAGAAACGCCAGGATGAACTGGTGGAGCGGCAGCGCAAAATCAGGCAGCTGAAGGCAACGGGAATTCAAGAAAAGCATCTTCTGGAATGGAATTTTGCCGTTGCAGAAGATAATAAGGATATCCAGATGGCAAAACGCTATGTGGAGCAGTGGAAAAAGGTCAAGGCTGAAAACCTTGGCCTTTTGTTATGGGGAGATGTCGGAACCGGAAAGTCCTTTGTGGCGGCATGTATTGCCAATGCGCTGTTGGAACAGGGCATTCCGGTTTTGATGACGAACTTCTCCAAAATACTGAATCAGATGGGAGCCATGTATTCGGAAGAGCGATACCGGTATATCGCTTCGTTTTCTAATTATTCTTTGTTGATTCTGGATGATCTGGGGATAGAGCGCAGCACCGAATATGCGCTGGAGCAGGTCTACGCCGTTATTGATGAGCGGTACAAGTCCGGGCTTCCGGTCATTATCACAACCAATCTAAAGATTGCAGAAATCCGCAATCCGCAGGATGTGGCATACGCCCGGATTTACAGCAGGATTCTGGAAATGTGTACGCCGGTGCGAATCAGCGGAGAGGACCGCAGAAAGAGCATTGGAAAAGAAAAACAGCAGGTTGTTAAGGAGGTACTTGATCTATGAAGTGCAAGGCAAAAAAGGCATTTTTCGCAGGTAAGAATGACATCTATCACCGCTGGAAGGAGGTTAAGAAGCTGAATGGCAAAAGCAAAAACCAGTATTACAACAGAAAACCGCAGTGGCTCAGCTGCCGACGCTGCGGCTAAGGAGCAGCGGACGGAGATGCCGCTTTCTGACCTGCATCCCTTTGAAGGGCATCCCTTTAAGGTGCTGGACGATGAGCTGATGGAACAGACCGTGGAGAGCATCAAGCAGATTGGAGTGGTATCTCCGCTGATTGTCCGGCCTGACCCGGAAGGCGGATTTGAAATTCTTTCGGGACACCGCAGGCTTCATGCAGCACAGCTGGCAGGTTTGGAGACAGTGCCGGTCATCGTTAAGGAAATGGACGATGATGCGGCAATCATCTTTATGGTGGATAGCAACTTGCAGCGGGAAAATATCCTTCCCAGCGAGAGAGCGTTTTCCTACAAGATGAAGTTGGAAGCGATGAAACATCAGGGACAACGCGGAGATTTAACTTCTGACCAAGTTGGTCAGAAGTCGTGGGCTGTGAACCAGTTAGCTGATGATGCGAATGAAAGTAAAACGCAAGTTCAGCGTTTTATCCGCCTTACCAACCTGATTCCAGAAATTCTGGACATGGTGGATGAGAAGAAAATCGCCTTTAATCCGGCGGTAGAGCTGTCTTACCTGAAACCGTCCGAACAGAAAGAATTTCTGGAGGCAATGGACTATGCACAGGCATCCCCATCCCTGTCGCAGGCACAGCGATTGAAAAAGCTCTCGCAGGAGGGTGACTGCACCTTGGATGCCATGTGTGAAGTGATGAATGAAATCAAAAAGGATGAGCTTGACCATGTGACGATTAAAAACGAGGTTCTTCGGAAGTATTTCCCGAAATCCTATACGCCGAAGCAGATGCAGGACACGATTATCCGGCTGCTGGAAAAGTGGCAGCGAAGTAAACAACGAGATATGGAACGATAAGAAGGAGATTTTTATGATGATGAACTTTAAGAAGAATCAGAACAACGCAGTGTGCAGCATGGATTGCAAGAACTGCCCGCACGGTGCATCGCAGCCCAATCCGATGGATGATCCCATGTTTGAGAAGTCCATTGCGATGCTTCATAACTGGCTGATGCTGGAGGCAATCCGTGAAGATCACCCGAAGGAGCGCATTGTGATGGTGATCCTGCCGGGGGCTGGCGGCGAACTCCTGACCGAGGATGGCAGTCGAGACATCTTTGAGGATGTTTACGATGAGATGGAGGCTGATCTGGTGGCAGATGGGGAACTGCTTCTCCATTATGATAAGAGCGATGTGATCGAGACAGACAGAACCCGCTATCTGCTGGGAGCTGCGGAAGTTTCGGAAATCGACCGGAACGGCAACGAATGCAGCATCAATCTGTTTACGCTGGAACGCACCATCGACTATGTGAACGAAAACCTGACGGTGGTTTCCATTGGCGGCGAGTTGGTTCCGGCACTGCGCCTGATCTAAGGAGGTGCCTATGAAGAAATTTGATGTGGAGATTACAGAGACTCTCCAGAGAAAGGTTTCCGTGGAAGCTGCCTCACAGGAAGATGCGGAACGCATGGTGACACAGGCGTGGAACAATCAGGACTATGTTCTGGATTCCGGCGATTTCACCGGAGTGGACTTCAAGACTGTGGGAGAACATGAACTGGCGGAGAGCAGAAGAATGGATGTGCTGCTGGTACAGCCCAATGCCTACCCGAAGAAAATCAGTGTTGGCACGGAGCTGGAAGATTTGCAGGCAATGGTCGGCGGCGATATTGAAGTGACCTATCCTTTTGAGGATGAAGTGGCCATTATTTTGAATGAATCCGGTAAAATCAATGGCTTGCCGCTGAACCGTGCGATTTACACCGAAGATGGGGATATGCAGGACATTTATGCCGGTGATTTTCTGGTGGTTGGGCTGACAGAGGATGACTTTGGTTCTCTTACCTCGGAGCAGATGCAGAAATTTGAAGAGCAGTTCCATCAGCCTCAGATGTTCGTCCGTATGGGGCGCAGCATTATGGCAATTCCAGTTCCGGATGACATGGTGAAGAAGATGGAAGAAAAGGCTGCAAAGCCAAAGGAAAAGAGTAAACCGGCACCGGACCGGGACGGTTTGTAAGGAAGGAGGCGAAGATTCATGCAGGAAGAAGTTGAAAATCGTACTGTCAATCTGGCAATCAGTACTACGAAACTGACCTTTCGCACCATCGTGAATGGCTATAATGCATGGAAGCGGCACCATCAGGCAAAGGTGGCTCAGAAAACAGCACAGTTGCCGATTGGAAAGCAGAGCATCAAAGAACTGATCGGTCAGAATCAGGGAGTCAGCAGTATCCCCATTGAAAAAACGGATTTGAAAGGCTTTGAACAGGTGGCGCGGAAATACGGTGTGGATTATGCCATTACGAAAGACCAAAATGTGATGCCACCCAAGTACACAGTGTTCTTTAAGGCGAAGGATGCGGATGCACTGACTTCCGCTTTTGAGGAATTCACCAACCGCAAGCTGAAAGCAAAGGAAAAACCGAGTGTTCTGGAGCAGCTTAACAAGCTCAAAGAGTTGGTTGCTGCAATTCTGCCGGATAAGGTTCGCCACAAAAGTCAGGAGCGTGATCTATGAGTAATAAGACAAAGAAGCTACTGATCCTGAACCTGCCGTACTTCATTGCCGGTCTTGTATGTACTAATCTGGGAGAAGCGTGGAGAATTGCCGAGGGCGCAGACATGTCTGAAAAGCTCCTCGGCTTTCTTTCTGCCTTGGGTGCAGCCTTTTCCAATCCGATGCCAAGTCTGCAACCGATGGATTTGCTGATTGGCGTGTGCTGCGGAGCAGGTCTGTGGCTTGCCGTGTATCTGAAAGGAAAAAATGCCAAGAAATATCGCCATGGCATGGAGTATGGTTCTGCTCGTTGGGGTACGCAGAAAGACATCGAACCGTTTGAAGATCCGGTATTTGCAAATAATGTGATCCTTACAAAGACAGAGCGGCTGATGATGGGCAATCGCCCGAAGAATCCGGCAAATGCCAGAAACAAAAATGTGCTGGTAGTGGGCGGTTCCGGCAGCGGCAAGACGAGATTTTGGCTTAAACCCAACCTTTTACAATGTCATAGTTCCTACGTGGTCACTGACCCGAAAGGCGATATCGTAATCGACTGCGGTCAAGCCCTTTTGAAGAATGGATACAGCATCCGGATTTTTAACACCATCAATTTCAGAAAGTCGATGCATTATAATCCATTTGCGTATATTCACAGCGAAAAGGATATTTTGAAGCTGACCACAACCCTCATTGCCAACACCAAAGGAGACGGCAAGGCCGGTGACGAATTCTGGACGAAGGCAGAGACCCTGCTTTATTGTGCCTTGATTGGTTATATCCACTATGAGGCACCGCTGGAAGAGCAGAACTTTGCAACGCTGATTGAATTTTTGAATGCGATGGAAGTGCGCGAGGATGATGAAACCTTTCAGAACCCAGTGGATCAGATGTTTGAAGCACTGAAAAAGAAGAAGCCGAATCACTTTGCTGTCCGCCAATATGCCAAATTCAAGCTGGCGGCGGGCAAGACCTTAAAGTCGATTCTGGTGAGCTGCGGCGCACGTCTGGCTCCCTTCGATATTGAGGAAGTCCGTGATATCACCATGTACGATGAGCTGTCGCTGGATACGTTGGGAGATCAAAAAACGGCTCTGTTCCTTATTATGAGCGATACTGACCCGACTTTTAATTTCCTGATTTCCATGATCTACACACAGCTGTTTAACCTGCTGTGCGAAAAAGCGGATGATGTCTACGGCGGCAGATTGCCGGTACATGTGCGCTGCCTGATTGACGAGTGTGCTAACATTGGTCAGATTCCGAATCTGGAAAAGCTGGTGGCTACTATCCGATCAAGAGAAATCTCGGCATGTCTGGTGCTTCAGGCGCAGAGCCAGTTGAAGGCAATCTACAAGGACAATGCCGATACCATCATCGGCAATATGGATTCCCGTATTTTTCTTGGCGGTTCGGAGCCGACTACCTTAAAAGAGCTGAATCAGGCACTGGGGAAAGAAACGATTGATCTGTACAACACTTCCGATACCAGAGGCAACAGCCCATCTTACGGCACAAATTACCAAAAGGTCGGGCATGATCTGGCTTCGGTGGATGAACTGGCTGTGTTGGATGGCGGAAAATGCATTTTGCAGCTGCGTGGTGTCAGACCGTTCAAGTCAGATAAATACGATCTGACCCAGCATCCGAACTACAAGCTCACTGCCGGTGCCGATAAGAAAAACACGTTCAGCATCGAGGCGTTTCTTGACCATCGGCTGAAGCTCAAGCCCGGTGATAAGTACGAAGTGGTTGACGCAGATCATGCCAAGTAAGTTTGTTCCGGTGACGAAGGTGTCATGGGCGCGCTGCTGACAACAGAATTAAGAAGGGGCGGCGAGCTGCCGCCTCTTTACATAGCCGGGTTTCTGATTGGGATTAGAGACCTGGCTATATGTTTGCCCATTTGCAGGTGCACATGCAGATGGAAAATCACTATTCATTCGCCTACAAAGGGCGCAGCGTACAAGGAGGTACACATTTATGGCATTTTTCAACAGCGCAGTAACCGTTCTTCAGACCCTCGTCATCGCACTGGGTGCCGGTCTCGGCATCTGGGGAGCTATCAACCTGCTGGAAGGCTACGGCAACGACAACCCTGGTGCCAATGCTCATGTACGGTAAAGAAGCAAGCAACCGAAAACAAGAGATAGACCGCAAGCACCACACTATTCCGAACAAAAGAACCAAAGACAAGCATTATGGAAATGTGCA
>ERZ838839.1099-NODE-1099-length-28903-cov-21.046034_pt1 | contig 28903 bp, 18 predicted proteins | sample MGYA00519909_ERZ838839 | MGnify/ENA primary metagenome ERZ838839 (study PRJEB31850, sample SAMEA3708843) | human gut metagenome | biome: human gut; feature: human-associated habitat; material: faeces | place: China | collected 2014 ... | reverse complement strand
ACTGTTCAAAGCTGCTGAAGAAAACGCTAAATGGCGTTACAACAGCTACAAACGTTTGGCTAGAGAAAACTGGGGTGCTGAATAATAGTAATACCCTATAAATATAAAACGGTAATCTTGTAGAAGATTACCGTTTTTTTATTGTATGAACTCTGTCTAACATAAACAATACTCCCTTTTTCCCACTAGAGTTCATGTCTATTTTATATTTAAAATTAAGAATAACAATGCTCCAATCTATTTATTCTCAGACTTCGGAATCCAACTATCCACCAACTGCCGATGTTCATCCCTCCATTTGCGGGCTATTTCTTCTTCATCCATCCGGGCATCCTTCATAGCTGTCATAAAAGAGCTAAGTTCTTCTGTCGTTAGTTTAATGTTGCCAAAGAATTCGGCAGCAAACGGATCTTTCTCACTGAATCCTTTCCATGCAATAGCATGTATTTCTTCCAAGTCTCCATATACTTTCTTCGGATCATCCAAGAATTTCAAGTCAAACTGGTCGAACATCCAATGCGGTGTCCACCCCGTAATGACAATCCATTCTCCTTTGTCCATCGCTTTTTTCAAAGAAGCCAGCATGGTGGAACTACTTGAAGTCATGAGGGTATACCCATCAAGTCCGTAAGCAGCAATGGCCTTATCGGTCGTCTTCATTATCCCTGCTCCCGCATCAATTCCTACTATTTCAGAAGAGAAACGGTCTTTATTAGCTTCCAGCTCACTAATAGACTGGATCGTAACATATTGAGGAACAACCAGTCCTACACGGGCTTCTCCATATACCTCCCCCAAAAATTCGATGCTGTCTCCATACTGATCCATATAATCTTTCATCGTTATTGGTAACCATGCATCCAGAAAGACATCAGATTTCTTTCCTGACATAGATACAAAAATAGGGGCAAGATCAGCATTTTGCAATTCAACCTCATATCCATGCTCTTCCAATACCACCTTGGCCAAATGACTCATGGCAATACCTTCCAGCCAATTGGCATAGGCTATTTTTACTTTCTTTTTCTCTAAGCCTGAATTAGTACAGGAAGCTAGCAAAAGCATAGCTGACAATACTATTCCTACTATTTTATATATTCTCATACGTATTTTATCCTTTCCGTTTAGTTCTTATTTTTTCGTCCTGCCATTCCTTGTGTGATACGGTCTAAGATAATAGCTAAAATAACAACTGCTATACCACCTTCAAACCCAAGTCCGATTTTCATTTGGGTAATACCTTTCAATACAATTTCTCCCAGACCACCGGCAGCAATCATGGCAGCAATGACAACCATAGAAAGCGACATCATTATTGTCTGGTTGACACCAGTCAGGATAGTGGGCAACGCCAAAGGAAGCTGCACTTTATACAATAACTGCCAACGGGTAGCCCCGAACGAACGGGAAGCTTCCACTACATTTTTAGGAACTTGCCGAATTCCCAATCCGGTAAGGCGGACCACAGGAGGCATAGCAAAGATAATGGTGGCAAACACTCCCGGCACTGCTCCCAATCCGAAAAATAAAACGGCAGGAATCAGATAAACAAAAGCAGGCATCGTCTGCATCAAGTCGAGAACAGGACGGAGTATTTTCTCTGCACGCGGACTGTTTGCCGTCCACACTCCTAAAGGTACACCAACAATCAGAGCCAAACAGGTAGATGAAAAAACGAGAGCCAGGGTTTGCATAGTAGCCTCCCAAAATCCCATTCCATAAATCAGTAATAATCCCAATGCGGTGAAAATGGCCGTACCACGTCCTGCCTTCATCCATGCGAGTGCAGCAAGCACTAGAATGGTTATATAAAAAGGTATTCCAAAAAGTACGTGTTGGAATCCTATAATAAAACTACCGATGCCTGCATTCACGGCATCAAAGAAAGTGGAAAAATGTACCATCATCCAATTGATGGCCATCTCTATATATTGTCCTATATTTATCATAAATCTATTGCGTTTTGAATTATTTCGTTTATTTCTTCTTTATCTTTTCCGGTCACTTCGATGATTAAGGAGGAAAGCGGGATTGTTCCTAAAAACTCATGCGTCTCATCAATCACCCATACCGGCGAATTGCTCTTTGTCATTAAAGGAAGTATATCCTCCAACACTGTATCCTCCAATACAGAATGCACCTCGGTACGCACAATCGTTTCAATGGATTTTTCCTGTCTGCTACGTAACTTAAGCAGGTCGTTCAGACGTACTTCTCCGACCAGTTTATCATCGGCGTCTATGACAGGTAATACGGTGATATTCTTCGCACGCATCTTACGAATCAATACTTCAGGTCCCTCTTTCTTCAGACGGGCCACCAGTGGTTTGTCAATCATTAAAGAAGAAGCGGTGATAATTTTACTCCTGTCCACGTTTTCAACAAAACGGGCTACATAATCGTTAGCCGGTTCGGTCAGTATTTCTTCTGAAGTACCTACCTGCACCACCTCTCCGTCTTTCATAATGGCAATACGGTCGCCCAGTTTAATCGCTTCACTCAAGTCATGGGTAATAAAGACAATTGTTTTTTTCATCTTCGATTGCAAAGCCAACAGTTCATCCTGCATTTGCACACGAATCAGAGGATCGAGCGCAGAGAAAGCCTCATCCATTAGAAGTACTTCAGGATTATTAGCCAGGGCACGGGCCAGTCCGACACGCTGTTGCATTCCACCGGAAAGCTCGCCTACCATCTGATTTTCGTATCCTTTCAATCCGACAAGCATCATGCTTTCCATAGCTTTCTTCGCACGTTCCTCTTTCTTCACTCCCTGAAGTTCGAGACCGAATGCAATATTGCTCAATACGGAACGGTGAGGCAACAGACCGAAATTCTGGAAAACCATCGCCAGCTCTTTCCGACGAACCTGCAATAATTCTTTTTCGGATATTTTAGATATATCTACTCCGTTTACAAACACTTGCCCGGCAGTAGGACGTATCAGACGATTGATACAACGCAGTAATGTCGATTTTCCACTTCCCGAGAGTCCCATTATCACAAAAAACTCTCCTTCATTAATTGAAAGATTAGCATCTTTCACTCCTACCGTACAACCGGTATCTTTCAGAATTTCCTCTTTACTCTTATCTTTTTTCAACATCTTGAGTGCTTTCTGCTTCTCGTGACCAAAGATAAGGTACAAATCCTTTATTTCTATTTTACTCATATAATATATTGGTTTAGATTATAATATTTGTTTTGTTTTCAACTGCCGCGTTCCTCATTCTCACTTACGATAAACAAGTTGAATGTTCGCATGGTTCAGTCATGTCACATGGTAACATGACGATCCGACGTTTTTTAAATGGTTAAAGAAAACAGACTAAGTAGTTTAAAAGGAATAGAATTTGATAAGATTATCCTCTCAATGAACAGTAGAAAACAGTATTTTCATAAATAAATAACAGTCTGTTCTTGCATATTGTTGGCACAAAGATAAGGAAAATAGATTAAATATGCAAATTTCATTCAGATACGGAGTAATTCCAAAGATGCTTTTTCAAGTCTACGCATCCATTTTGCTTGAAAGAGATCCCTTCTTCCAACAAGAGTTGTTTCTGCTCTGTCCACCCCGGAACAAGGCGTCCCGATGCATTGACAACCCGGTGACAAGGCACAGATAAATCATCCGGAATCTGTTTCAAAGCACGCCCCACCATACGGGAACATTGAGGCATTCCCAATAATGCGGCAATTCCCCCATAGGTAGAAACTTTACCTACCGGAATTTCCCGAACAACCTGATACACCTCTTGACAAAAGGATGCGGAGAGACTCGCTTTGTCTACTTTATAATCTTTCATCACCCAAACATTACTTTATTTCAGTTCCAAAACTAGATAAAAAGAAAAGAATTTGCAAATAATAAAAGCATTTCAAATAAAATATGCAACTTTATTTGCTTTATTTACAAATAATCCCGACCTTTGTACCCATTAAAAGCAACCCTATTATTAACAAAACAAGCACTGCTGTTATGAAAAAGAAGACAATTCTATTCGCTTCTTGTTTATTTGGAGTATTCGCTTTCAGCTCCTGTGAGAAGAACCTTTATGATGAAAGCAAGCAACCTGAAAAAGAAATTCAAGTAAAAGACCTGGATATACCCGCAGGCTTTCAATGGAAATTAACTCAAGTAGCCGCAGGAACAGTAGCTGCTACTACCCCCACTATGGTTTCCTTCTTTTTGGATGAAGCATGTAGTAAAGAAGAGAAAATAGCCGACATTCCTGTAGATACAGAAATTTCAAGTCTCCCTTTGAGCATCCCAACCTACGTAAATACATTGTATGCCCAGTACAAAACCAGCACCAATGAAACCAAAAAAGTAGCCATACCTGTAAATGCAGATAGAAGTTTCTCACTGAACATTGCTAATGATGCCAAATCCAAATCTAACACCACCCCGTCAATCACTCGTGGGCATGATATAGAAGATGACATCCAATTGGCAAAAGGAGTCATTTTTCATCCCAAAGATGGTTGGGGAACAATCATGTTTGAAGACCAATTTCCATCATTAGGAGATTATGACTTTAATGATTTTGTAGTCAATTATAAGGTGCAGTTCCAAGGTATTAGAAAGGTTGACAAAAAATACACTGCGCAGTATATACAAATAGGGTTACGTCTAAAAGCTATCGGAGGAATATTCCCTTATTCCCCTTATTTAAGACTGAAAGAAATAGATTCTGACGAAGTGGAAAGTATAGAAGTTTATGAAACTAAAAACGTGATTCCTGCGATCGACGGAGTAGAACTTGTCCCCAATAAACATCTTATCATTGATTACAGCCCTTTAATTAAGAATCTGGCTAAACCTGCAGGCAGCCAATATTATAATACAGAAAAGAATGCTTTGGTAGCAACAAGTGATTTACCGGAGATCAATATTCTGATCACCCTAAAGAAGAGAAAAGAAGTAAAGGAAATATTAGAAGGCGATGAATTCGACTTGTATTTAAAACGTAATGATAGCGGAACAGAAATCCATATGAATGGTATTGAACCGATCACTTACCAATATCCATTCAATGATAAAAATCTGCTACCGGTATATACAAACGGGGACGAAGAAGATGATAATTATTATTTTAGTGCAGGACGCCTGATTTGGGGATTAAGAGTACCAGGCAACGCAGCACATGCTATTGAAAAAGCTAATTTCTTGGAAGCCTATAAAGGATTCGCAAAATGGGCGCAAAGTAGTGGCAAAAACGAACAAAACTGGTATAATCAAGGAAACGCAGATAAAAGTTTATTGATTCATAACTAACACATATCAATAAATCCCGGTAAACATTGAAAATTCAAGTTACCGGGATTTATTGTATTCTGACGTGAATAGTTTTGATTCTATCCTTTCCTTTTCAGCAAATCTGTCGGACTTTCACCAAACTGCTCTCTATAACATTTGGTAAAATAAGAAGGAGAACTAAAACCGACTTCATAACCAATCTCCGCCACTGTCATATCTGACGAAGCAAGCAGGGAAGCAGCCTTCTTCAAGCGAGCGATGCGAAGCAATTCATTCGGAGAATAATTAGTCAGGGATTTTATTTTGCGATAGAGTTGCACACGACTTAATCCCATATCCTTACCCAAATCCTCTACATTCAAATTTGAATCTCCCATCTTTGCTTCAATCAAAGCCTTGAATTTTTCCACAAAGTCTTTATCCATATCGCAGACATCCTCTTTCGCCAACGTTTGTCCGTCACCAAAGAACTGTTTCAGGCGGCGATGTGAATCTATCAGATTACGAACGCGTGCCAACAGCAATTGCGAACTGAAGGGCTTGGAGATATAAGAATCCGCACCTCCGTCATATCCCTGAATCCGTTGTTCATCCAAAGAACAGGCTGTCAATAGGATGACAGGGATATGGCAGGTTTGCAGTTCGCTTTTCAGCCGACGACAACACTCTATTCCATCAATACCAGGCATCATCACATCAGAGATTATCAAGTCCGGGACATATTTCATTGCTTTGCGGATGCCCTCCGAACCGTCTGCTGCTTCAATTACAGTATAATCGGTATGGAGTAATCCGCGTACATACGAACGGATATCTGCATTATCATCAATTACCAAAACAGAAGGTTTGGAAGAATCATAGCCTTTTTCCAGTTCCTCTTCTTCGGCAGTAAAAGTTCCATTCAGGTCGGAAGAGGCGGGAGATCCGAGAGAAGCGGGATTTAAAGGAACTGAAGAGACTGATGACATTAGAGGATCTTCGGCCAGAATATTTTCACAAGTCTGTACCGGTAAATCAACGGTAAAGACAGTGCCCTGCTTTTCATCACTTTCCACAGAAATTGTACCTTTATGCAATTCAACGAAAGCTTTGACCAATGCAAGTCCGATTCCCGAACCGGCATGGTGCATGTCTATTTTATAAAAACGATCGAAAATGCTCCGAATATGTTCGGCGGAAATCATTGAACCGGTATTGGCAACAGTAAAACGAATCCAGCGAGTATCCTCTTTCGTTAAGGAAGATAAACGAACCGTTATCTTTCCATTTTCCGGTGTGAACTTGAACGCGTTGGAAAGAAGATTAAAATAAATACGTTCCAACTTTTCCATATCCGCCAATGTATGGTAATCCGTATCCGGCATATTATCAAAAGAGAAATGAATGTGTTTCTTCCGGGCCGCTGCAAGGAATGATTCGTTCCAACCCTCAAAAGAGGAAAGAACATCTACCTGAACAGGTGTATATTCCATCTTACCGTTCTCGTATTTACGGAAATCCAGAATCTGATTGACAAGACGTAAAAGGATATTCACGTTTCGTTGAATCAGCATCAACATTCGATGCTGATCTCCACTTAGTGTATGATCGGCCAATAAATGTTCTACCGGATCGGCAACCAATGTAAGCGGAGTACGGAAATCGTGAGATATATTTGTGAAGAACACCAGTTTGGCATGCGTTGCCTCTTCCAGTTGATGAGAAAGCTGGATGAGCTGATCCCGTTGCTCTTCCAGTTTGTCCCGCTGTTCTTCTAATTGGTCGCGTTGTTCCTCTAACTTGTCCCGCTGCTCTTCCAACTGTTTCTTCTGCTCGGAAAGTTCCTTATTCAGACGATTTTTAGCACGGAGAGATTTATAGACTACCAATAATAAACCTGCCACCAATAGAAGAATAACCAAACCACCATACATCACCACCTGCTGTGTAGCAACCCGAGACAGATATCCGCCGATACGTCCGTTCAATGTTTCAATCTTCTGATCCAGTTCCGAGATATGAGTCGTCTGAAGTTGCATGACATGCGCATTTGTACGGTCGACCACCGCAGTGTTCATGACCGTTTCCCGGGGATAAGGCTTTTTCTCAAGGATATTCATTGCCAGTTGCATCACTTTGTCGCCATTGGTCGGATAAATAAAAGTAGCATTCAACACACTGTCGAGCACCATTTCCAATCCGTTGCCTTTGCCGGGGAGAGCATCGATACCGACAAAAATCATTTCCTTCTCCCGTCCCACTTTCTTTGCAGCCTGATAAGCTCCCGGAGCAATACGGTCATTATGCGCATACACGGCGTCTATCTTCGGATGCCGACGGAGCATACTATCCATTTCCACTTCCGCCGGTTCACGCTCCCACGCAGCATCCGCTTTATCAATCAGTTTGATATCCGGAAAGTTACTGATAGCAGCCATAAATCCTTGATGGCGTTCCATGGCAGGAGTTGAGCCGCCCAGTCCGGTAAGTTCCACCACATTCCCTTTTCCTTTCAGGCTTGACGCAATATAATTACCTACCGCACGTCCTATTTCATAATTGTCGGCACCGATATAGGCAGTATATTTATCAGAAAGAATCTTCCGGTCTACCAGGATGACAGGTATTCCCTTTTGATAGGCTTCCTCTACAATCGGAGTCATGGGGGCCGCTTCGTTGGCAGAGATAATCAATAAGTCAACCCCTTCATCTATAAAATAATGAACGTCTTCCGCCTGTTTACGATTATCATCCGCAGCCGACCGGATTTCAACCGATACTCCATCATAAAACATTGCTTCGCGGAGAATTTCATCATTCATCTTATGCCGCCAGGAGTCATCGCTGCATTGCGCCACCCCGATACGGAAATGCGGTGCATCCTGCCGACAAGCCGTCATGCCAAGAAGACAGAGCAAGACTGCTATCCACTTCGTATATCCCATCATTCTAATCATTCTCATTTTTTTCGTATTTCTTTCTATGACCCAAATGGACGATTGAGAACAAAAATAAGAAATAAAACTGTGAGTATGCTATCTATCATCCAATTATTCTCATCATTACCCTCCAAAGAAATGCAAAACAGTTCCCAATATTCAACCGGAAACTATTAACAAAAGTATAAAGCGTAAGACAAACACTCAATAAATGTTATAAAACATCTCTTTTTATTTGGATTATTTGCAGATTTAGCAGAAGTCCGTATCTTTGCAATGTGTTTTTCATAGTATTAGATTTAAGGTTAACAAAGGTTGGAGCAAGGCGTTGCTCCTTTTTTTATGTCTGTACGGCTACACCTTGCACTCTGTATAACACCTACAACCTATATGACAGTTGATAAGACCTAGTTTTCATCCCATTCCCTTTCCAGTTTGCCATCAATGGTATAAAGTTTCCAACGTCCTACCCGGTGACCGTTCTTATATTCTCCACATTCGCGGAGCTTGTTATTCTTCACATAACGAGATTCAAAAGGACCGTTTTGCCGTCCGTTGACGTATGTAGAAGTTTCCCAATAATCAAAGCGATTGTCCACCACTAACTGGCGTGCTTTTCCGTGCAGTCTGCCAAACTGATAGGTTGCCTCGTACTTCAATTCGCCATTTTTCAAGTCATATTCACGATAGATTCCGTCCTTGCGGTCATTTTTCAGATAATATTCTTTGGTACGCATCCCTGTCTCGCCACTGTATGAAACGTGTAGGCCTTCTTCTTTTCCATTCAGATAAGTTTCAATTACAATGGTATCGCCACTCTCTGCAATCTCTGTCCAACGACCGTTCTTCTGCCCATTCTTATAACTACCCAATACATGAGGAGCTCCAAAAGTAAAGATGGACGAATATTCTCCATCCTTCAACCCTTCGTTATTATAATAAACCGTTTCGTATAGTTCATAAGTACCCTTCATGAAAGTATATTGTTTCCCTACTTGTTTACCATCCTTATAATTATGGTCCATCCGCAGAGTTCCGTCATAGTCATACGACAAATGTTTTCCATCCTCCTTGCCCATCCGGTAGTTTTTCTCACTTTCTATTTTTCCGTCAGTAAAGAACGTTTTGCTCGTACCGTTCAACTTTCCTTCCTTATAAGACTTTTCTTCTTTCAGTTTACCGTCAAACTTAGAATAGATTTTAAATAAGCCATTCTTCCGTCCATCTTTGTAGACGCCTTCATTTATCAGAATGTTATCCAAATGCTCTTCATATTTGCCATCATAAAAACCATCTTTAAAAGAGGCCAGTATATACGCAGAGTGATAACCGTCAATGATACGATGTTCGCCGTTGAGCGGTTTTTCCGTCATCAAGTCTCGGTACAAGAATCTTCCGTCGCCTACATTAACGACAGATACCTGATCGATTTTAAACTCTTTTTGTGCTAATGAGGGAAGGGCTATGCATAAAAGCAAAAATACATTCCAGCATTTCGAGCGGAATAAAATAGAAACGTGTTTCATAATGTGACATTCTCTTTTTAGTTATTATCTTGTGAATCGTGCAAAGATATACAATTAGCTAAAAATCCAACAATAAAAAGAGAAGAAAAGAGGTGATATTCGCAAAGATTTGAATTAAAAAAATCCTCCTTACTACAACATACCGTAGTAAGAAGGATTTTTCACTTTAGGATTCTTTTCGTCCCTACATTTACATCAATAGAGAAATTACATCAGTCTGTCTTTCAAAACCTGCGGAAGTTCGGGCATTGCACCGCTTTGCGTGCAGACATAAGCAGAAACTTCAACGGCAAGTTTATGAGCTTCGGGAACCGGTTTTCCATTCAAAATGGAAGCACAGAAAGCAGCCGTAAAGGAATCACCTGCCCCCACCGTATCGGCAACCGGAACTCTCGGCGTCTCCTGGAAAGAGACAACACCCGGGGTAAACACATAACTGCCATTAATTCCGCAAGTCAGAATCAGCATCTTCAGGTTGTATTTTGCCAACAGAATCCAACATTTATCCTGTAAGTCGATGCCGGGATAGCCAAACATACGGCTGATGGTCACCAGTTCTTCGTCGTTTATCTTCAGAATGTTGCAACGGCGGAAAGATTCGCGCAATACCTCTTTGGTGTAGAAGTCCTGGCGGAGATTAATATCAAAGATTTTCAGTTGTCCGTCTATGTCGGGCATCGTATCCAGAAAACGGTTGATAGTGGCACGGCTCACTTCATTACGTTGAGCCAGGGAACCGAAGCAAACGGCACGCGTACTCAATGCCAAACGTTTCAGTTCATCCGTAAAAGGTATGTTATCCCATGCCACGCCTTCTTTGATTTCGTAACAAGGCACCCCCTCGTTATCCAGTGTCACCTGTACCGTACCGGTAGGATAATCCACTTGTTCAATCTGCGTTTTCAGTTTCTTCTCGTTGAATACGTTCAGAATCTCATCTCCCAACTCATCCTTGCCCACGGCACTCACCACGCGACTGTCAAAACCAAACTGTGATACATGATAGGCAAAGTTTGCCGGAGCACCACCTATTTTCTTTCCTTCGGGCAACACATCCCAAAGTGCCTCGCCCATTCCTACGATTATATTATTCATGATCTACGGATTTTATTGTTTCCAAAGTTATAAAATTATTTTTTAATACGGAATGTATAGAACAAGAGATAAAGCACGCCCACCGTCATTACGGCTACTGCCCCACTCTGTCCCATGGCATCGGATGCTACTCCCATAGCCAACGGAAATACCGTGCCGCCGAACAGTCCCATAATCATCAGACCGGAAACTTCATTCTTCTTACCCGGCAGGTAAAGCAATGCCTGCGAGAAGACTACGGAGAACACATTGGAGTTGCCGAAACCAATCAGACCGATACATACATAAATCATTGTCTTGTCATGGAATATAAACAAGCCTGCCATCGCTATCAGCATCATCACAACGCTAATGCCGAAGAAAGACTTCGGTGACATCTTACGTAAAATGAAAGAACCGAGGAAGCAGCCTGCCGTACGGAAGATGAAATAAAGGCTTGTTGCAAAAGCCGCATCATCGAGTCCCATGCCGAGACGTTCCATCAAAATCTTGGGGGCAGTGGTATTTGTTCCCACATCAATTCCTACGTGGCACATGATGCCGATGAAAGAAAGCAGGATAAACGGTTTGCCAAGCAAAGCGAGACATTGTCCGAAAGTAGACGGTTTGCCTTCTTCTTTTTCCTCTTTAATCTGTGTGACATTGAGCAATAGGATAGCAATGACGGCTACAATCATGTAAATCGGGAACAGGATGCGCCAGCCCAAATCAAAAGTCGGGATGGCTTGTGTCGCTCCCCACATGGCAATATAAGGAGCAAGGAAAGAGGCAATGGCTTTCACAAACTGGCCGAAAGTCAGGCTACTTGCCAAACGGTCGCCACGTACGATGTTAGAAAGCAACGGATTCAGGGAAGTCTGCATCAACGCGTTTCCGATGCCCAGAAGGGAGAAAGAAATCAGCATCAGCATATAGCTGTCTCCGAAAACCGGCAATAACAAAGAAGCAAAAGTCACAAGCAAACTAAGCAATACGGTTTTCTTCTGACCGATACGGCTCATCAACATACCTGTGGGTACGGAGAAGATGAGGAACCAGAAGAATACCAGTGAAGGGAAGATATTCGCCTGCGAGTCCGACAGACCGAGGTCTGCCTTTACATAATTGGAGGCAATGCCTACCAGGTCAACAAATCCCATGGCAAAAAAGCAAAGCATCACCGGGATTAGTTTGGAAAGGGAAGAGTTTTTACTGTTTTCCATTGTTTTTTTTATCTAAATATGTTATCATCATTTGTTTATATCATAAATTTAGGCACGGATTAGGCGGATTACACGGCTTCTCGAATGATGGCTGTCAGATAGCAACCCTGTAATCCGCGTAATCCGTGCCTAATAATATAAAATTATATTTTGCATGAGTACTTATTCTATTTATATCATGCAGTTATATGATTCAATTTACAATCTGCTGTTAGTCGTGTGGGTACTTACCGTTAGTTATCTGTTCGTCGCCTATATGAATCACGCTCTCCTTACTGCATCAATACCTCAAGCCTACGGTATCTTTATCTTAAACCTACGGTATAGTAACTTTGAAGCTACGGCATTATTAACTTCCCACGGCCGTGGTAGGAATTCGTCATGGCTGTGGGAAGATCTTTCCACGGCCATGGTAGGAACTCGTCACGGCCGTGACGAATCAGTAATACCGTAGGTTTAACACAAGTATATCCCTACTATCCACCTACTATCCCTTAAGGAAAGACGTATTCATCCATAGGGAAACAAACAAAGAGCGCATAGGGCGAACAAGAGATATTTATGGCTTCAACTTATGGACCACAAACGAATCGACTTTATAAGCTCCTCCTTTACTGTAAAAGTCGATATGATTGTAAGGTTCCGAAGGGAATACCTGATTGGTCATCACAAAACGTCCACCGTCTCCAAAGGCTTCCACACTGGATTTATCCACAAACAGACGGAGTTTCAATGCCTCTTTGCCGCCTTGTTCCTCGTTTCCACCTTGTTCAATTGCTGTCCAGGTCAACATCGGGAAATTCTCATTGAAGCTGACCTCTCCGCTCTTGCGACGATCCATTGAGAATTTCTTTTCTTTCATGTCATACTGCATATCCACTTCTTCGCCTTTGTCATTGTAGAGACGGAAGCCGATTACGTCTGCACGTTGATTTTCGATTGTCAATTCTATTTCGTATGCACCGTCATTGCCGGGAATCATTTCTTTAATTGTGCGTGTTCCGTTTACTTTGAACGAGCGTTTCTTGGAAGCATCACGCAAAGCCAGCAGTTCGGGAGAGGGAGCTGATTGGAGGTAAGTCTCACCATCTACGGTAAACAGGCTCAAGTCACGGGGAACGGAGTTCGGGCTACGGTATTGGGAGGTAGGAACATCGTTTGCGTATTGCCAGTTGCTCATCCATGCGATAGCGATGCGGCGATTGTCGGGAGCATCACTCCAAGTCACGGTGGCATAATGGTCTTTTCCCCAGTCCATCCATTTGGTTTTGGAGGGTGATTCGTTTACAAACTCTTTTCCGTTGAAGGAGCCTACAAAATATTGAGTAGCCGAGTCACCGAAAGGACCGTCGCCGAGGCTGCAAAGCAGTACCCATTTCTTTTCATTTGTTCCTTCTACCGGGAGTTCGAATAAGTCGGGACATTCCCAAACGTTTCCGTGTGCGCCGTGTCCTTTGCCGAAGCTGCTTTCAAATGTCCAGTCTTTCAGGTTGGGGGAAGAGAAGAATTGCATTTCCTGCCCTACTGCTAATACCATGATCCAGCGTTTGGTACCTTCGTACCAGAATACTTTCGGGTCGCGGAAGTCACGTGCTTCAGAGACTAAGACGGGATTGTTTTCGTATTTGGTAAAGGTACGTCCGTTGTCGGTGCTGTAAGCAATACTTTGCACCTGACGGTCGCCGTTTTGTGTATAGATGGCGACGATGGCGCCTGCACCAAAGCCGGCGGTATTATGATGATCTATCACGGCGGAGCCACTGAAGATAGTGCCGAATGCATCCGGGGCGATTGCCACGGGGCGATGTTCCCAGTTTACGAGGTCTTTGCTGATTGCATGTCCCCAGTTCATATTTCCCCATTTGGAGCCATAAGGGTTATATTGGTAGAAAAGGTGGTATTCGCCGTCTTTATATACCATTCCGTTCGGGTCGTTCATCCATCCGTAGAGGGGAGAAAAGTGATAGGTGGGACGGAACTTTTCACGGTTGCTTGTATCGAACGTGTCGGACAATTTCATTTCCTTGCAGCAAGCAGTGTTGTCCGGCGAAAGATTGACACGAACCGGGTCGTTGGAGTTCATTTTAAATTTGAAAGAGATTAGTTTGCCGGAATAGTCGGAAAGGTCTACCGGAACAAAGTAATCGACTTTATGGATGGCCAGACGGACATCGAAGTTCTTTACCTCTTTATTATTAACAATCATGCTGATACGCACATCGGGCGATGCATCTTCTACGGGCAACAACAGATACTTCTGGTTAGTGTTGACACGTACGAGGCAATGTCCTTCTCCTAAATCTTTAATTAATAAAGGAGAGTTGTCCGCACGGGCGGATAGAGAGATATTCATCACAATCATACAAAATAAAACCGCGAAGGTTTGAATTTGTTTGGAAGAGAGTCTTAAATTCATGCTTTATGGTATTAAGGTTGTTACAGTGCAAAGATAGGCGCTCCGGGATGAAACGCCTATCACTTTTGTTTCAAACACTGTAAAAGATGTTACTTTTCTATTAATAGGTGCTCACTTGAATATCTGATACAGTGATTTCGCCTTTATAACAGCAGAGTGACCACGGATTCTTCTGCATTTGATAGATGCGGTTCGTGAAAGATAACTGGTCGTTGATGTAAGTCACACAAACCGACTGGTCACTGTAAATCGTCACCCGGTATTCATTATCGGACGGGATATTGAATTTGTTATCAAACAAGTATTTGGCATTGTCACCGTCTTTCTCGAAGTTGGCTTTACCCTCGTCAGCGTTGACGTGGATGCTATACCATGATTTGGAGTCCGTTCCACGGACGAAAGAGATTCCAAAACGATCTGTATTCGAGGATGCTTTTACGGTAAAGGAAATCTTGTTGTGCACTTTCAACCGGTTGAAGATAACGGAAGCTCCTTCGGCCAACGTATAGGTTTTACCGCTTTCTGTTACGTTTCCGTCTTTAGCCATCACTTTTACCTCTTGTGCAGAAGTGTATTTACGGTCGATTGCATCGGGAACTCCAAGGGTTAACGTACCGTCTTCGTGCTGAATGAGGCGTTGTGCCACCAAGTTGCCAGCCCATTCGGGTTCTACATCCCCTACGTTTCCATTATCATTACCGGCACGGGTAGGACACCAGCCCCAGATGTAACGGTTGGTTCCATCGGAAGCAGTCTTGCCTGCATAGAATGCACGGCTGTCCAGCATACCTTCCCGATTGTCCGGCCATATTCCGGCATCATTGGCGGTGGTTGCTTTCAGTTCTTCAAGTGTTCTGCCTTTGAAGTATTGTACCTTGCGCATGAAGGAAGCTTGTTCCGAATAGACCAGATACCACCAGTCTCCCATCTTGAATACGTCCGGACATTCGTAGAAACGGTCCCACATCATGGTCATAAATGTGCCGGCAGACGCCCACTCTTTCAGGTCAGTAGAGGTGAATTCGGCAATGTGTCCTTTTCCATTTTTACGGGTGGCAATCAGCATGTGATAAACGCCGTCTTCGGTCTGGAACAGGAACGGATCGCGGAAGTCATTCTTGTCATAGCCGTACGTATCTCCTTTCAGATAGAAAGTGCGGTTCTTGGTCCATGTTTTAAAGTCGGGAGAGGTAGCTACCATGACTACCTGTGCATTCTGGTCAGAAGAAGGTTTGAATTTATTACCGGTGTAGAAGGTATAATAGAGTTTATCAGTCGGATTGTAGATCGTACCTCCTGTACCGATGGCGGCATCCTGTTCGTCACGACCTCCACACGGAATCAGTTCGCCGAGAGATTCATAAGTAGCACCGTCTTTGGTGGCCACCCCGAAAATGGGGTGGTAAGTAGCTTCGGGGTTCGGACGGTAGTCTTGCAGGTACATCACTTTAAAGTCTTTGGCAACCGGATCATAGAATGGCATCGGGTCACCGACAAAGCCTACCTGCGGTTTATAGTACATCGAGAAGCCATGCTCGTCGGCCGATTGGAAGTAAGTGGCTGTACCGTCCCAGTCTCTTTGAGTCAATACGGGATCCATTTCATCACTGCAAGCGCTCATTGAGGCCAACAGCGTGGTGATTGCTATATGTAAGATCATATTTTTCATAATTATTGCTTATTCTTTTATTTACATAAGTAGTTGATTGCATTCAGAGTCATTTGCTCTACGTTGTAGTGGTAGTAGTCGGCAGAAACGTCTACGCCTTTACCGTACCAGTCGTAACAACCGGAGCCGATACAGATCGTGCGTCCGCTATTGGCGCGCGGCTCGAATTCGGCTATGATTACTGCACCGTCGTCTCCGCATGCCACATCGATTCCTCCTGTCAAGCTACGCCATGCGTTCAGATCCTCATAACCTCCCCAGTCTGTTCCGATATGCCATTGTGCCGTACTATTGGTAGTCGCGTAACCAGCATCAAAGGTATAGACTCTTGTTTTGTCACCATCTTTCCATCTTAAATCCTGAAATAACGGATGCGACTCATTGCCGACAATTGGAAAGCTCCATGCCCCATCAACGACTTCGGGTGAGTCTTCACTTCTTCCCCAACTGTTGTTGGGTACACGCTCGTCTTTTGCAATGCTAAGGTCCTTAATATAGAAAGTTGCATAGCGGGTCAGCAACAGGTTACCACCGTTTTGGTAGTAGACTTTAAATTTCTCTACAGCAGCTTTCGCATCATCCGGCAAAGGAGGATTATCACCATTGTCTGCATGGAAATGCCACCAGATTGCAGTATATTTACCTAAATCTACTTTTCCGTCTACTACATCTTTGAATGAGATGTATTCGGACATGGATATATTATCCATCATCCACTGGGCAGCGGCTTTTTCTTCAGGACTTGTCAGTTGGCTCACAGAAGAAGCTGTGCCGATAAAGGCAGTCGGAATTACATTTCCTTGAGTAACTGTTACTACATAAGGAGTCACTGCCGAACGGTAAGTTGCCGTATAAGTGACAGGGTTGGTAAAGTCCTGGATGCTGCCGGATGCCGGAGTCACAGTGACTCCATCTGATACGGTGAATGTACCTTTCAACTGGGTGATATCCACTGTCAGTGGAACAACTACAGAGATTGTTTTTGATAGCTGGTCTACTTTTCCTACATAAGTATCATTCAACTTAAAGGTCAGTATCTTCGCCTCGTCCCTCTTCACGGTAATCGTATAGCTCATCTGTACGTCGCCATTCTTCACGGTCAAAGATACGGGAAGAGAAAAGTCGATTGTTTCACCAACAGCGATGCTCGCCGTAGCACCTTCGGAAAGATTGATTTCACTGACGGCCATCCGGGTAACGTCATAATCGTAAGGAACTCCCACTACGATTGTCTTATTCTGATAATCGATCGTCCCTGCGTATTCATCCAGTTTGATAGAGTTCACCCATACATCTCCGTCCAGACGAAGATTGGATTTGAAGTCATCGCTACATCCCGCAACTGTCAGGCATGCTACAGTCACCAACAGGATGGTATAGAGTTGTTTTATGATTGATTTCATTTTATTCTTTGTTTTAAGATTGATGATTACCAACCGAAATTCTGTGTATAATTTCCGTTACTGGCACTGATCTGTTCGAATGGGATTGGGAGGTATTCGTTCTTATTTTCCGTAAAACCTGCATTCTTGTAAATAGAACAACGGGCTGCTTCGGTCACATAATAAGCATTGATAACGTCTTTGGCTTCTCCCCATCTTACGAGGTCAAAGAAACGTGAGCTTTCCATACCGAACTCTATACGGCGTTCCCATTTCAGCATTTTCATGGCTTCGTCCTGTGTATATGCTTTCAGTTCATAAGGAGTTACTTTAAAGTTTACTCCATACTCTTCTTTGTAATTGAAGATCAGCATTGTACTTCCGGCTGCACGGCTACGTACATCATTGATGAGTGAAATGGCATCGGCAATGCGTCCGTCGTTCAACTGTATCAGGGCTTCGGCACGCATCAGCAATACGTCTGCATAACGGATGACGATATGATTCAGGGAACTTGCCCAATAAGAACCTTTCTTCAGGCAGTCACAGTCCGGGTCTACATTCTCTTTGAGCGAAACATAATATCCGTAAAGTCCCTTACTACGGCTCCAGTCATCATTCTTCTGAATCAGGTAGCCTTCGTTGTATTTATAAGGGAAGCCCGGCATACCTACCGTGTGGAATAAGCGGGGGTCTACATTGTCCGTCGTAACCTCGTAGTTCTCATTATCGTAGGTATTGAACAACGGTTTTCCCTGCGAGTCGGTTTTGAAAGCATTCACCAGATTTTGGCTCGGTTTGTGGAAGTCACAGCAGCCTAGTATCTGCGGAGTTGTCAGTCCCATTCCCCAGTTCAAGTTACCGTTGTATGTTCCGTCGTTGATAGAATATTGAATTGCCCATACAGACTCTGCGCCATTTTCATATTGAGGCAGGAAGTTCATGCTATAATCATTTTCCAATCCGTAACCGGCTTTGGCCATGATGAGAGGATCGGTATATTTCACTACCTGCTTCAGGTCTTCTTCGTCGATACCGGTAAGGTTGTTGTTCACTCCATCCTGACGGTAGGCTTTAAACAGATAAGTCTTTGCCAGGTAAGCGGCAGCGGCAGCTTGTGTGGGACGTCCTTTTTCTATCTGCACTTCCGGCAGATTGTCGTAGGCAAACTGGAAGTCGTCTGCTATCTTTTGCCATTGTTCGTTATTGGTATAGGTAGTATTCGAAAGCTCGTTGTAAGCATCCGGGTCCATGTTTTCATCATTCACTATGACGATCTTCTTAAACAATTCCTTCAGCATGAAGTGGGCATGTCCGCGCAGGAATCTCATTTCTGCAATGCGCTGGTCCTTCAACGGATAAGTCTTTTCATCCATCAGGTCGAGTGACTGCAAGGCTGTGTTGGCACGGGTGATGCATTGATACAGTCTTTTCCATATATCGTTGATGTTCCAGTCGGTGGTGTTGATACCTTTAGAAATTTCCAGTGCGTTGAACACACCGCCGTCTTCCGTACCGGAACCGCCTTTATAACAATCGTCGGAACGTACGTCATAATTCCAAAGCGAGAAGGAAGAGTTGATGTCGTCACCTGTTGCCCAAATGGCGTAGGCTGAAATCACGAGGTTGTCCACGTATTCGGGAGAAGCGATCTGATCGCCGGTCACAATACCCTGCGGAACCTGACGATCCAGGAAATCGTTGCAACTGCTTGTCAGCAAGGTAAATCCGATGGTTGCTATGTATAGTATCTTTTTCATGATAGTTCGTTTTATAAATGAAGTGAATTAAAATCCGATGTTAAGTCCGAAGGTGATATTCACAGGGATCGGATAAGAGAAGTTCGGGTTTTCGGGGTCTTCTCCCGTAAAGTCTTTACTCTTGATCGTCAGCAGATTTTGTGCGCTGCAATAGAAACGTAAACGTTCCATTCTCAACTTCTTGGAGATTACTGCCGGAACTGTATAGCCTAATTGGATATTACGCAGTTTCAGGAAAGAACCGTTTTCAACAAAGTAAGTGGAGACACGCTGTTCATTGTTGGTATCGCTGCGGGTCAATGCCGGAATAGTAGAGTTCGGATTAGTAGGCGACCAGGCATTGAGCAGGCGGGTTCCTTTGTTCAGGAAGCCGACGTTGGATGCACTCCAGAAGTCACTTTTCTTCTTCACGTCACTGATAATATCTACTCCCTGAACGCCTTGCCAGAACATAGTCAGATCGAAGTTCTTATATTCCAGATAGATATTCAATCCGTAGCTGAAAGCAGGAGTCGGATCGTAAATCCATTCCTGGTCTTTTTCATCAATCACACCATTATGGTCGATGTCGCGGTAGCGGATACGGCCTACGGCTGCACCTTCCTGCGTAGCGTGATTGTCCACTTCTTCTTGTGATTTGAAGATACCGTCGGCAATGTAACCCACTTGTGAGTTGTATGTATGACCGACTACACTTTTTACTCCATTACCACCAAACTTTCCATTGGCAGCCACTGTCTCCGGCAGTTCAAGAATTTCATTCCGGTAAGTGGAGATGTTTCCGTTCAAGTCGTAAGTCAGTCCGAAGGCAGTCTTGTTGCGGTAGCCCAAGTTGAATTCAAAACCCTGGTTTTTCATTGCGCCCGAATTAATCCAACGGTTACCACCTTCTCCCAATACTCCCACTCCTGCCATTTCAGTCAGGATATCGGTTGTTTTCTTGTAGTAGTATTCCAATGAGCCGTACAGGGATTGTTTGAACAGACTGAAGTCGATACCGACGTTCGTCTGTGTGGTTGTCTCCCACTTGATATTGTCATTACCAATCTGGTTACGTTTGAATCCGGAAGGCAGAGTACCACCTCCGTTAGAACCTGTAATATCGTATGCCGTACCGTAGCTTTGACCGCCAAATGAATCTGTTGTTCCATAATTAGGAGCGTAGATAGTGTAACGGGCAAGGTTGGAGATTTCCTGATTACCGGTCTGTCCCCATGAAGCACGCAGTTTCAGATCGTCCAACCAAGCCAGTTCCTTCATAAAGCTCTCCTGTGTGATGCGCCATCCCAAAGAAACGGAAGGGAAAGTGGCATAACGATGTTTTTTACCGAAGCGGGAAGAACCGTCACGACGGAGCGTCAATGAAAGCAGATATTTGTCAGCATAAGAATAGTTCATTTTGCCGAAGAAAGAGACAAGCGAGTAACCTTCGCCGGCACCGTAAGCCTGTGCTGTGCCGCTACCTGCATCGGGCCACATATAGTCGGGAGTAAGGATAGAGAAATCTTCTTTGTAGCCGGAGAAATGGCTGTCGTCTTCCCGGTTCAGCTCCATACCTGCCATGACGTCTCCACGATGTTTGCCTATTTCCAACTGGTAAGTGGCAATGGCATTCCACATCCATTTGGTCCAGTGTTCTTGTTTGGCTTCCACTGCACTCTTGCCGTTGTTGGTCTGTGTTCCTTCCTGATAAGGATAGGTGAAGTAACGGGCTTGCTTGTTTGCGTAGTCCAGACCAAAAGTAGAACGAACATTGAATCCTTTGAAGAGGCTTAGATTCACATAAGCATCACCGAACATACGCCAGTAAGTGTATCGGTTGTCTTTGTTGTATTCGAGTACGGCGCGAGGATTACGACGGTCCGGCCATCCGCCTACCGGTCCTCCCCATGAACCATCCGAAGCATAAACGGGGATAGCGGAAGGAATGTCCAAAGCAGTTTCAATAATTCCGCCGGGAGCTTGTACTTCCGAAGTACGGTTTAAGGTGAAATGCTGGCCGATAGTCAATATATCATCAATTAATTTATAATCGCTGTTCATGCGGGCAGAGAAACGGTCGAAGTCCGTATCTTTGATTACACCCAGGTTTTTGTAATATCCCAGAGAAAAGAAGGAAGAACCTTTCTCCGAACCGTTGCTGACAGAGAGATTGTATTGCTGGATAACACCTGTACGGGTAATCTCATCAAACCAGTCGATATCTGCCACAGGCATTGTATTCTTTGAGTCCAGGTATTTGGAAAGGCTCATACCATATAGTACCGGATTTCCGTTGGCATCGTAACCCCAATTGTAGTTATATCCCAAGGCATTGCCGTTCGGGTTCTCACCATCGTTTACATAGGCTTGCCACATGGCACGTCCGTACTGTTCCGTATTCAACACGTCCATCTTACTTTGATACATGGAAGCTGAAACCGAAGCATCAAAATTGATTTTAATCTGGCCTTTCTTTCCTTGTTTGGTAGTAATGACGATAACGCCATTTGCAGCACGCGAACCGTAGATGGATGCTGAAGCAGCATCTTTCAGTACTTGAATGGATTCAATGTCGTTTCCGTTCAATTCGTGCATACCAGCTTTGGTAGGAACTCCATCGATAATATAAAGAGGATCGTTGTTGTTCAACGTACCGATACCGCGAATACGTACGGTAGCTGATCCGCTCGGATTTCCATCCGCTGTAATGTTCATACCGGGCACGCGGCCTTGAAGTGCTTTCACCGGGTTGTTCTCCCCTTGCTTCTGGATTTCGTCTACTTTCACTACGGAAACAGCACCGGTCAGGTCGGCTTTACGTTGAGTGGTATAACCTGTTACAACCACTTCATCTACCATTTGAGTGTCTTCTTCCAATAATACATTAACGATAGCAGCCGATTTTACGGTCACCGGTTTATAACCAATATACGTAATCTTTAAAGTAGAGTTAGCCGGAACCGAAAGGGTGAAATTACCATCTAAATCAGTAATTGTTCCATTAGCAGTAGCTGTAGCTTCAACAACAGAGGCGCCGATGACCGGCTGTCCGTCCGTTTTAGAAGTAACGTTTCCTTTCACCGTAATGCTTTGCCCCCAAAGGACTGACATGAAAGTAAACAGGAAACAAACGCTGCAAAGAAGTTTTTTGTTCTTCATAATACGATGCATTAGTTTGATGTTATTAAATTAAAAGTACGAATTTTATCTATATCGATAATGCAAATTACGGTTGATTTATATCAAACGACTAAAAAAAATGTTTCAAAGGCTATAACATTTGTTGCATAGAACGCTATTTTATAGGGTTTTATACATGTTTTCTTTCATTATGGGAATTCTTGGATTCATATTCTTTTATAATCGCAGAAAACGCTACCTTTGTATAGTGATATGAGCCCAAAGAAAGAACGACTCTTCATTAAATAATAAACTCTAAAAATAAGATTCATGACTAAGCAACAAGCTTTAAAACTCTTTGAAGAAAGAGGAGTACGTACAGTATGGGATGATGAACAAGAGAAGTGGTATTTTTCGATAGTAGATGTGGTGGCTGTTCTGACAGACAGCAGTAACCCTCAAACTTATTGGCGTGTATTAAAAAAGAGACTGCTAGCGGAAGGAAACGAAACCGTTACAAATTGTAACGGTTTGAAAATGCAGGCAGCGGATGGTAAAATGCGCCTTACCGATGTTGCCGATACCGAACAACTTCTCCGCCTTATCCAATCTATTCCTTCTCTTAAGGCAGAACCTTTCAAACTATGGATGGCTAAGGTTGCCAGCGAACGGCTCAACCAAATACAAGACCCCGAATTATCAATTGATCAGGCCTTAATGGATTATAAACGTATGGGATACTCTGATAGCTGGATTAACCAACGTCTGAAATCAATAGAAATCCGTAAAGACTTGACTGATGAGTGGAAGAAACATGGATTGCAAGAAGGCGTTCAATTCGCTACACTCACAGATATTATTTATCAGACTTGGTCAGATATGACATCTAAAGAGTACAAACAATTTAAAGGATTGAAAAAAGAAAACCTACGGGATAATATGACCAATAAAGAATTGGTATTAAATATGCTTGCCGAACTTTCTACTAAAGAAATATCCGAAATCAGCGATCCCGAAACATTCAATGACCACATGGATATTGCTCAACAAGGTGGAGAAGTTGCCCGCAATGCCCGACTGGAACTGGAGGCTAAAACGGGCAAGAGAGTAATCTCTCCTCTTAATGCAAAAAGTGGTATTCTACTGAAAGGTAAATCTGAAAACATCTCGAAAGAAGGATCGGAAGATGAACTTAAAGATTAACTCTAAAATAATCCAATAAATAAACGACATGAAAACAATCTCCAACAAACAACTCACGATTCAAGTATCTCCTCACGGAGCTGAACTCTGCAGTATCGTCGCCAATGGAAAAGAATATCTATGGCAAGCCGATCCTGCTTTTTGGAAACGCCACTCTCCTGTCCTATTCCCAATTGTCGGAAGCGTATGGGAAAATGAGTATCGGAATGAAGGGATTCCCTATACGCTTACTCAACATGGTTTTGCCCGTGACATGGAATTTATGATTGTTGCTGAAAAAGAGGATGAAGTGCGTTACCGTCTTGTTAGTAATGAAGAGACTTTAAAGAAATATCCGTTTCCATTCTGTCTGGAAATAGGCTATCACATCCAGGGAAAGAAAATTGAGGTTATGTGGGAAGTAAAGAATAGCGGTAAAAAGGATATGCATTTTCAGATTGGGGCACATCCAGCTTTCTATTGGCCGGAGTTCGATGCAAGCAATTCTGAAAGAGGGTTCTTCGGATTTGACAAGGAAAACGGTTTGAAATATATTCTCATTTCAGAAAAGGGATGCGCTGATCCTTCTACAGAATATTCTTTAGAGTTGACAGACGGATTATTACCACTGGACACGCATACGTTTGATAAAGATGCTTTGATACTGGAGAATGAACAGGTCCGTAAAGTTACCTTATATAATAAAGAGAAACAGGCTTATCTTAGTTTACATTTTAACGCTCCGGTAGTCGGTCTTTGGTCTCCACCTGCAAAGAATGCTCCTTTCGTCTGCATCGAACCTTGGTACGGACGTTGCGACCGTGCACATTATACTGGTGAATATAAAGATAAGGACTGGATGCAGCACTTACAACCGGAAGAGATATTCCAAGGAGGATATACAATTGAAATTGATGAATAATTGATGAATAAAAGTAGCTGCCGGATTTCACATCTGACAGCTACCAAATACCTAATTCTAATCTACAAAACCTAACTTACAAATCTAACCTATGAATCTTTAAAAAGCAATCAATACTTGTTGCTTTCACTGAATCTATGCAAACATCTATTGTGTAACTTCTATTTCTATTATAAACCCAACCGATACGCATTGAATGAATCTACTTGAAATGAACCTCCTTTGCTATAAAAACACATACGGTTGTATGGTTCCGATGGAAAGATAAGATTAGTCATTGCTACCTTTCCTCCATTCAGGAATATTTCTACAGAACATTTATCAACAAAGACATCCAACGTATATTTATTCTCTTTCTTTATCGGTGCCCAGGTAGCTAATGCGAAATCATCTATATAATTGATGGAAGTCGTCTTTCTACGGTCGTGAACCTCTATTTCATGAGGTACACTCTTCTTTCCGAAATCCACGATACCACTTTTCGTCCGGTCCATAACCAATCTCTTTTCCGGAAGATTGAAGTAGATATCCACCTTTTCCCCTTTATCATTAAAGAGGCTGAATCCCATAATCTCCGCTTCCCCGGCGGTAATTTCCAATGCCAGTTCATAAGCACCATCATTATCAGCCAATAAAGAATCAATATGATAATCATTGGCAACCGTAAATGCCGGAATCTCTTTCTTTTCTTTTCGCAGAGTCTTTATCTCCGGTACCGGAGCTGCTGAAAGATAAATTTCATTGTCTTGTGTATAAAGACTTAACTCACGCGGCAAAGCGTTAGCACTACGGAATTGCTTTGTCGGAACAATATTACAATATTGCCAGTTACTCATCCAAGGAACAGCAATCGTCCGTTCTCCAGCATTTGAGAAACAAACGGTAGCATAATGATCCTTCCCCCAATCCAGCCATTTGGTGACATTCGGCTGACTGTCACAACTGAATTTCTTTCCATCAAAGTCTCCTGTAAAGTATTGAGTGGCACTTCCTCCGAAATAACATCCCGGATTGACGTTCACTATCAATGCCCATTTCTTACGGTTCAGATCTCCATCCACTGGAAGTTCCACCATGTCCGGACATTCAAATTGACAAGGCTGTACCCCGTATCCTTCTCCGAAGCTGCTCATATAGTTCCAGTCCTTCAGATTCTTAGAGTCATAGAAACGCATTTCTTTATCGGCGGAGACAATCATCACCCATTTATCTTCCGGTTCATACCGGAACACTTTCGGATCACGAAAATCTTTCAAACCATCAGCAGGACTCAAGATAGGGTTCTTCTCATATTTAGTAAATGTCCGTCCGTTATCCTTGCTAAAAGCAAGACATTGGATCTGCCCGTTTTTGTCACTGGCAGAAGTATAAAAAGCCAGGATACTCCCTGCTCCGTAACCCGCTATATTCTCCTGATCGACAATAGAGCTGCCCGAAAAGATATGTCCCAATGTGTCACGGGCGATAGCTGGTTCCAGATGTTCCCAATGTACAAGGTCCTTACTGACAGAATGTCCCCAATGCATATTTCCCCATTTAGAACCGTAAGGGTTATATTGAAAATACAAATGATATTCTCCATCTTTATACACCAATCCGTTGGCATCATTCATCCAGCCATAGAGAGGAGTATGATGGTAAACAGGGCGGAACTTTTCCGAATTGGCTGTATCAAAAGTATCAGATAGTTTGATTTCTTTCCAGCAAAGTGCATCCTTTGATTTATTACGAACACGCACGGTGGCAGCCTTCGCTCCGGCAGGCAAGGCAAATGGAACGAAATAGTCCACTTGAGTCTGTGCCAAACGAATATCCATATCGGTATCCGCAGCCTCTCCGGTATCAAGCAGAACCTGACTTTCCGCAGCTTCCTCTTCTATAGGAAGCAATATATAATTAGTCGGATTGGTAATGTGGATGACAGTCAGGCTATCGCTTTTCTGTTCCAAGGTCAACTTGCTTTTAGTTGTGTGGCAATAAGTCAGTCCATAAGAGACTGCTAACGCAAGTATTGCACCTTTACATAGTTTCATCCAAGGGTTTGTTTTCATGGCAACAAAGTATTCCTAGTTTATACAAGCTTTTAATCTAAAAGACGAAGGCAAAGATAGGGGGTATCTTCGCCTTCGTCTATAAACTTTGTTTCAGGATGTATCAAATTTGATACATCTATCTCAATTCTACCGAAATTCAAATGAATCAAGATTCAACGGATTAACGATATGAATCTTCATTGTGTGCTTACCTGGTGTCAAATTCACTTTGGCCCCGATGAATTCCTGATAAGTAGTCCAACCACCAGTAGAAACAGCAACATTACTCAAAGGTTTTCCGTCATCAAACGAGAGAGAGAAAATTCCGTCTCTTTCTGCCGACGCACGTACTCTGATTTCAAATGCTCCTCCTTGAGTAGTAAATGTATATTGTAACCAATCCCCAACAGAAGTATTACTAATATGAACAACCCCATCGCTAGCACTGATAGCTACTCCCTTATCTTTTCGATAAGATTTGAAATTACCAAACTCACCCTGCTTGAAGGAGTATCCTCCATCATCGTAATCTTCCGCCTGAATAATGCCAGGAATCAAACTGGCTCCTTCACCAAATCTTATCCAATCAATATCCAAATCACCGCTCTTTATACGTATATCAATATACTGTTCGCCTTCCTGCAACTCTACAGGATAAACATAAGATTCAATCCATGTATTTACGCCTCCATTAAGAACTATATCATTGGTTTTATATACACCATTGACTGCTACCCGAAATTTTCCACCATTACGTTTCTGACGCACTCTGAATGTAATGCCATAGCGTCCGGCCTCACTTACATTGAATGTATAACGTACCCATTCTCCTCCTTTCATGCTACTCAGAAAACCTATACCGTTTTCTGTTTTCACATCCATTCTCGTTCCTGTTTTAGGATTCTTGTAATAAGCAGTATGCTGACCGCCCATATTATAATTCTCAGCCTGTATAATTGTCTGTTTGTTCAATCCTATCTCTACCGCCCTATTACCATAAGGACGCCCCCAATTTTTCACAACTTTCAAATTTCCTTTCAAGTCATACTCGATCGGATCTACACAAACAGAACGCAAGCCACCTCTCCCCGAATGGTTGGATGTATGATAAAAAGAGTACCATTTACCATTATACTCAACAATTGAACCATGAGCAGTTTCTTCACCTTGGGGATACATATATACACCACATGGAGTAAAAGGTCCTAATGGATTATCCGATACAGAATACTGCATTTGATTCCCCCCTTGAGTAGAAGCATGATTGTCTGAGTGGCTCAGATAGTATTTACCTTTATATTTATGCATCCAGGGAGCCTCATGAAAATCAGTGAAACCTTTCAGAGGAGTCATAGTGCCATCCAGTGTTGTCCAGTCATCTTTACGCAACTTCCCCCCCCAACAACCTTGACCGGCACCACTCGTATAAATATAAGGTTGTCCGTCATCATCAACAAACACACAAGGGTCAATTGTTGAAGGAATCCCTTCAATAACACCTTTCACTCTGAATTTTGCAGCCGGTTCCCTACTGGTCGCCACAAAGATTCGCCATGTAGCTTCATCAATCATATGAGGAAAATAAAGATAGTATAACTGTTCTTCTTTATTATATACACAGTCGGGAGCCCACATAAAGCCGTCAATACCCAAGCCTGTCTGTGCCTTTACAGTGGCTGAATTCATAATTTCGCCGTGATCTGTCCAATTCTTCATATCCGTAGTGGAAAACACATGATAACGATCCATGCGGTCACACCCTACCGGTGGCTCCATATCATGTGAAGCATAAACGTATAAACGTCCATCATCCCAAACATGCGCAGAAGGGTCAGCTGTATAAAGCGTTCCTACAAATGGAGTATTATACATTTCCGATTTAAAATCCACAAACAACGGATTATGTTCATAAGTGCCATAACGCGGATAGGTAAACAAAGAATTTCCTATCTGCTCTCCGGTATATTCCCCGGTGCGTGTTATTACAAATTTATCCAGATTGATGCCACCTGTAGTAAACCATTTTAATACGTGTTTCCCTTCACTCAACTGTACATCTGTCACCTTTACCGAATGTGTAAATACATTCCAGTCATCTTCCGGAGCTTCTACAATCTGGCCGGCAGCCCTACCATCGATTTCAAAATAAAAGCTGATTTTCCCATTGGCTGTTACGCAATAAGTATCAATAGAATAAGCTCCCGCCTCAGTCACTTGTAATGTGTAGCAAAGCCAGTCGTCGCTGCTCACGTTGCCGATATTAACGACATCACCGCTTTTACTGACAGCAACTCCTTTTTCTTCACGATAATCATATCCACCATATCCTGCATTTTGAAAATGGAATGACACTCCCTCCCCGCCATCATCAAAATCTTCCGCCTCCACAGTAGCAGGCTCACCGGAAATAATTAACAAACTATTTCCTTCCTG
>ERZ838839.1096-NODE-1096-length-28953-cov-4.214029_pt1 | contig 28953 bp, 25 predicted proteins | sample MGYA00519909_ERZ838839 | MGnify/ENA primary metagenome ERZ838839 (study PRJEB31850, sample SAMEA3708843) | human gut metagenome | biome: human gut; feature: human-associated habitat; material: faeces | place: China | collected 2014 ... | reverse complement strand
TCTACTCCTGCGCCGAGTGCGCATCCTTGCGGGGGATTTCACGAGTGCCACTGGCACTCAGCCCCCTCTGATTACATAGAGACCTGAAAAGGAATCCATGAAAAAGGATGGCTAAGTCAATGAGTATTGTAGATTTTATCGCAGTTGTAAGCTTCGGCTTAACCTGCTTCACTGTCGGATACACATTAGGTAAAGATAATCATAAATCACAAAAATAGCCGCCCCGGTTTGATAACCTAAGCGACTATTTTTGTTTCAGCTTATATCGGACTAACCGTCTATAAAAAAATTATCACGAATTAATAAAAATGTCGATTTTCTTCAACATTTCATTACTTATTCTTCTTTGTATGCTTCTTTAAATTCTTCTTTGCTCGTGTACGGTTTCCTCTCGCTGGTTTCTTTGTAACAGACTTTGTTCCCTCAGTTTTCGTCTCGGCTTTTGCTTCTACAACTTCTGCCAGCTTTTCCTTTGGCTTCGTCTCAGCTTTCTTCTCTTCTGCTACCGGTGTAACCACTGATTCTGCTTTTTTTGCCGGCTTTTTCTCTACTGATTTTTCTGCTTTCTCCGCAGTCTTCTCTTTTACAGCAGTTTTTTCTTTCACAGCCTTTGCTGTCCTTGTAGTCTTTGGAGCTTTCACAGTTTTCGCAGCCTTTGTCTGCTCTGCTTTGTCTGCCTTCTCTGCGGTGCTCTTCACACTCTTTGTGCTCTTCTTGGCTGTTGTGCGGGTGGTAGTCGTCTTCTTCACTGCTACCGGTGTGCAGGAGAATACCGTCACAGACATCGGCGGTACATCAATCACAATCGACTCCGGACGCTCATCGCACTCTTCCGCCTTGCTCGTCTTGACTCTCGGATTTCCCTTTCCGCTTCCGCCAAATGCTGTTGCATCACTGTTGAAGATCTCCTTATACTTTCCATGGAACGGAACACCAACACCAAAGGTCTCATGCTCCACCGGTGCAAAGTTGCAGACAAACAGAAGCGTCTCTTCCGGCTTATCCGTCTTTCTGAGGAAAACGACAATATCATCATTTGCAGAACTGCAATTGATCCACTCAAATCCTTCCGGTTCAAAGTCTTTCTGATACAGTGCCGGATGGGAGGTATAGAACTCATTGAGCGCCTTCACATAATCCTGCATATTTTGGTGAAGCGGATATTCCAGAATGTTCCACGGCAGTTCCTCATTCTCATTCCACTCAGAAATCTGACCGAACTCCTGACCCATGAAAAGAAGTTTGCGTCCCGGATGTCCGTACATGAATCCGTAGGCGGTTCTCAGGTTTGCAGCCTTATCCTCATACGTCTCACCCGGCATCTTTAAGAGCATTGAAGCCTTTCCATGCACAACCTCATCGTGGGAGAATACCAGAATGAAATCTTCACTGTACGCATAGAGCATGCTGAATGTCAGCTCTCCGTAATGATGACTGCGGAAATACGGATCGTACTGCATGTATCCGGTGAAATCATTCATCCAGCCCATGTTCCACTTGTAGTCAAATCCAAGGCTTCCATCTTTCACATCTCCGGTCACCTGTGGCCATGCGGTTGACTCCTCCGCGATCAGGATTGCACCCTTCTCACGTTTCTTGAAAATGCTATTCAAATGCTTTAAGAACTCCACAGCTTCCAGATTCTCGTGACCGCCATAAATATTCGGAACCCACTCGCCCTCATTCTTTCCATAATCCAGATAGAGCATCGAAGCGACTGCATCCATACGGATTCCATCTACATGGTATTTCTCAGCCCAGAACAGCGCATTTGCAATCAGGAAATTGCAGACCTGCGGACGACCATAATTGTAGATCAGAGTGCCCCAATGCGGGTGAGAACCCTGTCTCGGATCCTGATGCTCGTACACACAGGTTCCGTCAAAACATGCCATTCCGTAGCTGTCACGCGGAAAATGAGCCGGTACCCAGTCAAGAATCACGGAGATTCCCTGCTCATGCATGTAGTTCATAAAATACATGAAATCATCCGGAGTTCCGTAACGGCTCGTCGGAGCATAATATCCGGTCACCTGATAACCCCAGGATGCATCAAGCGGATGCTCCATCACCGGCATCAGCTCCACATGGGTGTATCCCATCTTCTTTACATACTCGGCAAGTCTCGGAGCAATCTCACGATAGTTGTAGAATTCAGAACCAACTACCTCCTGTCCGTTCTCATCAACCCCAAGTTCCTTGCGAATCCAGGAACCAAGGTGCAGTTCATAGATGGACATCGGCAAATCCTTTGAATTCGTCTTTGCACGTTTCTCCATCCACGCATCGTCCGTCCATGCAAACCGATTCGTATCCCAGACAATCGAAGCGTTATTCGGGCGAAGCTCCGCATAGTTCGCATACGGGTCTGCCTTAAGCATCGGCTCTCCGCGATGTGTCTTGATCTCATACTTGTAGATCTCTCCGCTCTGGAGTCCCGGAATAAAGAGCTCAAAAATACCAGAATCCCCCTGTCGTTTCATCTGGTGGCGGCGACCATCCCAGGTGTTGAAATTTCCGACAACGCTGACACGCATTGCACACGGTGCCCACACTGAAAAGAAGACACCGCTCACTCCATCGATTACCATCGGATGTGCGCCCATCTTCTCGTAAACGTCATAGTAAGTTCCCGCTGAAAACTTCTTCTTCTCCTCTTCCGTGTACTGAGATCCAAACGCGTAAGGATCGTGAATCTCCTCCTCTGCACCCGTATCCCAGGTGATCAGGAGCGTGTACTTCGCCATGATCTTTCTCGGAATCCGAACTGCAAAATATCCTGCCTCATCCTGCTGTTCCATCGGATATTTTTTTCCGCCTGTCGCAAGTTTCACCGTCACTGCCTCTGCACGCGGAATAAATACCTGAATCACCAGTCCCTCTTCCGTCAGATGCGGTCCCAAAAGACGCTCTGGATTTCCCGCTTCCGAGTACACAATCTCCTCAATTCCTGCCCAATCCATTAAATCATATAATACCTTATCCATCCGTCTCCCCCTCATCATCGATGTTCCGCAGACAATCTAAAATGTCAAAAAAACCTGACAGTTTTGGACTGTTCTCGTTTTAATTCTGATTATAATTATATCTTATTTCTTTCTGCATGGCAATCAGGAATCCCTTCAAATCCGGTTTTTCCACACCGCTCCCTTATCCGCATTTTCCACACTCTCCTCACAAATTTTTTTCCTCGATCCCCAATCTGCTCATCAATAATACATCTTTTTAAATCCGATCTGATTTAATGAGACTCAGAGCATACCAAAAATTCATTTTGCAATCTCCATGCTCCGGAAGTGCCAGTCGAAAAATGTCGATCGCTTCTGTTTGATTTCCAGATATGAACCATATAAGATTGCAATAGCAGAAAGCGGAGGCTTTGTCATGTACGAAAGAAAAACAGAACTAGAAACTCTTCTCCGACAGTTCGGTGTCGGTGAACATTACAGCGGATACAAACTCTGTATCCGTGCTGTCGAGATTGCTCTCGAACACCCGGAATCTTTGAATTCCATCACCAAATGCATTTATCCTGAACTTGCAGATTTCCATCATACAAGTCTGAAATGTGTGGAGAGAAATCTTCGCACGATGATTGAGAAGATCTGGAAAAGTGGCGGAAGAGAATTTTTCTGCGGTCCGGATTCCGACAATCAGAAACGTCCAAGCAACTCCCGGTTCATTGAAATGCTCGTTCAGGTTTTAAAATCGGAAACCCCTATCACAGAGAAAAATTTATGTGAGTTTTGTGCAGTCACTACACACTATAAAGATCGCATCGCTCAGATGGAATCCGAGGCAGTCAAACAGCAGGAGACGATCGACTGGATGCACGATATGATCTGGGATCTACTTGGAGAAAAGAAGAAATATCTCGCAGAAATCGAAGAGCTTCAGAAACAGCAGAAGCAGTCAAAGGATAAGTAGACAGTAAACAAATAAACAAAAAAAGAATGCCGGTGCATAGGTTATAAATTCAACCTGAACACCGGCATTTTTACTTTTATATTTCTTATCATAAACACATATAAACAACAAATTACAGGCTTATTTCAAATCAACACAAAAAAATTTGGCGTGCGCCTTCATTCGTGCGTGTTTCATTCACACTCACATATAAATGCATAGAGCACGGCAGTGTGAACCGCCTGCACAAACTTTCCTTCTCTTAATGCCTTTCTCACTTCCGGAATCGTCATCTCGACAATCTCAAGCTCCTCCGTCTCATCGAGGTGCTGACCCTGCGTTTTTTTGACTCCTTCTGCCACAAAACACCATGCGTAATTGCTCGATTTCGATGCATCTGGGCAGAGCTTAAATAGGAATTTCCAGGCTCCTCCCGTATATCCGGTCTCTTCGGAAAGCTCTCTGTGCGCAGAGACTTCCGGCTCTTCTCCCGGCTCCATACATCCCGCCGGAAGCTCCAAAAGAACCTCCTCGACACCGTGACGATACTGGCGCACAAGCACGATCTTTCCCTCTTCCGTTACAGGAACAATTACCGCAAAATCTGGAATGTGATTCACATAGAACGGCTCAATCACCGTTCCGTCAGATAGTCTGCATTTGCTCGCCTCAATATCGATCCACTTATCTTTCAAAACGGTCTTTCGCTCCAACACTTCCCACTTTTTTATCATAATCCTGTCCTCCACAAACGTTTTTCTGTCTCCTTATCCCCACTTCTTCAAGAATCTCTTTTTCCCTCAACATCGTGATTCCATCATATCAGAGTCGTTTTCCACAAGCAAGTCTCACGCAAGTTTTCCACAAAATTTCAAGTTCATGCTCCGCCTTTTATTTTGTTTCAGAATTATGATATAATGGGCGCAATAGAAAAGCAAATACCTGCGTCAGCAGGAAGATGAGTGCGTCAACACACGTTTGCACATATATGATACAATAGATACAATAACCACAACAGAAAGGTTCAGGTTCGATATACATGAGCAATACAACTACTACCAATGCAAAAAAGAAGGCACTTCTCATCACTACGGTGAGCGGATTTGTCCCGCAATTTGAGATGAACAATGTTCGGATCCTTCAGGAAATGGGCTATGAAGTTCATTACGCCACAAACTACAACATGCCATCTTACGGCAATGACAACCATCGCCTTGATGGAACTGGAATCATCCGCCACCAGATTGATTTCGTCCGCAGTCCTTTTGATCCATCCAACATCAAAATTTTCCGCCAGCTCTGCCAGGTGATGAGAGACGAATCCTTTTCTCTGGTTCACTGCCACACTCCGATGGGTGGCGTCATGGCTCGCCTTGCCTCCCACCACACGCATACCGGTCCGGTGATCTACACAGCTCACGGCTTCCATTTTTTTAAGGGGGCACACCTCGTCAACTGGCTCTTTTATTACCCGATGGAACGCTTTCTGTCGCGTTTTACCCTCCAACAGCTCTGCATCAATCAGGAGGACTATCATCGCGCAAAACGCTGTTTTCATGCGCGCTATATCGACTATATTCCCGGAGCCGGAATCGACTTAAATCGAATTCCGGAATACAGCGAAGAAAAGAATCTTCAAAAGCGCAGAGAGCTCGGGATTCCAAACAATGCGATTTTTCTGCTTTCCTCCGGGGAGCTTATCAAACGCAAGAATCATGAGACGGTTCTCAGAGCGCTCGCAAAACTCCGACAGGACGGCACACTCACCTCATCTGTTCGCTATGTAATCTGCGGTCACGGAAAACTCGACACCTATCTCAAGGAACTTGCAAATAAACTTTCCATTACGGACATCGTCCTTTTTGCCGGTTATCGAAAAGATATCTTAGATCTCTGTCAGGCATGCGATCTCTATGTTTTCCCGTCCTATCAAGAAGGGCTTCCGATGGGACTTCTCGAGGCGATGGCTTGCTCTTGTCCGGTGCTCTGCTCCGATATTCGTGGAAATCAGGATCTGATGGGAACTCCATCACGCTCGGAAGGCAATCTTGAATTCTGCTCCGGCGGTATCATGATCCGCAAAGCCGACGATGTCGACAGCTTCGCAAAGGGACTTCTCACTCTGATTGCCACACCTCAAAAGTTAAAAGAAATGGGAACCCGAAACGCCTCCCGGTGCACAAACTTCTCCCAACCTCATGTGGAATCCATTATGAGAAAGATTTATTCAAGGGCTGAAAATAGGACTAGGGCAAGTGCAACGTAAGCATAATAAGTATAGGCAGGCAAAAATCAGCGTATTCGCAGGCGTCTTTGCAAGCAAAGACATTTTTATAGAATATTTATGCAGTTTTTCGACATAAAATCGCAAAATAGGATGATATGTCGACCCTTTCAGATGGAAATTTATCCTAAAATTACCATAAAAAGGAGACGACGGATGACTATTTGTGAAGCAACCAGCACCCGAATTCGGGAACTATGTAAAGAGAAGAACCAGACTGCTTATCGAACTGCATTTCTCGCAGGAATGCCCCCATCCACTTACAAAAGCATCCTGAACGGAAAAAGCAAAAATCCCGGAATTGTCAATATCAACAAGATTGCAGATGCACTCGGAGTTTCCATTCGAGAATTCTACAATTCCGATGTCTTTGACAATCTGGATCAGGATGAATGATATATATAAATGAATAAAGGGGGATATCTGTATGAATATCTGTGAAGCCACGAACTGCCGTATCCGAGAGCTCTGTGCACAAAAAGGAATCAGCGCTTATCGCAATGCTTTCCTCGCTGGAATGCCACCGACAACCTACAAAAACATTCTCAGCGGAAGAAGCCGTAACCCCGGTATCGTCAATATCAACCGGATCGCGGATGCACTTGGAGTTTCCATCCGGGAGTTCTATGACTCCGATCTTTTCGATTCACTAGATGCCTGACCTGATTCATTTATTCACGACTCACGATTCCATGAAGCAGAAAAACAGAGAGCCTCAATTGACGACATTTTGATTCGTCCGTTTGAAGCTCTCTGTTTTTTTATCTGTTTTTTATCTACTTCTATTTCTTTTGTTGTCGCCTTTTCGCGTTTGTCCTATGTATCTGTCTCATTCTAATCACATCCACAGGGCAATTTTCCATTCACAGCTCTTTCTCCGCCATGTTCAGTGCAGACTCGATTACCTTATCCATATCGTAGTACTTGTACTCGCCGAGACGACCACCGAAGATCATCTTGTTCTCCTTCTCAGCCAGCTTGCGGTACTCCTCGTACATCGCACCGTTCTTCTCATCGTTTACCGGGTAGTACGGCTCATCCCCCGGTTTCCACTCGGAGCTGTACTCACGGCTGATAACCGTTTTCGGCTGAGTGCCAAACTCAAACCATTTATGCTCAATGATTCTCGTCCACGGTGTCTCTGCATCGGTGTAGTTCACAGCTGCATTTCCCTGGAAATTCGGCTTGTCGAGAACCTCTGTCTCAAAGCGCACAGAACGATATTCCAGTGTTCCCAGACAGAAATCAAAATAAGCATCAATCGCTCCGGTGTAAACTACCTTCTCTGCCATCGCATCATACTCTGCCTTATTTTCCAGATAATCAACGCCCAGCTTCACCTCAATGCCATCGAGCATGCCGGCAACCATCTTCGTGTAACCACCCATCGGAATTCCCTGATAGAGCGCGTTGAAATAGTTGTTGTCGAACGTGAATCGAACCGGCAGACGCTTGATGATAAATGCCGGAAGCTCTGAACACGGACGACCCCACTGTTTTTCGGTATAACCCTTTACGAGCTTCTCATAGATGTCTGTTCCAACCAGGCTGATCGCCTGCTCCTCAAGGTTCTTCGGCTCTGTGATTCCGGCAGTTTTCTTCTGCTCCTCAATCTTTGCAAATGCCTCTTCCGGAGTCACAACTCCCCACATCTTGTTAAACGTGTACATGTTAAATGGCAGGGAATACAGCTCTCCCTTGTAGTTTGCAACCGGAGAGTTTGTGAAACGGTTGAACTCTGCAAACTGATTCACATAGTCCCAGACTTTTTTGTTGTTGGTGTGAAAAATGTGTGCGCCATACTTGTGGACATTAATGCCCTCAATCTCCTCCGTATAGACGTTTCCTGCGATGTTTGGTCTACGGTCGATAACCAACACCTTTTTCCCCTTTTTCACGGCTTCACGGGCAAATACAGCGCCGTAGAGACCTGCTCCTACTATCAGATAATCATACATGATTTTTTCCTCCTGAAAATAAACATTTCATCACTTCTTCCCACTATGCCAAAAAGAACAGGTGTTGTCAATAGTGGATCTCCTTTATGGGAAAATTATTTTCTTAACAATTTTATTTTTTTGAACATTTTTTATAAATATACCACAAATACTAAAAATAATTATCGCTCCAACAATACGATAACTCAACATTTTTGAGAATCTTCCACCTGTCACTTGCTTAAAAATATCGAGGATAAACCAATGCATTAAATAAATTCCAAATGTTGTACCACTAAAATATTTTACAAATTTAAATATCTTAAAATTACATTTTCCATAATCTCTTTCCTTAAAAAATGTAAATACTGCTATAGAATATAATATACACGGCACATTTAAATAGCCTTTAAAGGTTCGACCAATATCTCCTATTCTATACGATAAATACCAAGTACCTATAATATGTATAGTCAAACCTACTATTCCCAATAAATAAATCCACTTTTTATATCTCTTTAGATCACTATGTGACAATAAATATCCTAATAAAGCATAAAATAAATACCCACCTCCCAAAGGCATTCTTAAACCTGGATTGGATACAAATCTATTTCCAGTAATTTCAGAAATTAACGGTATCAACGAATTAAAAACAAATGTCAAAATAACTATATAAAAATAAGCACTCTTTTTTTGCTCATCAGGAATTAATGATAGTACAGGAATACTTAAATATACTGGTATTAATGAAATAAAATACCAGTATATTGGAACATATTTGGTATTAATAATTCCATCAAGTATCGCATTTAAAGAATCTGTAGTGAGATTCGTCTTTTTCATAATCTTGTAATAAAAAACGGCTATAATACTCCATATTAAAAATGGTATAATTGTTTTTGAAATTCGCTTACAAAAAAACTCTTTTGTATTGTATTTTTTTCTATAATCAATTAAAGTTGTTCCTGTTATCATAAAAAACACCGGTACCGCATAATAAAAAACACATTCAATAATATTTGCAGAAATCCAATATGGTTCATAACTAAATGCCCAAAACATTTCATTTGTATGTAAAAATACAACAGCTAAACACGAAACCACATTCAATATATCAATATATAGCATGCGATTATAGGTTTCTTTATTGTTCATCATCCACCGCCTTTTTATCAATATTTAAATCAACAAAAGCCCCAAATAATGATATAACTAAATAACCAGTTTTTGTTATCATTCTTACATCATCATTTGGAGCATCATTGTTCATTGCTTTAGAAAATTGTATTTCTATATTTCTTATCTAAGCTAATCTCCATTTACCCTTATCGATATATATAATAAAACTATTGTGTAACTTCAAACAACTCCTGCCTTCTCGGTTTTTCCAAATTATTATACTCCATATATAAATAACCATTTATTAAGTTTGTATAGGGAGATTCTTCTTCATAGCGATAAATATTATTATTTACATCGATATATGCATCGTAACTACTAACAATGGGAAGATTTTTCTTCATTGATAACATATAGTTGTAATAATATGATAAATTATTAATGCCTGACCATTTTAATATAGTAGGCACAACATAATTCATACTTATCATTTCTTCTTGTGCATTTTTTAGTTCAAAATTACTCCACACCAAAAAAGGAACTGTTCTTAACCTCCGTGCCGCTTCCATTTCATTATACTTACTATCAATAAGTTCTAATGCAAATGCCGGCGCATGATCTCCCACCATACAAATAATCACCGGTCTATTAACCTTTGAATAGTAATCCGTTAAATTTTTGAAAGCTTGATCCGACATAGCAATACAAGATAAATACTCATTCACTTTTTCTTTTTGGTCTTCAGATACACCATCAATTACATGGACTAAATCCCGTTCTGGCGGATTCATATCCCAAGCGCCATGATTTTGTACTGTCAATAAATATAAGAAACGCGGATTTTCACCCATAGTTTCATACCACTGCGTTAAACTCTTATATAAACTCTCATCTGTAGCATACCATCGGTCACCATAGTACTCTTTATTAAAATCATCTTGAAAATGAACAATGTCAAATCCAAGATTGGGATATGCAGTTGAACGCGAATAATTTGTACCTGGTTCGGAATGTGACGCTAATGTTTGATAACCTTTTTGTTTCAAAATGCTGACAACACTGTTCGCATTTTTTAATTTAAGAATATTAAATGGATCTGTGCTACTTGTATTCATTAATTCCATAGAATTACTTGTAAGCAACTCATATTCAGATTTGTTTGTTCCACCTCCTGCAACTGGAACAACCACCTGCCCCTGAATCAAATTTTCCATTTGATGAATATTTTTTAAATAGTCTACATCGGTCTTTAAATCTGTAATTTCCTTTAAGTCGCAAAAAGTCTCATTCAAGATCAATATAATATCTGGATTTAATTCATCTTTTTCTTGTTCTTTGGGAACAGTTATATTATCGATTATACTTTCATCATACTCTTTAGGCTCTTTTACCACATTACTCATCTGGCTCCCATTTTCAATTGAACATGCCAAATATCCATACTTATGATAAGCCTCACTCCAAAGCCATCCTATTGTCACTTTGGGTTTAATAGGATTTACTGCTAAATACCCTGCATATACACATATAATTGTTCCAAAAAAGAAAACAATATTGCGTACAGACATCTTACGCCAACAAATTTTATTCTTCCGTTCCTGAATGGCAATAAATATTCCTACTGCCAGTTCTACAATAAATAATAAAAATATCTTTATTGTGAACTCATTCACCATAACAGCATATGATCTTCCAATATCTGCAGCCATTCCCGCATTATAAACATCTAAAAAAGTTAATGGAAGCCCTCTATACGCTATTACATGATAATTTAATATCGCAATAAACGAAAACAAAGTACTGCATATTAAAGAAACAATTCCCAGATGATTGCTTATAACACCAAGCCAAAAAATCAGCATATAGATTGTAATAACATTAAGAAGCATATATTTCGTTTCCATCTCGAAAATCTGTTCTATTTTCTCATACCCATCACCGATTTCTAGTTGTAAAAATATAATCCACGATATTAATAACACACATAATAGATAAATATATTGTCGCTGTAATACTTTTTTCATATTATTCTGGGATTAATACTTCGTATTAATCCTATTCAACCCTCTCTGAATATTTTTATAATCCCTCCGCTCATATATACTGTTTATATTATCTTTTTAAAATGCTAACCAGTTTTCTTGGCAAATACGTAATTATTCTTCCAATTTTAAACGAAAAAGATGTTTCCAAATTTTTTATTCTATTTTCATAGTCCTGTTGTCTCAACATTAATTGCTGAATAAGTATTTTTTCTTCATTCTGATGTGAATCTAAACCATCCAGACGTTTTCTATGATCTTCTAATTGTTCCCACTGTTTTTGATCCGTTACACCAACTTTATTTACAATAAGGTCTAAACCGTCTAGGCGTTTCCGATGATCTTCTAACTGCTCCCATTGCTTTTGATCCGTTACATCTAAAACATTTATTTTTTGATCGTAGCTATTGGCTACTATATCCAAACCATCTAAACGTTTTCTATGATCTTCTAATTGTTCCCACTGTTTCAAATCTGTATTTAACAGATCTGAATCTGCTTGATCAGTATGACCAATTAGCCAGTCTACTCTTCCATTTAAAGAATCTATATTCCACTTTAAATCTTTTTCAATAATTTGTTGAGTTCGATCGCAATAATTGCAAGCCATTTCATAATCTGTAATTTTTTTATTATCAATCGGCTGTTCAATTGCGTCTCTCAACCATGAAATACATCTTACCTTTTCTTTATAAAGTCTAAGTTCTACATTCTCATAATCAATGATTTCCGTAAAAGTCTTAATGTCTAAATCATTTTTCAAATCTATGATTCTATTTTCAATTCCCAGTAATTTAAGAATTGAATAAAAGCGACTGGCTCCTCGCTCTTTATTTATAATGACTGAAAATGGTTTATGAAAAATAATCGCAAAGCATACACCATGAAACGAATCTGTCACCACATATTCACTATTTTTTATTTGTGCTAGTAATTCTTCATTTCCAATCTTATCCAATGTAGGAATGTCCCACATTTGTGCGATTGTATCTGGTTCGTTCCACACATCCGATGCAGCATAATACTCTGTATTCAATACAGATGCCACCTGCTTAATTACATCTGCTTTTTTTCTGTTAGGATCAAGAACATATCCAAAAACATATGGAGTTTTTGAAACTCTCTGCTTGCCATTTTGTATCAGCTTATTCCAATGCTTCATTTCGCATAAAAACACTGGATCAAGCACCCATTCAGCATGAATGCCCAATTCTTCTTCCGCTAATTTTACACCACTCTCTTCTCGCACAGAAAATGAATTAAAACGTTTCAAAAAATATTGAAGTTGTTCCCGTTGCATTTCTGTTCCGTCAAAATTTTTCTTTGCAAATGAAGCGGCATATGCAATTTTCCTTTTATTGTTATTAACCCATTCTAAGTCCGCATATCCATCCAGGATTCGCATCATTTCACCCGTAAATAATTGGTCTGATCCAACAATAAAAGTATCACAAGAATTATTAAACTGACGTTGCTGTGCATACCCTTTTTTTATCGGGGCAATCGCATATTCCGGATACGGAATTTCTTTATATCTGCAGTACTCTGGAGAAGGATCCCATACCAATCCCTCCGGCTGTGAAATCATAATCGGAAAATAACCCATATCAACCAGCGTGGAATATAAAGCGAAGTAAGTCAATGCACCTCCACAATTGATATTCATCCATGGTCCAACAATTCCTATCGAAAACTTATATGCAAGTGCTTTTTTTACAGATTCTGTAAATTTTCCATTCTCATATAAAAAATTAAAGTATTTTCGATACGGACTTCCTTCTCGTTTTGCATGAATTCGATTATCTCTTAGCCAATCTATAGGAACTTCCTTTTTCATTTTTAGAGAGTTTTCAATTCGCTCGAATAAACATTTTCCTTTTTTACTATTAATCAAAACAGCGCCCGTGCCAATATCGTCATCTAATGTTTTGTCATGATCTCCAATCCCCCAAAAATCTCCAAGACTTATATCTCCCTGCCTTGGTATTTCGGCAAATTCACAATCATAACAACATTCTCTTAATATTAATCCGTTGTGAAATCCCTGTTCATATTCATTATTCTGATATAAACAAGTTTTTTCTTCTTCATTTTTATTTTTAATTAACATGTTTTTTGAATTTTTCTTCCAGCCAAACTGAGAAGCACGAAAATCCACATTTACTGCAGATTCATTTTTTGTTTCATTCAAAAAATCATTTAACATTTTTTGAGATGGTACTCCATGACACAGAATATCAATTGTAAATAATCTCTCGTAATCTTTTCCTAAATATGACTTTAATCCAGCGACCTGACATGGAGTTCCGCTGAACAACACATACTGTTGGGATTTTAAGCTTTTCTCAATGTTCTGATAAATAAGTCCAATTTCACTCTGAACATACTTTGATTTTCGCAACTCTTGAAGTTTTTCCGAAGAGGTAATTATCTTATGGCGAACTGTACATGTTTCATCCATACATGCACCTGCTACCATCCCATTTAAGTTTAATATTTCACTAGCTAATAATGAAAATACTCCCGCAGAAGAACTTTTTTTTCGTAATTCATCTTCCCCCTGAACTGCATAGCAAATCGGAGTTTGATCCTCACTCTCTATTCTTGCATTTAACATTGGACATGTCTGACTACATAAACAACAGTGAACACATTTTTCTTCGGAAATATCTGGATATAAAAAGCCCAATTTATCTGCCTTCATGTTCAATGCATCAATCGGACAAATATTATAGCACGCCGAACACCCTGTACAGTTCTTATTTTTATTTGCTATATCATCAAGCAAAAAATTTTTTTTCATAACTCCTCGATTCTTTCTAATTACGCTAAAAACTTACAGCCAACCAAACAACAGCACAAATATCCATGCCAAATTGTATTTTAAACTAGGTAAATCTCCCGGACGAATCTGTTTGCTCAACTTACGCAATCTTTTCTTCGTATCTTTGAAACGCTGAATATCATCCTTTCTATATGGATACATATTCCGTGCGTCTACAAAACAGAATCCAAAATAAAATTTAATCGCGCCCTTGTATGCCTTTATATTCTTTCCTCTTAATTTATTAAGAATGATATCATATGCATCATATGCATTAAACTGACGTCTCTTCCATGCACTTGCATCTTGAGTTAAACTTGACGCCAAAAAACGGTACTCATATAGAATTTCTGGAATAAGCAAAACAGTCTGCAATTTTTCAAGCGTCTCTATAATCCATAGTTTATCCTCATATGTATACACCTCATCTGTAAATGATGGAATGCTTCCATATGCTTTTCTAATATTATCCGCATTCCAAATTTTATTCCACGGATAGCCGCCACCACATTTGTAATTATCAGAAGCAATTTGGTATACAACCTCTTTTGCATCTAATTGAGTTATATTTTCTGTTACAACATGAGGGCATTTTCCATCTGCTGAAAAGTCCTCCCACCCAAACACAATACAATCTACATGATATTTTTCAAATAAAGCCACTGCCTTTTCCCATGCATCTGACTTTAAGAGATCATCAGAATCCAAAAATGTTAAATACTTGCCTCTAACCTTTTTAATACCGGCATTACGAGCAGCACTTACACCAGAATTTTTCTGATGAATTACAATAATACGAGCATCATTTTTTGCATATTCATCACAAATCTCTCCACAGTTATCCGGAGAGCCATCATCAACAAGAATCAATTCAAAATCTTGTACAGTCTGATTCAAAACACTTTCAATACTACTTCGTAAAAAATCTTCTGGGATTTTATATACAGGAACGACAACACTTATTAACGGATTTTGCTTCATCTGTGTAATACTCCTTTAATTTGCTAAACGACCATCCTCTGTAAAACGGTTATCCTTTTTCTTCTTGTATGGTGCTAAAATAGAATAACCTAAGAAATGCGTTTTTCTCAAAATATCCAACTCTCGGAAATGAATCTGATCATAATAATCCGGTGCCTTTGCCTTTAACATCTTGTCAAACGCAATTAAGTTATGTTTGTGCTCTGGAGTAACCGAAATATAAAACATAATCAAATACTGCCACCAACAAGTGCCTACAAGTAACTTATCATATATCTTTTTGACCTCTGCACGTTTTACATCCGTATGTAAATAATCAAGAGAAACCTCAATAACCTTATATTGTTCCATATAGTGTTTCTCAAATCCACCCAGACTCATACTCTGACCAACTGCCGCTCTCCGATAATAATAAACTGGCATATCAAAAAAAGACACTGTTTCTGCCTGATTACATGCTTTCAACACAAATTCTGTGTCTGTATAAAAACAATGCTCCGTCACTTTTACATTTCCCTTTTTCAAAAGTTCCGTCTTAATTGCAAGACTATGCATGAATGGAGAAAAACCTTCTACATCCTTCAGTGCAAATACCTTTCTCACTTCACATCCAGGATTGCAATTCTCCGTGGTAATTACCGCCCCTGTTTCACTGTCATATGTAATATACGGCGCAATCACCATGTCACTGGACTGACTATCCAAATAAGCAATAAATTCATTCAATGCTTTTGGTTCATAGTAATCATCACCATCTAACTGTTTAAAATACTTTCCTTTCGCATTCTGAATACCAGAATTGACGGTTGAACCCCATCCACCATTCTGTTTCTGAATAAGTCTGATACTATCCGGATATTTATCCTGATACTCCTTTGCTATCACAGCCGTCTTATCCTTTGATCCATCATCCACAATCATAATATCCAAAAATTCCATAACCTCAGATTCCAAAAAAGGATCTAAACACTCTCTCAGTGTACTCGCAACATTATAAGCTGCAATTGAAACAGATAAAATCTTATTCATTTTTTATATTTCTCCTTTGATTTTGAATTTTTTATCCTTATTTTATTCCTGCAATTAATTTTAAAACTTCTCTTCTACGTGTACCAATCGGAAAAATTTTATTAATACTCTTTCGTATTGATGCATTATTATAAATTCGCGTTTTTGTTCCATCTTCCGATTTATTATTTACTTTTAAATTCAGTAATAATTTCTCATAGAAAACCGACAATCTTGCATAATGCCAAAAATACTCTGCCAAATCACAATCTACACATTCCCATGGTTTTTGTAATCCCGCAAAATGAGCAATTTTCAAGTTTTCTCTAGCCTTTACATACTCCTCAAATAATTGTCTTGGTGCTAATTCCATTATCTGCATTCTTGACTGACCCATTCTTTGCCAGTTCATAATTACATTCCATTCTTGTGACAAATAATATACAGAATCCTTACATATCATATTTAACACATCTTGATCTTGGCAACGCCATGCCCGTTCTGATGCAAGCGATAACATCTTTTCAGTAGTTGTCACTTCTCTAAATTTTTTTAAATTCAGTACCAATACTCCCGCCTGAAAATAATCAAATACAGATGATATTTTTAATTCGTTTTTAATATAGTTATTCCAATCTTTATCTATCTTTACGCGCCCTGCCGACTCAATATCCTTTGCTGCTGCAATCATATACCTTGAAATGTCTATATCATAAAGATGCGCAAGATCCGCATCCGTTACCATATCCGCATCTAAATATAGCACTTTCTCATAATCAGGCATAATTTCAGGTATAATCAAACGGTAGTATGTTTCTACTGACAAGTGGTATGTTACTGATAATTTATATTTATCAAAATACTGACATACCTGTTCAAACCTAATAGAAATATTCTTTTTGTTTTTCGCCATTCCTAAAATTAATTTTCTATTCTTTTCAGAAATATCATTAAACAATACAATAAGATCATAATTTCTATCAGAAGATGCATTTTCAATAATAGACTTCACCATAACCCCAAGGTATGGGGAAAATTGATCATTTGCTGACAAAACAATAGGAATGCATTCTTTATATACAGGTTTCAATATCTGCTCCGGCTCTGTATTGTGAAATAGCGTTTTGGGAAGTTCCAATCTTCGAATATCTTTATTTTCTTTTAAGTGTGTATAATAAATTCCATACAGCCGCTCTGCCAAATATCCCATAACTCTATACTCTCTGACGCTGTACCATGTCATATCAATTTGATGCTCTACTTCTCCTAAAATATCAAAAAGCCACGTACAATAATCTTGATATAATTCTCGTTTCATAATGAACATATTACACTCATATGCTATGTTATCACACATATAAGTATCTACAGCCTTTTTATATTTCGGGTATTTATTCAACACTATTTTTAACGTTTTATCTAAGTCTTCTCGATGTTGAAAAGGGTCTTTTCCATATTCATGATAGACATCCAACAACTTTCCTTCATCCCGAATACGAGGATACTTTCTTCCCTTTACCGAAATAATATCATATTGAGTAATCAATTTACTCATCTCATCCGAATTCAAATGCAGCTCTTTTATTACATCTTCTGTAATTCGATCATAGGCAATATTTCCCCAACCATCATCGCGATTTAAATTCGGATCAAACGAAAAATACCTTCTATAATGAAAGAAACCATAATAATCTGCATTATCATTTTTCCATGCCCAATATTGCGCTGTTAATTCACAATAACTTTTATTCTTTTCAGATATATTATTTCCCACATCATCATATAACATATTTGCAAAACGCTTTTTTCCCAATGCCACTCCCACCTGAATAGGATACAAATATGGGTTTTCTGGTATATAAGACGGTTTATGGCAAACCACATATATCTTAATATTGCAATTTTCCATTATGGTTCCTCTCATAATCTATCAGTTATTTATCTGAAACAGACAAGCTATCCATATATGCATTACATACTGGCTCTGCCTCTCCCTTCATCACAACAGTTCCTTTGTTTAACCATATTGCATGATCACATAACTGGCGAACTGTCTGCATTGTATGTGATACAAATAACAACGTAGTTCCACCCGCCAACATTTCATGCATTCTTTCTTGACATTTTTCCTGAAACGCTGCATCTCCAACAGCTAATACTTCATCAACAATCAAAATTTCTGGTCGTACAATCGTTGCAATCGCAAATCCCAGACGTGCTGCCATACCAGAAGAATAATTCTTAATCGGCATATTCATGAAATCCTTGAGCTCTGCAAAGTCTACAATTTCATCATAGTGACTGTCCATGAACTCCTTGCTGTATCCGAGAACCGCGCCATTTAAGTAAATATTCTCTGTCGCTGTCAACTCTCCGTCAAATCCGGCACCAAGCTCAATCAGTGGGGCGATGCTTCCGTATACATCAACGGTTCCCTTATAGGGCTTTAAAATTCCACAGATTAGTTTTAATAGAGTGGATTTTCCAGAACCATTTGTTCCGATCAGTCCCCACGCTTCTCCTCGTTTAACTTCAAAGCTGACATTTTTCAGTGCTAAAAATTCCTGAAACATTAGTTCTCGTCTTACTAACTTAACAAAATACTCTTTTAAATTATCAATTTTTTCTGACGCCATATTAAAACGAACTGTAGCATCACTTACTTTTATAATACAATCCTTTTCGCTATTCATAACTGCTCCCTATATATAAAGGATAAACTTATCCTGAGTTTTCAAGAATGCCCACGTTCCAATCACAATTGCAAGTATAGCAGAAATTGTTCCTGCCATAATTAAATACGGATCTGGCATTCTACATTCCAGAACAATCTGACGAAATTCGGTTATGAAAAAATACATTGGATTAAATGTAACTACAATATCCCTCAACGCATCCGGCAACAAAGCAATCGGATAAAACAAAGGAGTTAAATACATCCATGCAGTTAACAATGCGTTATAAATATACTGAATATCACGAAAGAACACCGATCCCTGAGCTAATAGCATACCCAATCCTAAACAAAAAACATACTCTTGAAGAAGAATTACTGGAATCATCAAATAATAAATATTAGGTGTAACTCTACATACTACAAAAACAACTACCAGTGCTCCCATAGCAAATAATGTATTTACAAAGGAACTTGTCACTTTAGAAACTGTAAAAACATATTTAGGTACATATGTTTTTTTAAGTAATGAAGCATTTCCTGTTATAGACGAAATTGCCTGAGTCGTAGACTCATTCATAAAATTAAAGAGTGTCTGTCCAATAATTAAATATACTGGAAAGTTTGTAACATCGGATCGAAACATATTTGAAAATACGATAACTAAAATGACCATAATCATCAGCGGATTCAGGATACTCCACAGGTATCCGAGAAAACTTCTGCGGTATTTCAGCTTGATGTCCTTCGTGACCAGCTGTTCCATCAGAAAACGGTACTTGTAAAAACCGCCAAGTCGTTTCAAAAATAAATTCATACTCGCTCCTTTTTCTTGCAATCAACGTTACCGTTCGTTCATGCGTTGCACAAACGGTAACAACTATCTACTATCGCAAAAAGATACTGCGCAGGATCACTCTCCGCAGGCTTCCCGCCGGAAACATACGGTTCAATTTGCGCATATCAATCTTAATCTCTAATTTCGTGGGTTTCAGCCGAAATGTCCGAACGTTGGACGTGCTTGCCTCCTTTCCCGGCTCTGTGTTATAAAATTTCAGATAAGGCAATTCCGCACATTTTGCGCCGTTTGCCCTCTGATAAAAATAAAAAATGCCAAACAGACGCTCCGCTAAGTAGCCCATAAGACGAGGCTGTGACGGCCTGTCGGCACTCTTATTTTCCTGCTCAAATTCCTCCAGAATTCCAAACAGCCATACCATATACGTCTGAAAGAGGTCTTTCTTCATGATGTACATATTCATATAATAGATCTCTTTTGAATTCATGTAGGCATCTGCCGAGTCGGCATATTCCGGATAGCGTCTCTTCAAAATATTTAAAATCCGGTCGAGAGTCTCCGCCGGATGATACTGGCAAAATTGTCGGTACACCGTCGTGTTGATTCTCTCCCGAAATACTGTGAGCAGATCATACTGACGGATCTGGCTGTTCATCCAGTCTGAGTGCAGGCGGTACGGCGCCAAATCGTCCCAAATCGAATCCAATTCCGTGTACGGTCTTCTTCCCTTTCCCGTCTTCAAATGTCCCTGCTCGTCAACCGGACAGACTCCGTCAAATGCCAGATAGCGCCGGTAATGGAAAAAGCCGTAATAATCACAGCTCACATTTTTCCATGCCCAATACTGGGCAGTCAGTTCGCAATACTCCGGATTCTTCACGGAGATATTGTCTCCCTCATCATCGCGTTGCATTCCCTCGAAATGCGATTTTGCCAGAGCCGATCCCACCTGTACCGGATACAAGAGAGGATTCTCCGGTACATAAGTCGGCTTATGGCAGGCGATAAAAATACGAATATCAGGTGTCTCTCTCATTCTTTAATTCCTGCTTGTTTTCTATTCTATTTCCCTATCTCTTCTTGCCAAATCTATTCTTTTCTTGATTCTTGTTAAATTCTCTTACCGAATTTTCTTACTAAATTTTTTCACCAAAGTTTTTGCTATGAGCTTCTCTCCCTATTCCTTTACGCCCTCGGTTGCTTCCTTCATAAACATGATCTTCGGCGTCATGATAATCAGCTTCAAATCCAGGAAAAGGGAGTAATTGCGAATATAAGTCAAATCCAGTTTCAGCTTATCATAGGAAGTCGTATTATATTTTCCGTAAACCTGTGCGTAACCGGTCAGACCGGCCTTGACTTTCAGGCGGTAGGAAAACTCCGGAATCTCCTTCTCGATCTCTTCTGCAAGTTCCGGGCGCTCCGGGCGCGGGCCGACGATCGACATTTCTCCACGAAGAATGTTGTAAATCTGCGGAAGCTCATCGAGACGGGTCGCTCTTAAGAGACGTCCGACCGGAAGAATTCGCGGGTCATGCTCCGAAGCAAGCACCGCTCCGCTGTATTTCTCCGCGTCCTGAATCATTGTACGGAACTTAAAAATCTCAAAGGTTTTTCCGTCCTTTGTAAGTCTCGTCTGCTTGTAAATCACTGGACCGCCGTCCGTCAGCTTGATGCTGATCGCGATAATCAGGAAAAACGGTGCCGTCAGAATCACAGCAATCAGAGAACCGACGATATCCATCGCACGCTTACAGAATTCCTGCTCAATCTGAAGTCCCGTATTTCGAGACAGCAGAAGCGGGGAATCAAAAAGATTCAACTCCACAGAACTGCGAAGCAGGATATCCGAGATCTTCGGAACGCTGTATGTGCGAATTCTCTGTGAAAAACAATATTTGATAATCAGATTTCTCTCATGGGATGGCATATCACCGACGATAATTCCGTCATACTTGGCGATCTCCTGCTTCAGGCGCTCCATCCCGACGCGGTAGCTGATGATCTCGCTGATCATGTACTTATCCTCTCGGGCATTCATCTTCTCCACGAGATGATAATCGGAATGTTCTCCGGAAATCAGGAGCATTCTTCTCGGCGGGAACATGCTGTTGTAAAACCACTGAAACAGAAGCGTCCAGACCAAAATCACAACCACTCCAACCACCAGATCCAAAATCAGAGGCACCGGTGTGATGAAGTGCTTATGCTGTACGGAAATCTGAAAATATGTAACAATATTTGCAAAAATCACAGACAGAATCTGAGAATAAATCAGATTTCCCTTTTTGAGCTGACCTACTTTGAATCCGCCGTATGTCTGCATAAAGAACACCAGCAGGAGTCCATAAATAAAAATCATCATCCAGTTGCCCCGTCTGAAAAACGGGGCCCAGATGATTTTGTTATACCAGCCTGTCCAGATCATTCCGTATACTCCTGTAAGCAGTGCAATCAGGACCACCGAAAATCCGACCTTTATCAGTCTTTTGTACTGTTCAAAATTATTCATAATGTTTCTTTTCTTTCTATCTAACCTTCCATTGCATCTTTCCTGCGAAAAGCCCAGGAAACCTCAATACAGTATATCATTCTGTAAATAATAACGCAACCTCACCTTTTTAGGAAACTCTGAGGTTTTATTTACTTTTTTATTAATATCTGGCAGATTTAATTTTCTCTGCGTTTTCCTGCAATCCCCATCCCGGCACTCATCAGCAGCCACATCATCGGGGTCGCAATCGGGAGATCCAGATTGACCATTGCCTGACATACATAGCAGAGCACTGCTACGGCGCACGCAAGCGCATAGGGACTTCGTGCACGCTTCTTCGTGATTCTGCCGATTCCAGAGATCAGAAATACCACATAGGCGAACGCTCCGATCGGTCCGATCGTCACAAAATACTGGATGTAGGCATTATGCGCATTGTCAAAGATCTGACCCGTCGCATCGATCATCTCTGCCATGATCTTATCGGTCGTCATGATACCAAAGGTATCCGGACCGAAGCCGAACAACTTGTGAATTGGCTTGAGTTTCTGATACATACGGAAGGATGCCTTCCAGATGTAACCACGGTTTGTTCCCCAGCTGTCGCTGAACACCAGATACTCCGCCAGACTGCCGTAGCGAGCGCCATTTCCACCCACATTTGCATCGTAGATCATGAAGATCAAAGCCACCGCTCCGGCAATCAGAAGTCCTCCCCAGATTCTTCTGAGAAGTTTTCCAGGTGCAAATACATCCGAATCCTGCACACCCTTAACCATAAACCAGTACCAGAGCGCCGTCAGCACCCAGAGCAGAATCATTGCCGGGAAGAGTCCATTAAAATTCGAGATGATTCCAAACAGACTGTCGAGCCCGATGACGATGTCCGCAAAAACCTGATTGATCCAGTCGATACACTGAATGACGGTTACAAACGTCGAAATCATCACAAAATAGCGCAGGATTCCACGACGACTTTTAAGCACCACGAAAGGCAGAAACGCAAACATTGATCCGATCGCAAGATAGGCATTCTCACTGCATCCCATGATGATCGCAAAGAAGGATACCGTCATACAGATATAGTACCAGATCATCTTGAACCGATTTTCTTCCTGCGTAAAACGCGCACCTGCAAATCCCATGATGATTGCCACATAGGCGGTGTAAGTGTTGATGTTTCCGACGGTTGAGGTGAAGATCGTCGACTGCTCCGGCTTGATCTTTCCACGGAAATCAAGAAGGTCGAGCTGGAAGTAATCGGTGATTCCGATCACGCACATGATCATTCCGGAAATCAAGAAGAGCTGGAGAATCCATCCCTGAACCTTCCAAAAACGACTCACGACAAAGTAGACAACCACATAGATTGTCAGCAGAAAGAGTCCCGAATATCGTCCTTCATTTCCCCAGAAAGACTCATACAGGTAGTCAGATTGAAGCGTCGAGATCAGCGCAATCACCCAGAAAAGGAAAACTGCCACATCAGCGATACAGAACGTCTCTTTCCAGTTTTGGGGTTTCAAACTGGAGAACAACTCTTTCGTGTGCTCTCCTCCCCATTCCTTAAAATCAATCAGCATCATGACAAGCCCGAGAACCAAAAGGATTCCGAGCATCGCAAGCATGGGAATGTAGTACGCCTTGTATTTCGTCTCCAGAATATCAATATAGGAATTGTGGTAGATCAGCGGAAATACGGTTGTGATCAGCATCAGAAAAAAGGTGATGACTCCGCTGGAAATCGCAGAACAAGTCTCTGAAAAACTGTCTTCCACATAGACGGGCGTTTTTTTCTCTGTTTCAGCCATTTGAAACCTCCATTTCTTATTTTCTTATAAATTTGTTTTTTCTTATGATTTTGCATGTCATCAAACAATGTACTTTCCTCATTATAAACGGACACCGATATTTTCGCAATGCTTACCGCAAGGAATCTGATCCTAGTAATCTTCCAAGGTGACTCAGCAAACTGGCAACTTTCTTTTCTATAAAACAAAAAAGACAGCTGTCTTCCGGACATAAAATGTGGGGTATGTCCATGAAATCAGCTGTCTTTAAATTTTATAAAATCAAATCTTATTGTATGAAATCACTTTATTCAATGATATTCATCCACAATCCGCTCGTCCGATTCCTCATCAGGTTATCGGTGCCGGGTTGAAGATGCACATGTCATTGTGGAATCCGTACTGATCGCTGTAAGGCTGTTTCCGTCCGGAAGCAACATCGATCATGTAGTTGAAGATCTGGGTTCCAACTTCTGCAATCGTCTTTTCGCCGGTTGCAACCTGACCTGCGGAGATATCGATCATATCGAACCAGTTATCCTTCATCTCGTTACGGCTACATACCTTGATAACCGGAGCGATCTCCAGACCATACGGGGTTCCACGACCAGTCATGAATAACTGTAAGCCGATACCTGCTGCAATCTGGGACGGTCCGCACACGATGTCGGATGCCGGGGTTGCTGCGTAGATCAGACCCTTCTTGGTCGGTCTCTCGCCAGGACCTGTTACCTCAACGATCGGGGAAGTACCAGACTTTGCGATTGAACCCATTGCCTTCTCAACGATGTTGGCAAGTCCGCCCTTCTTGTTACCAGGAGTCGGGTTTGCATCACGGTCTACACCGCCCTCGTCAAGATAGTCGTCATACCACTTCATCTCCTGAGCAAGACGGTCGCGAACTTCCTTGTTGACGCAACGTGCTGCCAGCATATGAACGCCGTCACGAACCTCGGTTACCTCACTGAACATAACGGTACCACCACCGCGAACCAGCATATCTGCCGCATATCCGGCACTCGGGTTTGCAGTCAGTCCACTGAATGCATCGCTGCCACCACACTGCATACCGATTACAAGCTCACTTAACGGAAGCGGTTCACGCTTACGCTGATTCAGCTTCTGGAGCTTTTTCTCTGCCATTGCCATGATCTGATTCATCATCTCATCATGTCCGTGGCACTCCTGAATCGTCAGGCAGTTCTCCGGAGTGATATCCTCCGGATCCATGAGACGCTCATAAGTCAGCTTCTCACATCCCAGACCGAGAACCATGACCTCACCGCCAAAGTTCGGGTGATGAATGATGTTGTGAAGGGAACGAATCGGGATGTATGCCATCGGCGCATTGATCGCAACACCACAGCCATATGGATGAGTGACCGCAACAACACCATCCACATTCGGATACTTCGGAAGCAGTTCCTTCTTGATTCTCTCAACGGCAACCTTTGCAACACCAGCCACACACTGTACGGTTGTCATAATTCCGAGAAGGTTTCTGGTTCCTGCCGGACCATGCTCGTTCTTGTAACCCATCCAAGTCGTAACAGTCGGCTCCGGGAGCTCCTCCTTCGGTACAATGTGAGTTGCATACGGCATATCATCCAGTGCCGGACTCTCCGGCAGAATCACCATATGCTCATTGATCCAGTCTCCTGTCTGGATATCATCTTTTGCGTATCCGAGAACAACGCCATAACGAACGATCGGCTCATTCTTCGGAATCGGCTGCAGGGCAATCTTATGTGCCTGCGGAATGTCACAATTTGCATGAATACCCGGCATTACTTCAGTTCCCTGCGGGATGTCATGAACCGCGATTGCTACGTTATCCTGCGGTTTCACCTTAATGTAAAGCGGTGCAGACATTTCAACTCCTCCTTTTTCGTGAAACGCAACTGTCTTTTTCTTCGACTCTCAAGCTCGTTGCGTCTGACCTTTGTATGATTTGATTATATCCCACGATGAGATTTGTGTAAAATATTTCCTTTTAATACGGGTATTAGAAAAACCGATAATACATGGGAAAATACATGGATTTGCTTGACTTTTTCTTGCTTTTTTCGATATAGTTGAAGGAGAAAAAACGTGCTGAGACAAAGAAAAAATGAAAACATTCTGAAAGAAGTTCTGAAGGTCTCAGAAGGAAACAACGAACCAGAAACAATGTGTAAAAAGCGAACACCAGAAAGAATAAAAAAGCAAAAAAACTTAGATTTACATAAAGAAAATAAAAATCAGAAAAGAGTATCAGATTATTATGGACTTAAAACAACTTGAATATATCGTAAAAATTGCAGATGAAAAAAATGTATCAAGGGCGGCGGAAAAGCTCTTTATCAGCCAGTCTGCGCTGAATCAACAACTCCTGAAGTTGGAAAAAGATCTCAGCGCACCTCTCTTTTTCCGCACACGGAACAACTGGCAACTCACGGAAGTCGGAGAAATCTATGTCCGCACCGCCCGGGAAATCCTCGGTCTGAAGGAATCCGCCTACAACCAGATCGCTGATGTGCTCGGAAGCGAATCGAGACATTTCACCCTCGGAATCGCTCCCGGTCGTGGCATCCGCATGTTTACCCATGTCTATCCGAAGTTTCTGGAAAAATTTCCAGGTGTCTCGATCTCTCCGATTGAGATGAGCAGTTACCGCCAGCAGTCTCTGATCGCTGATGAAAAACTCGACCTCGGTTTTCTCACGATCGGGGACAGCCAGAAAATCAACAGCAACTATCACACAATCTACTCAGAAGAGATTTTTGTTGCACTTCCGACGAATCATCCCTTAAGCAAATCGATTTCTCGCTCTCCCGGTCAGATTCCTGAAATCGAGCTCTCCGCCCTTCAAGATGAACCCTTTGTTCTGATGTATCCGGGATCGAGCTGTCGTTTTCTGACGGATGCAATCTTCGGGGAGGCAGGCATCACACCAAATGTTCTCTTCGAGACTTCAAATGCCGGAAGCATTGCCTACTTTGTGTCCTCCGGACTTTGCTGTGGCTTTATCCCCGAATTTTATGCACTTGAGCGAAATGACATCAGCCTGTTTGCACTTCCGTCTCATCCGCACTGGGATGTCGCTTTCTGCTACTCCAAGCGGTCTTACCTGAGCAAACCTCTCAAAGAGTTCATCCGGCTTTGCTCAGAGTATTGGACGGAATATTACCAACAGAAGCGACCAGTTTCAGGAAATACTCATGAATCCGAACATCCTGATTCAGTTCCGGATGAAACGCTGTGACAAGCTGATTTCCCTGGCGTACTGCCACAATGTGACCGTTCACCTCAGCCAGTGCCTGTGCATTTCCCCAAACCTTCTCAACGTAAGGAGCGCGGATAAATGTCATCGGCACTGGCTCTTTCATTTCTCCAAACACTTCTTCAGTGTAGAAACTGCCGAGCTGACGACCGTAGGCGTTTCGTTTAACCTGAACCTGCATCGTTCCAAGGCAGGGCACTCCGCCCTCGACCTTCTCCGCGAGCAGGATCATTCCGGCGCACGTTCCAAAGACCGGAAGACCGTCCTGAATCCTCGTCCGGATCTCCTCAAACATCCCCTCATCCCGAAGAAGTTTTCCGATCACCGTGCTCTCTCCACCCGGAAGAATCAGTGCGTCAAACGGTCTTTCCAGATCGCGTTTCTGGCGAATCTGAAAATGTTCCACCCCGAGTTTTTTAAGCATCTCCTCATGTTCTGCAAACGCTCCCTGAAGAGCCAACACTGCTACTGTCATGATTTTGCCACTCCTTTGCCACTTGTTTTGGCTTGCGCCTGCTACCTTCCCCAGCGCCTAAGTTCTACCTTAAGTTTTATTCTATTTTCCGCGCTCTGCCATCAGGATCTTGATTTCCTGCTCGTTGATTCCAACCATCGCCTCACCGAGTCCGGTCGAAAGCTCTGCAATCAGCTTTGCATCCTTGTAATTTGTGACTGCCTGCACAATCGCACTCGCACGTTTTACCGGATCTCCCGATTTGAAAATTCCAGAACCGACAAACACGCCCTCTGCTCCGAGTTGCATCATCAGTGCCGCATCTGCCGGAGTTGCAACTCCACCTGCCGCAAAGTTTACAACTGGAAGTTTGCCATTCTCATGTACATAGGTCAAAAGATCGAGCGGGACCTGAAGCTGTTTTGCTGTCTCGAAAAGCTCGTCTTTTCTCAGGCTCTGCACACGGCGAATCTCTGAATTCATTGCGCGCATATGGCGGACTGCCTGAACGACATCTCCGGTTCCCGGCTCGCCCTTCGTGCGGATCATCGATGCGCCTTCCGCGATTCTTCTGAGTGCCTCACCGAGATCGCGTGCTCCGCAGACAAACGGAACCTTAAACTGCGTCTTATCAATGTGATACACATCATCTGCCGGACTGAGAACCTCACTTTCATCGATGTAGTCGATCTCGATTGCCTCAAGGATCTGCGCCTCCACAAAATGACCGATTCTGCACTTTGCCATGACCGGAATGCTGACTGCCTCCTGAATTCCGCGAATCATTCCCGGATCACTCATACGTGAAACTCCGCCTGCGGCGCGAATGTCTGCCGGGATTCTCTCAAGTGCCATAACCGCACATGCACCGGCTTCCTGAGCGATTTTTGCCTGCTCCGGTGTCGTTACATCCATAATCACTCCACCCTTAAGCATCTGTGCCAGCTGTTTGTTCAGTTCGTATCTGTTCTCTTTCATCGTTCTCTTCGCCTTTCTCCGGCGCATCGTTTTGTTTTCCCGGGATTGATGTGCGTCCGATGGTTACATTATACGCATAAATGGCATTGTGAAAATATCCAGTTTTTATTATTTTAACCAATCCAGTTATATGGGCACAAAAAAAGCCGTATCCCATTTCTGGAACACGGCTCTCCTCTCTTCATATACCTTCAAAACTGCACATTGAATCATCCGTTTTCTGTATTTTTCCTAAACCGTCTTGGTTAAGCCCTCGACCTATTAGTGACAGTCAGCTCCACACATTACTGTGCTTCCACCTCTGCCCTATCTACCTCGTCGTCTTCAAGGGGTCTTACTCTTGCGATGGGATATCTCATCTTGAGGGGGGCTTCACGCTTAGATGCCTTCAGCGTTTA
>ERZ838839.1095-NODE-1095-length-28957-cov-3.445644_pt1 | contig 28957 bp, 27 predicted proteins | sample MGYA00519909_ERZ838839 | MGnify/ENA primary metagenome ERZ838839 (study PRJEB31850, sample SAMEA3708843) | human gut metagenome | biome: human gut; feature: human-associated habitat; material: faeces | place: China | collected 2014 ... | reverse complement strand
CGTATGCGAAAGGAGAGCAACTAATGTTACACCGGTTTCTTCATAATAAAACTGCTGTCGGTACCGTCTCTCTGGTGCTGATCGTAGCTCTGATGGGCATCTTTGCCCCGGTCATTGCCCCGCATGACCCTTACGCTACCGACATTCTCAACAAATTTGCCCACTTCAGCAAGGAATATCCGCTGGGCACCGATAACCTGGGCCGCTGCATTCTTTCCCGCATGGTCTACGGCATCCGCCCAACCCTTGGGCTTGCTGTTTTAACCATGCTTGGCACCATTGGACTGGGCGCCCTGATGGGACTTCTGGCCGGTTATTTCCGCGGTATCACCGAAGAGCTGATCATGCGTGTGGTGGATGTGATGCTTTCCTTCCCCAGCCAGATCATGGTATTTGCAGTCGTTGCGCTGCTCGGCATCAACGTCCAGAACGTCATTCTGGCGAACGTCTTCATCAAATGGGCCTGGTATGCCCGCATGATCCGCACCGGCGTCATGCAGTACCGCGACCGGAACTTTGTCCAGTTTTCCCGCTGTGTTGGCACTCCGGAGCGTTTCATCCTCTTCCGTCACCTGGTTCCTTCCATTGCGGCAGACCTGGCCGTGCTCTCTTCCCTGGATGTAGGCTGGGCCATCATCAACATTTCCACCCTGTCCTTCCTGGGACTCGGTGTACAGGCTCCGACGCCGGAATGGGGGGCCATGCTCAGCGAAGCAAAAAATGTCCTGACCAGCAACCCGGCCCAGATGCTGGTACCGGGTATCGCCATCGTTGTTCTGGTTTCTGCTTTTAACTTAATGGGCGACGCCATCCGCGATGTTCTTGACCCGAAGGAGGTGCTGTAATGTCTGCCATTTTAAAAGTAGAAAACTTAAATGTCACGCTGCAGCACCGCAGAGTCTCCAAAAAGCTGGTGGAAGATGTCAGCTTTGAGGTCCGTCCCGGTGAATGTCTCGGCATTCTCGGCGAGTCCGGAAGTGGCAAGAGCATGACCGTAAAATCTGTTCTCGGCCTGCTGGATAAGAATTTCCAGGTTTCCGGAAGCGCCATCTTTGACGGCCAGGACCTGTTAAAAGAAACCAAAGAGGAGCTGCGCCGCCTCCGCGGAAGCCGGATCACCATGGTCCTGCAAAATCCCATGACCTGTTTTGACCCGCTCTACCGCATTGGAAACCAGATGGCTGAAACCTTTGCCACCCACACCTCCTGGAACGCCCAGGAGATTCGCAGCCGATGTCTGGAAATTCTCGATCAGATGCGGATCCGGAACGGCGAAGAGGTTCTGGAAAAATACCCGCACCAGCTTTCCGGCGGCATGCTCCAGCGCATTATGATCGGCATTGCCATGGCCCTGCAGCCGGAGCTTCTGATCGCCGATGAGCCGACCACCGCCATCGATGCCATCACACAGTATGAGATTCTGGAAGAATTTATCCGTATCAAAAAGCAGAAAAACACCGCCATGCTGTTCATTACCCATGACCTGGGAGCCATCTCCAAGGTTGCCGACCGCATCCTGGTCATGAACAGCGGACATGTAGTCGACAGCGGAAGCTTCGACCACATTCTCAAACATGCCGATGACCCGTACACCCGCATGCTGGTGGAGAAACGTTCTGCCGTCATGCACCGCTACCGCCAGATTTTACATGGAAAGGAGAGTTCCAATGCTTGAAATAAGTAACATCAATGTCAGTTTCCGCAGCGAACGCCAGGAAAAACTGTTCGGCACCACCAGAGATCAGGTTCTCTTTGATGTTTCCTTAAAGGTGCCCCAGGGAACCTGCCTTGGAATCCTGGGCGAATCCGGAAGTGGAAAGTCCACCCTGGGCCGCGTGATCTGCGGCCTGTTAAAACCTGACAGCGGCGAACTGAAGATTCACGGTACTTCCGTCTACGCATCCAGAAGCGGCCGGAAAAACCTGCAGAAGCGCTTAAGTGTTGTATTCCAGGATTATACCACCTCCGCAAATCCACGCTTCCGGGTAAAGGAGATCATTGCGGAAGGACTGGCCGCAAGAGAGCGTAACCAGAAAATCCGGTTAAACCAGGCAGAAGAAACCAGCCGCCTCTTAGAGCTGGTCGGCTTAAACGCTTCCTACGCAGACCGGTATCCACACGAGTTATCCGGCGGACAGCTGCAGCGCGTCTGCATTGCCCGGGCCGTGGCATGCCAGCCTGAGATCATCCTCTTTGACGAAGCCATCTCCTCCCTGGATGCCCACACCCAGGTCCAGATCATGGACCTTCTGCGTGAACTGAAGGAAAAGCTGGGACTGACCTATATTTTCATCACCCATGACCTGACCTCTGTCACCTACATCTGCGATGACGTGCTCTTTCTCTACCACGGCCGCATTACCGAACACATCCCGGTGTCACACATTGCGGAGACCAAAGACGAATACGCAAAGAAGCTCCTGGCTTCCATTATCGAATTTGACTAAAGGAGAATTTTTGAAATTTATGAGACTGTCTGACTTAAAAGCCGGCAGCGGAGAAAAACAGACCCTCCTGCTGCCTGTCACCAGCCCCTATCCTGTAGAAATGACCGTGATCTGCGGCTGCCGCCCCGGAAAAACCCTGGTGGTGACAGCCGGTGTTCACGGCTGTGAATATGTCGGCATCGAAGCACTGAACCGGCTGAAAAGAGAACTGGAGCCTGCCGCTCTCTCCGGCCGCGTAATCCTTCTTCCCCTGGTAAACCCGGAAGGCTTCTACCATGGCAGCAAACAGACCATCCCGACCGACGGACAAAACTTAAACCGGATGTTTCCCGGCAAATCCGATGGCACCTTTTCCAGCCAGCTTGCCAGAGTGCTGGAAGAAACCCTGTACCCCGAAGCAGATTTCCTGATGGACCTGCACGGCGGTGATGTCAACGAAGCACTGACTCCGCTGATTTTCTTTCCTACTGCAGTTGAGAAAAGTCTGTCCGCCGCAGCTTCGGCAGCTGCGGAGAGCCTCTCCGTTCCTTACCGGGTTGCATCCACCTCCAGAAACGGACTCTACAGCTGGGCCGCCCAGTGCGGCATCCCCGCCCTTTTAGTAGAGCGCGGAGAACGCGGCCTGTGGAGTGGAGAAGAGGTTTCTGCATGCCGGGAAAATGTGTATGAGCTGATACGGCATCTGGGAATCCTGCATGTGGACATGGTATCTTCCTGCTTTCCGCAGACCGAAATCCGCAAAGCCATCTACGAGGAAGCGCCCGCGGATGGCTTCTGGTATCCCGCAGTGTCTGAAGCCGGTCAGAAATTAAAACAGGGTGCCTTGCTTGGCACCCTGAGGGATTCTTATGGAAATGAAATTGCCCGCTATACTGCCCCGTTTGAGGGAGTGGTGCTTTACTACACTCTAAGTCTTGGAGTAAGAAGCGGAGATCCGCTCATTGCATACGGAAAGCTGTAAATCTGTTACCCTTAGGCTGATACCCAGGCATATTCAGTGTGCCTGGGCATTTTCTTTCACCAGCACATTTTTCCCATCTATAATTACAGATACTTGACTTTTATTTTTTTCTCCCTATAATTAAGTAATAGCTTTATTAAGCAAATACTTCATTATAAAGGAGGCATTCATGACTGATCTTGAGTTGCTTCATATCATTACCATGCCTACACGCTACCAGATTCTTATGCTTTTGTTAAATCATCATTACTGTGGAAAAGCACTTTCCGCAAAACTGGGCATCAGTGAATCGGCGGTATCCCAGCACCTGCAGGTGTTAAAAAACTGTGGCCTGGTCACCGGTCTGCGAATCGATTACCAGATGCATTACCAGGTGAACAAAGACCTGATGCTCCGGGCTGTCAATGCCCTTTGCCAGGCGCTGTCAGAAACAGAAAAAACACACTGGGATCAGGAAAACTGTGACTGTGAATTTGCTGCGTCCTGCAGCAGGAGAGGAGATTCCAGAAAATCATGAACAAGAATAAAGACTATCTGATCACAGAAAAGCCATCCCGGGCACTGTTTGCCTTTGCGCTTCCCATGATCATCGGAAATCTGTTCCAGCAGGCATACACCATTGTAGACTCCGCTATTGTCGGACATTATGTAGGAGAAACCGCACTGGCCGCAGTCGGCGCGTCCTATGCGCTGACCAGCATTTTTATCTGTGTTGCCATCGGCGGCGGTATCGGCGCGTCGGTCATCATCAGCCAGCATTTCGGTGGACATGCCTACAGCCGCATGAAAACCAGTATCCGCACCGCCATGCTTTCCTTTCTGCTCATCAGTCTGCTGCTTGGCGGCATTGGCCTGTGCTTCAGCAGACAGATCATGGAAGCCTTAAACACCCCGGCCGATGCCATGGACATTGCTGTAATCTACTTAAACATTTACTTTTACGGTCTGCCATTTTTGTTTATGTACAACATCCTTTCCTCCATGTTCAATGCCCTCGGTGAATCGCGGATTCCGCTGTATCTGCTGATCTTCTCCTCGGTGCTGAATATCTTTCTGGATCTGTACATGGTGGCCACCCTGCATCTCGGTGTTGCCGGTGCCGCTTACGCGACCTTTATTGCCCAGGGTATCTCGGCGGTCTGCTCCTTCCTGATCTTCCTGCACACACTCCGCCGGTTAGACGGGAAAGCAGAAACCTGGTTCAGTAAGGCAGAGTTTTCCTCCATGTCCCGCATCGCATTGCCATCCATTCTCCAGCAGTCCACAGTTTCTATTGGAATGATGCTGGTCCAGTCGGTGGTAAACGGCTTTGGCACACAGATCCTGGCCGGGTTTTCAGCCGGCATGCGGATTGAATCCCTCTGCGTGGTTCCCATGGCCGCCATCGGAAACGCCCTTTCCTCCTATACGGCACAGAACATCGGCGCAGAAAAACACGAACGGATCTCCCTGGGATATCGGACTGCCAATATCATGGTTGCCATCACCGCCATCATCCTGTGTCTGTTCCTGGAGCTTCTCCACCGTCCTTTAATCGCGTTATTCCTGGACGGTGCTCCCTCGGCCCAGACTGTTGCCACCGGAGAAGGATACCTGCGATTCATCGGCTTCTTTTTCTGCATGATCGGCTTTAAAATGGCGGTCGACGGCATTCTGCGCGGTGCCGGAGCCGTAAAAGTTTTTACCATCGCCAATCTGGTAAACCTGGGGCTGCGTGTGCTCATTGCCAAGCTCGGAGCTCCTGTCTACGGCATTGCCATGATATGGTACGCCGTGCCGCTGGGATGGCTCGCAAACTTCCTGATCTCCTACGGATATTACCGGACAGGAAAATGGAAACAGATATCATAAGCATGAATACCGGAAAACCCCGGCTGGCCATCACGGTCCGCCGGGGTTTTTCTCATAATGCAGGTTTTATATGCTTTTAATCATCCTCTTCCGGTGCCAGCTCGGTAGTCTCTACCTTCGGCGGCATCAACTTGGAGAATACTACAAATCCAATGAATGCTGCAACCAGACCCGGGATGATCGGCTGGCTGAACTTAATGCCAAACAGCATACCCTTGGAAATATGTTCCAGATATACGACCACAACGGTTCCTGCAAGCAGGGAGGCAATGGTTCCCGCAGTGGATGCCTTCTTCCAGTAATGTCCCATAACATACGGGAAGAAAGAGCCTGCTGCACGTAAGGTAAAGCAGAACATTAAGATGGAAACAATACTCTGGGTGTTAAACAGCGCAATGAACATGGATGCCACACCTACCAGACACATTACGATCTTGGTAACCTTCATGACAGCTTCACTGGACGCATCCGGTTTTAATACGGCTTTGTAAATATCATTCGCGAAAATGGAACCTGCGCCAAGCAGATCAGAGTCGGAGCTGGACATAGTCGCGGAAATGATACCTGCAAACAGAAGTCCGCAGATCAGGGCCGGCATCGTATTGATAGCCAGGACCGGAAGCGCATAACGAGCGCCTACAGAAGCAAACTGCTCAGAGCTGAACTTGCCCATATTGATCAGCGCCAGGGTGATGATACCCAGGATGGTCGGGATGAATGCGTAGATAAAGTTGACCAGTGCTGCCAGCCATGCACCGCCCTTTGCTGCTTTCTCGTCTTTTGCCGCATAGAAACGGGATACTGCCTCCTGTCCTACAGAGAAGGTTGCGGTATACATGATCACCAGGGAAATGATGCCAAATAAATCATAACCCTCAAACAGGTTCATGGTTCCTTCCGGAATATTTGCGGAAATGCTGCTCCAGCCGCCTGCATAGTTCATGGCAAACGGAACTGCAATGATCATGCCGATGACGATCAGGAAAACCTGTACAAAGTCGGTCAGGGTAACGCTCCACAGACCGCCCATGATGGAGTAAACGGTAACTACCACTGCTACGATAATAACTGCTACCTGATAGTCAATGTTTAACATGGTAGAAAGAATCACTGCGGATGCAATAAACTGTCCTGCGGTCAGTCCTACCAGCGGAAGCAGCATGATCACAGCGGTGATCAGTCCGCACTCCTTGCCATATCGTCTGCGGAAATACTCCGGAACAGTCTTGACGGTTGCCGCACGGAACCTCGGAGCAACAAAGCTTAAAATGATGAACGCGATACCCATGGTGGTAATATACCAGGATGCGCTCAGACCAAAACCTGACATACCATTTTGAACAACACCCAGAGAACTTCCGCCGCCGATCTCAGTTGCGGCCAGCGTTCCAGCCATTAAAAACGGTCCCAGTCTTCTTCCGGCTACCATAAAATCTGTGTTGCTCGTGATCTTAGTGGAAGAATACCAGCCGATCCACAGCATGAACAGCAGATACACGATAACAATTGCCGTGACCAATAAATTTGTTCCCATACACATACCCTCCTGTAATATTTGACAACCCTGACAAAAAGTTGTATAAATTGTTTATGTTTTTAGTTTACCACAGGTTTGATGTATGCAAAACTTCCAATTCTGCAAAAACAGGACCAAATATGCAACCAGGAGATAATGCCATGCTGAAAATTGCCATATGTGACGATACAAGAGAAGAGCGGGAGCTGGTGGAGCAATACGCAAAGCGCTATTTTGACGCCCGGAAACAGCCGGCCGAATTTGAGATTTTTCATTCCATGCAGGATGTCCTGGACACCGGCAGAGCCTGCGATCTATACCTTCTCGATGTCCTGATGCCCGGAAAAAGCGGCATTCAGGGAGCAGCCGATCTTCTGAAATTATATGCGGATCCGGTCATCATCTTTATCACCTCCTCCCTGGAATCCGCGGTAGACAGCTACCGTGTCTGCGCCTCCGGATTTCTGTTAAAGCCCGTGCGTTGGGTGGACTTTGAAGAAACCATGGACCGTGTTTGCAGGCAGCGTCTTTCCCTGTCCCAGGCTAGTCTCTCTGTCATCGTAAATCGGGTTCCTGTAGAGCTTTCGCTGGAGCGCATCTCCCATTTTGAGAACCGGCTTCACAAAGCATATGCGACCCTGACCGACGGCAGTGTTGTTCCTTTAAGCCAGAAGCTTTCCTCGATCCTGGAATCTGTAGCGGAACAGGAAATCTTTCTGCGCTGCCACCAGAGCTACATTGTCAATCTGGCACATGTCCGCACACTGGAGGATACCTTCTTCCGGATGGAAGACGGCACCTCCGTTCCCATTTCCCGCGCCTTCTATAAGGAAGCCAAAAATGCCTACTATCATTACCGCCTGCGTTAAAGGAGAATCTTACTTATGAACGATGCTGCCTGCAGTGTTTTCCAGGATCTGATCAATCTGTCCGTGCGCATGATGCCCATCTTTCTCTGCCTGGAGCCAAAACAGAAAAACAGGGAAACCATCGCGGCCTGCTCCGTTTATCTGTGGGTCATCATGATCTTTACCCAGTCCCTGTTCCACATCCCGGACCGCACCTTCTGGATCTTCCAGGGCATTTTTTCGTGCCTGTTTTTTCTGCTGCTCCTGATCTTTTTCCGGGGCTCTGCGGTGGAAAAGCTGTTTTTCTACCTGTCAGCCTGGATGCTTTCCAATCTTTCTTCGTTCCTGAACCGTTTTACAGCCTGGTACTTCCACACATTGCTTCCATTGTCCGAAGAACAGCTCTGCACGCTCGTCTCTCTGCTCAATTCCTCGCTCTGCTGCCTGTTCGTGCATTTCTGGATGAAAAAGCGGGCAAGGGAAATCTTCGGGAGTCTCTCAGCCCGCTTTTCCCTGCTGTTAGCTGCCTATCCGGCGCTGTTTCTCTTCATCCAGCTGACCGGCGAGCGCGCCCTGTTTCCTTACGGCATTCCATCCGGTCAGAGCCGGAGTCTCCTTCTTTTCTTTCTCATTCTCTGTGTCAGCCTGCTGCTGCTCTATATGCTGACCTTAAACAGCACCGCACAGATCGTGAAACGCAAACAGACTGAGGAAGAGCTGACCTTTGCCCGCCAGATGATCAGCAAACAGCGGGAGCACTACAACCAGACGCTGGACTACATGGAACAGGTCCGTATCATCCGGCATGATTTCCGGCATCACATCCACGCACTGCTCTACATGGACAGAGAGCAGCAGATAAAGTATTTAAAGAATCTTCAGAAAGAGCTTGAAACCTCAGAACAGAAGATTTTCTGCGAAAATCAGGCGGTAAACGGCCTGATCCGGGAATATGCGGCACGGGCCGAAAAAGCCGGAATCGCCTTCACTGCCCGCCTGGATTTATCCGCCCGCATCCCCATTGATGACCTAACCTTATGCATCGTCATCGGAAACCTGCTCGAAAATGCCATCGAAGCTTCAAAAAAAGTGACTCAGGATCCCTTCATCCGCATTCAGGCCCGCATGAACGGCGAGCACCTGCTCATGCTGGTGGAAAATGCCTATCATGGCACCATTCATGAGAAGAACGGAAAGATTCTTTCCAGTAAAAAAGACGGGGGGCTCGGGATGCTGAGTATCCAGCGCATCCTAAACCGCCCCGAAGACGAATTTGATGTTTACTTTAATGATGATACTTTCACGGCCATGGTCCGGATCGGCATAGACCCTTCGGTTCACCGATAGAACGCTCCCTCAGGGAAACTTTCTATACGGAAGCTATACAGAAGCAGCGGCCTGTCTGTCTTTCCGGATCATGATCTTCATCGCCTCAATCCCTACCTCAATGGCGCGCTCTTCCCAGCCGCTTGGATAATCATCGGCGTCATTGGAGTACTCTCCAAAATTGGTAGCGCTGATCATGACGCTGGAAGTACGGATGCCTAAGGATGCCCCGATCAGAAACAGAACAGAGCATTCCATGCTGGTGTTCGTTGCGCCGCCCTTTAAATAGGAATCCCACTTTTCCTTTAATTCATAATAAACCGGCTTTGTTTCCGGCTCTGCTTCCGTATAATAGGAATCCTTCGTGATGGTCACACCGATGTTATACGGATAGCCAAGCTTCTCTGCTGCCTCTTCCAGCGCCCTTAACATCTCAAAGTCCGGCACTGCAGGAAATTCAAAGGGCAGGTAATGATTTCCTGTGCCCTCCATCCTCACTGCTCCGTTTGGAATCACCACATCACCGAGCTTTACCTTCGGTGATGTAGATGCCGCGGAACCGATCCGCATCATGGTATGGGCTCCGCAGGAATACAATTCCTCAATGGCAATTCCGGCAGATGGGCCGCCGATACCGGTACTGGTCACGGTGACCGGAACGCCCTCCAGGGTACCGGTATAAGTCAGATATTCCCGGTTATGGGCGATCTTCACCGGATTGTCAAAATGCTTCGCGATCAGACTCGCGCGCTCTACGCTGCCGGGCAGGAACACATATTTTCCAACCTGATCCGATGTTACCCCCAAATGCATAGTTTTTGCTTCTGCCATATTACACCCTCCACACTTTCTGCTGCATATTGTTGTTTTCAATCCGCAGTCTGTCATTTCACGAAGCCGGATTAAGCTTCTTTTTCCCCTCCCTGCTCTTTTTCGAAACGGTAAATGGCTTCCAGAACCACACGGATCTCTTCGTCCCAGCCGGTAGCCAGACCTTCGTTTGCGGTCTCGTAGATAACCTCTCCGGTGATCAGGTTTCCGGAAACTGCACTGATCATTGCTGCGCGTTTTTTTCTTCTGGTACATACGGTATACAGCGCAGAGCTTTCCATCTCTACGTTCAGGCAGCCATAGGAGGACAGCTTTTCGATCCACTCCTGAGTTTCTCCGTAGAATGCGTCATCCGATGCATTGATCCCGTAGAAAACCTTTCCCTTTAACTCCGGCTGCATCTCTCTTGCCGTATCGATGATGGTACGGGTCAGATCGAAATCCGGTACAGACGGGAAGCAATCCGGCACATAAAAGCGGCTGGTTCCCTCATTTTTCATGGAGCCTGTGGAAATCATCAGATCTCCGATGCTGATTCCATCCTGCAGTGCTGCACTGCTTCCGATTCGGATCAGGCACTCTGCACCAATGTTCATCAGCTCCTCTGCTGCGATCGCTGCAGACGGACATCCCATTCCGGTAGAGGTTACAGAAACCCTGACTCCCTTATAATAACCGGTAAAGGTTCTGTGCTCGCGGTTATTTGCAACGAGCTCTGCATTGTCCAGATATTTTGCCACGCGGTCAGAGCGTGCCGGATCTCCCGGAAGAAGAACATATTTTCCGATATCCCCCGGTTTTAAGTGGATATGATACTGTTTTTTACCCAAAGTCTTACTTTCTTTATCAAGAGCCATTTAGTTTGCCTCCTTTAAATTTTTCATTTTTTTCTCAGCCGCTGCAGCCTTCTGAATGGAATAAACAGTCAGACCTGCAATGGTTGCCAGATACGGAAGCATCTGAATAAACTCAGACGGGATTTTCAGTACCTGCAGGATATTGGACAGTCCGTCGAAGAACGCGAAGATCATGGAAGATAACAGCGCGCCCACCGGGGTTGCCTGTCCCATGGAGCATGCCGCCAGGGCGATAAAGCCGCGGCCTGCCGTCATATCACGTACAAACATGGTCAGATAGCCCATGGAAAGATACATACCGCCAAGACCGGTCAGGACACCACAGAGCAGGATCGCCAGGAAACGGATCCCCGTTACATTCTGTCCTACACTGGAAGCCGCATCCGGATTCTCACCTACCGCACGCATGCGAAGTCCCATTGGGGTCTTATACAGGAAAAACCAGATCACAAACACCATAAGCAGGGCGAAGTAGGTCAGCGCGTTGTGTCCGGAAATGATGCTGCCCAGCACCGGGATATCTTTGATCACCGGAATGTTTACCTGCGGAAAAGCAAAGCTCTTCAGGGAAGAGGAATTGCCCTTCTCACCGGTTGCCAGCTGGAGCACAAATACAGTCAGACCGGAAGCCATGGTGTTAACTGCCGTACCGCAAAGCACGTTGTTAGCCTTTAATACCAGATGGAAATACGCAAACAGCGCACTGACTGCCAGGGCTGCCGCCAGACCAGCCACCATACCCCAGAGCAGGCTGCCTCCAAAGGCACTGCCAAGCACTCCGGCCAGGGCGGAAATCAGCATGATTCCTTCCAGGCCTAAGTTTACAACTCCGGCGCGGGAACAGATCACGCCGCCCAGAGAAGAAAAGATGATCGGAGTTGCCACACGAATCCACATATACACAAATTCCGGGCTGATGATATAACTCAGTACTTTCATTTCTGCGCCGCCTCCATTTCCTCTGCTTTTGCTGCTTTTACGATCAGGCTCTGTCTCCAGCCCCTCAACAATGCGTCTGCTGCAATCAGGAACATCATCACACCCTGAATGATGTCCACAACCTCACGTCCCACATCGGAGCTGCGCGCCATAATATCCGCACCTACATTCAGATAGCCGATAAATGCTGCCGCAAGCGGAACCAGAAGCGGGTTGCTTCTTGCAAGCAGCGCAACCACGATACCGGTCCAGCCATAGCCCGGGGATGTGGTCCATTTAAAACGGTTATACATACCGAGGATCTCAGCGCCTCCGCCCATTCCGGCAATTGCGCCTGCGATGATCTGGGCAACAAGCATCAGGCTCGTTACCTTTAATCCTGAATACTTTGCAAACAGTGGGTTTTCACCGGTGATACGAAGCCTGGTGCCAAAGGAAGTCCGGTACAGGAAAAACCACACCAGGATACATAACCCAATACCCAGTACAATTCCGGCATGGATCCTGGTCCCCGGAATCACCACTGGAAGGCCTGCCGTCTCTTCAAATTTCAGAGAAGCCAGACTGGAGCTGCTGACCTCACGGAAGTGATAGCTGACCAGATAAATCGCAAAAAACTGCACAACATAGTTAAACATAATAGAAGTAACCAGCTCACTGACATTCCATTTCATCTTCAGCACAGCCGGTACCAGGGATACCAGTGCGCCGCAGAAACCGGCAAATAAAATAGCCACAGCCGGATGAACGCCGCCCGGAAGCTTGCAGGCGATCGCAATGATCATGGCTCCGGAGGTTCCGATAAAGAAAGAACCCTCCGCGATCATGGAAAACTGTCCGGAACCGAAAATGATGATAACAGCCAGAGCTGTGAACATAAGCGGTGCTGCTGCCTCAATGATATTTCCGATTCTTCGCAGAGAGGTAAACGGTCCGATAAAGAAGCTGGTGATGGCTGTCATCGGATCATCGCTGACGAGCAGCACGATCAGAGAAACCAGCGCACAGGCAATGAAGATGATCAGTGCCAGTTTTACCGCATCTACCAACAGATTGATTTTTTTATTACTGTTCATGGCACGCCTCCCGAATTTCTTCTTCTGTCTGTTTCTGGATACCCAGCATATAGGTTCCAAGCTCTTCCTCCGTCATGCTGGTCGTATCCTTGATGTACGCCGCGATCCTGCCCTCATAAAATACCAGCAGACTGTCAGACAGTCCCAGTACCTCATTCAGATCTGAGGTTACCAGAATGACACCGTTTCCTGCATCACGGGCTTCTACCAGGCGCTTGCGGATAAATTCCGTTGCACCGACATCCACACCACGGGTCGGCTGATCGGCAATGATCACCTGCGGGTCACCCGACAGCTCTCTGGCCAGAACAACCTTCTGAATATTTCCGCCTGACAGGCTGTCAATAGAAACATCCTGAGATTTACAGAGCACCTGATACTGATCTACCATCTCCTCGCCATAGGAACGGACAGCCTTGCGGTTGATGATACCGTTTTTGAAAAACTTTTTCCAGCTTAATTTGTCCGCGATCATATTTTCTGTCAGGGAAAGCTTCGGGGCAATGCCCATGGTCATACGATCTTCCGGAATGTGGGCCACCTTCAATGCGCGAATGGCTGCAACAGAGCTTCCCCGGATGTCTTTTCCGCCGATTTCAATGGTACCAGATGTATAACCTCCCATTCCGGTCATGGCCTCTACCAGCTCTGTCTGACCATTTCCTTCTACACCGGCAATTCCAAGGATTTCTCCTTTTCTTAAGGTAAAGGAGATTCCGTCTACCGCACGCTTTCCGTTTTCATCCAGGATCACAAGGTTCCTGATCTTTACCAGCGCCTCACCCGGCTTGCAGGGACTCTTCTCGGTGTTCAGGATGACATCCCGTCCCACCATCAGGCGGGAAATATCCTGCTCAGTAACGGAGGCTACCTCATGCACGCCCATGGTCACACCGCGGCGGATGATGGTGATCCGGTCGCAGATCTGCTTGATCTCCTGCAGCTTGTGGGAAATAAAAATGATGGTATAGCCATTCTCTTTTAAATGAAGAAGCTCATCAAACAATTCCTGCGTCTCCTGGGGAGTCAGCACTGCTGTCGGCTCATCCAGAATCAGGATCTTCGCACCGCGAAACAGCGCTTTTAAGATCTCCACTCGCTGCTTCTGCCCTACCGTCAGATCCTCCACCCGCTTATCAGGATCCACATAGAGGTTGAATTTTTTACCCATCTCCTCTACCTGCTGTCTCGCATAAGCCAGATCCACACGAATGCCCTTCACCGGTTCCATGCCCATAATGATATTTTCCGTTACTGTCAATGACGGTACCAGCATGAAATGCTGATGCACCATGCCCACACCCAGCTTGATCGCCATCTGCGGGGAGGTCATATGTACCTGGTTTCCATTGATATAAATTTCTCCTGATGTAGGCTGTTCTTCCCCAAACAGGATTTTCATGAGTGTGGATTTGCCAGCTCCGTTCTCGCCGGAAAGAGCATGGATCTCACCACGGTTTACTGACAATGTCACATCTTTATTTGCCATTACTCCGTTGGAGTAGACCTTGACGATATGAGACATTTTTAAAGCTTCTTCCGCCATCTTCAACACCTCACCTGTAAACAGTTTCCCTGATTTTCGGTTTATAAATTTGTTTTTAAGTAGCAAAAAACCGGAGGGGAGCCGGCCCCTCCGGCGGTAAGTTTGATTGCCGTTATCTGTTATATCACGGTTTCATGCTGTCACGCAGTGCTGCTACCTCGTCTGTGCTCATATCAAATGCAGTACCTACCGTGATCTCACCATCGATAACCTTCTGCTCGGTCTCATCGATGAATTTCTGGATATCCTCCGGAACGATCGCCTTATAGTTCTCGTTCTTTGCAAGACCAACTGCTCCGCTGTCAAGACCAAGAGTATAGTCCTGATCCAGGCTCATCTCGCCCTTCTGCCATCCTTCCACTGCGGTGAAGATAGACTCGCCGACATTCTTTAAGCTGGAAGAAAGGATATTCGCAGCCAGGTCCTTATCGGACTCAGCTAACTCAGAGTACAGATCCTGGTCACATGCGATCAGGTACTTATCTGCATTCTGTGCTGCAGTTGCCGCACCAAGGATAGACTGGGAAGCCGGTGCATATACCACCTGTGCACCCTGATTGTACAGCTGGGTGGTCATCTCCATACATTTGGAAACATCCTCAAAGGAGCCTACATAAGAGGTCATGACCTTGATCTCCGGATCTACATATTTGACACCTTCCAGATAGCCTACCAGGAAATCGTTGATGTTTGCGGTATCCATGGAACCGACAAAGCCAAGTACCTTCTTGGACGGATCGATCTTTGCATCGCCGGACTCCAGCATCTTTGCTCCCAGAACACCTGCAAGATAAGCTGCCTGATTGGAGTAGTAATTAACACCCATCATGTTGCCGTCAACAACTACATCACGGTCTACACCAGAATCGAAAAGCAGATAATGCTTCTCCGGGAACTGGGAAGCAATATCCTGAGCCAGCTCTTTTACAGACCAGGTACCGGATACGATCATGTCCCAATCCTGCTCGGATACATCCAGATAGTTGCCCTCGTAGCTGGTCTCGTCACGTCCCATCTCTACGGTCTTAACCTCGGCACCCAGCTTGTCCTTTAACATCTGCATGCCACGCTCAGCAGAATCGTTAAAGCCCTTATCACCCAGGCTTCCGTTGCACAGGTATACAACCTTTAACGGCTTGTCGCTTCCCTCTGCTGCTGCCTCAGTGCTCTCCTCAGCCTCTGCTTTGGTTTCGGTCTTGTCTGCTTCCGGTGCTTTTGTAGTTTCTTTGGAAGAACCGCCGCCGCATCCTGCCAGGACGCCCGCTGTCATTGCTGCTGCCAGTGCTACGCTTACTACTTTCTTTTTCATGATACTCCTCCTTATTGGAAATAAAAGTTGTTTATGTACAAACTGCCCACCGGCAGCTGTATTCCTGCTTAACGACCGCGTTCCAGAGAAAAGCGGTACCAGTTGCTATCCATCCAGTATTTATGATAGGAAATGGCCCGGTCTGTATCCGAAAGGACCTCATCCATGACAAGAAGAATAGGTGTCTTCGGCTTATCGTCCTCTTCCTCTCCCCATTCCATGGCACTCATGACAAGCTCCGAGCGCCTGGCCTTTTTGTAAAGCTCCTCCAGCACAAAATGTTCAACCGCGGGCTGATCATCCACAGAAATCCCCATTTTTTCCACCTCCGTTACCGGAATTGCCGCGACAGAGGAGGCAACGTGCTCTTCGCCGACATAATAGCTGGTATTAACAGTCAGAGCAATAAAGGATTCCCGGTCAAGCCCGAGAAGATCGCTGACCAGCTTTCCTCCATTCTGGAAGGTAATCTTTGATGTTGTCCCGGTAACCGGCTGCAGGCATCCTGCCAGACAGGGATGTACGATCTGGGTGATCCCCCTGCGGCTGCGCTCCATCTTTCCGGTCACGGTTGTTTTTTTGCCCTGCATTTTGTAGATCAGGCCATCCTCCTCAAGCTTTCGAACGGCCAGACGAATAGTGCTGCGGCTCACATTCCAGTAGGCTGCCATTGCATTTTCCCCCGGAATGGTGTCGCCCTCTTTCAGAATCCCGTTGCTGATCATCTCATACACAATGTCATAGATCTGAATGTAACAGGGAATGTTTAGCTTCCTCAGCAAAGGCAGTGTTCTGCAATCATCCATAAATCAGGCATTCTCCTTATCCTTCGCGATCAGCATTCTCATGGTCTCGATTGCGGTACGGATCGCCCTGTCTTCAATATCGATATCTGATTTTCTTCCATTTTCAGAATAATCTTTACAGTTGGTAGCACTGGCCATCACGCAGCCGGTTCGGATTCCCAGAGATGCTCCTACCGTGAAAAGAACGGAGCATTCCATGCTGGTAGATGTTGCGCCGCCTTTCTCATAAGCCTCCCACCGGTAGATCAGCTCTGGTCCAACCGGCTTGGTCTCCGGTGCAGTCTGGGTATAAAACGATGCTTTGGTAATGGTAACTCCGATATTGTACGGAAGCCCCAGCTTCTGCGCTGCCTGCTGTGCCGCCTTGACTACCTGAAAATCCGGAACAGCCGGAAATTCGATCGGAAGATAGTGAGTGCTTACACCCTCCATTCTCACCGCGCCGTTTGGGATTACGACATCTCCCAGCGAAACTTTTCTCGATGTGGATGCGCAGGTTCCTACACGAATCATGGTGTCTGCTCCGCACTGATACAACTCTTCGACCGCAATTGCTGCGGACGGACCGCCAATCCCGGTACTGGTCACAGCCACCTTTACACCATCCAGCTCACCCACAAAGGTACGGAATTCACGGTTATAAGCAATCTCCTTCGGATCATCAAAGTATGCCGCGATCTTCTCCGTGCGCTCCGGGCTTCCCGGAAGAAATACATAGCGGCCAACCGCGCCCGGTTCCAGTCCAATGTGCATCATTTTCTTTCCCATACGGATTCCTCCTTTTTTTGAAGCATCTGCATTCTGCAGCGCTGTCACTGCCATAACTCCATTACCAGTTGTATCTTCCCGGTGTCATGTCCTGATATACTGCAAACAGTCTTCTCACTGCAACCTCAGAGTTGACCGACACACACGCTGCGATTTCTTCCCGGTCCAGGTTCGGAACAAAGCCCATATCCTTCTTGATCATGCCTTTAAACGGCTCATGCTCATATTCCACACTGGCGCGGATCATCTTGTAGAGACCCAGGCTCGGATCCTCTGCGATCAGCATAGCCAGCGGATCGTGTACCACGCAGGCATTTGCCATGCCCATGGATACGCGGTGGAACTCAAAATAGAACTTCAGGACATCCCGGATATACTCTGCGATCGGTCTGCACTCCTCAGACGCATATTCACAGAGATTTTTTACATCACGGTCGGTGATAAAGGTCTTCATGGTCACATCCAGACCAACCAGCGTCATACGGAAGCCTGCTCCCATGACAATATCCGCTGCCCTGGCATCTCCGTGGATATTTGCCTCCGCGTAGTTGTTGATATTGCCCGGAACATCAATACAGCCTCCCATGGACACAACCTTTTTGAGTTTTTTCGGCAGGGTCTTATCCTTCAGATAAGCTTTAGCCAGGTTGGTCATACGGCCGGTCGTGATCACAATGAGCTCTCCATCCAGTTCGTCAGCTTTCCGGATGATGAAATCTTCCGCAGACTCCGCGACCGGCTTCTGGCTGCTCTCCGGCAGGATCACATTGCCGATGCCGTTGTCACCGTGGATATAAGCCGGAGCAGATTCAAATACGCCCTCTAAGGATTCATTTGCGCCAACTGCTACCGGAACCTCATAGCCGCAGTTGGAAAGTTTAATCAGGCGGAGGCAATTGTCTGCTGACTGCTCCGCATTGTTGTTTCCAAAACAGGTGGTGATTCCCTCTACATGAAAGTTCGGAGAACGCAGTGCGTAAAGAATCGCCAGGGAGTCATCTACTCCGGTGTCCGCATCAATGATAATATTTTTCATTTATAAATCCGCTCCTTTTTATCTTGTATGCTCATAATAAAACATGGCTACCATGTTTGTCAACATGATAGCCACGAATTTTTGTGATTTTTGACGGATTTTCTGTTTTTTCCTCCGGTTTTTTTTAAAAAATTGCCTAAAAATTTTTATGTCAGGCTTACAAAATTTCTTTTCTTGCTGGAAATGATGGCTGTGCACCCTCTCTGGTTACCGCGATCGCACTTGCCTTTGCCGCAAATCCGAGTGCTTTCTCCAGTGGATTTCCCTCTGCCAAACTGCATGCCATAGCTCCGGTAAAGCAGTCACCTGCCCCGGTGGTATCCACTGCTGATGCCTTCACCGCAGGCACATTCTCCAGCTTTCCCTCTGCATCCAGGGTACAGCAGCCCTTTGAGCCGAGGGTAATGATCGGATGTGCTACGCCCATTGCCTTTAAGGTATTCAGCTCCCGCTCCGGCTGACAGGTCTCATCTGCCCATCCCAGCACCTTCATGATCTCGGTCTGGTTCGGCTTTACGATAGTGAGTCCGCGGATCAGCTCTTCCGGAAGCTCTCTCGCCGGTGCCGGATCCAGGATCACGCATTTTCCGGCCTCTTTTGCCTTTTCTGCCACATAGCATACCGTATCAAACGGAATCTCCAGCTGCAGGATCACGATATCGCTTGCCTGGATGACATCCATAACAGAATCCACATAGTCCCTGTCTACCCTGTCGTTAGCCCCCGGAATGACAATAATGCTGTTGTCTCCCTCTGCATTCACTGCGATCAGGGCCGTTCCGGTGCTGACACCCTCCACAGTTCTGATATATTCCGTGTGAACTCCCGCATGCTGTAAACTATCCAGGCTCATACGGCCTGCCGCGTCATTGCCGACTGCTCCAAGCATTGTGACATCTGCCCCCAGATATGCTGCCGCATAAGCCTGATTTGCCCCCTTTCCACCCGGTTTTAAATCCAGTCCCTGTCCGGAAACAGTCTCGCCGACCCCCGGCTGCTGCTGTACATGGGTCACATAATCCATGTTGATACTGCCTACCACCACAATTTTCTTCATGATGATTCTTCCTCCTGTCAGATACTGCGTTCATCATAACACGGGTCTCTGTAAAGTTCAAACAGAAAAACTGCCAGGCCTTCACCTGACAGTTTCTCAAGATTTCCTTTATGCTTTTTTATCTGCAGTTTTCGTCTTTGCTGCGGTTTTCGTCTTTGCTGCGGTTTTTGTCTTTGCTGCGGTTTTTGTCTTCGTTGCGGCTTTCGTCTTTGCTGCAGTCTTGGTCTTTGTTGCGGTTTCCTTCCGGGCCGTTGTCGTTTTCGCTGCAGCGCTCTTCTTTGCCACTGTTTTCTTTGGTGCCGCCGGTTCACAGGAGAACACGATCATGGACATAGGCGGCACGGTGATCTGCATGGAATGCTCACGACCATCGTACTCTTCCTTCTTTGCAGCCCTCACGCGCGGATTGCCCTTGCCGCTTCCGCCAAACTGCTTTGCGTCACTGTTGAAGATTTCCTTATATCTGCCCGCAAACGGAAGTCCGATCTGATATTTCTCATGAAGCACCGGCGCAAAGTTGCAGACAAAGAGCAGAGTTTCTTCCGGTTTGTCTGTCTTTCTTGTAAAGACAACAATATTATCTGCCGCAGAAGTGCAGTTGATCCATTCGAAGCCCTCCTCATCAAAATCCTTCTGATACATGGCAGGTCTCGTGCGGTAAAGCTCATTTAACGCAGTCACATAATCCTGCATGCTCTTATGAAGCGGGTATTCCAGAATATTCCACGGAAGCTCCTCGTTCTCATTCCACTCAGAGATCTGCGCAAACTCCTGACCCATGAACAGCAGCTTCTTGCCCGGATGGCCATACATAAATCCATATGCGATACGCAGATTTGCTGCCTTTTCCTCATAAGTCTCCCCCGGCATCTTGCAGAGCATGGAAGACTTTCCATGTACGACTTCATCGTGGGAGAATACCAGCACAAAATCCTCACTGTAGGCGTAAAGCATGCTGAAGGTCAGCTCCCCGTAATGCTGGTTGCGGAAATATGGATCACACTGCATGTATCCGGTAAAATCGTTCATCCAGCCCATATTCCACTTATAATCAAAGCCCAGGCCGTTCTCCTTCACAGAGCCGGTGATCTGCGGCCATGCGGTAGATTCCTCCGCGATCAGAAGGCCGCCCCTGATCTCCTTTTTGAAGATACTGTTTAAATGCTTCAGAAAGTCCACGGCCTCCAGATTCTCATGGCCGCCGTAGATATTGGCCACCCACTCGCCATCATTCTTGCCGTAATCCAGATACAGCATGGACGCCACCGCATCCATACGGATACCGTCTGCGTGGTACTGCTTTGCCCAGAACAATGCATTTGCGATCAGGAAGTTTGTAACCTGCGGCCGTCCGTAATTATAGATCAGGGTACCCCAGTGCGGATGCGCTCCCTGCCTCGGATCCTGATGCTCGTAAACACAGCTTCCGTCGAAGCATGCCAAACCGTGGGCATCACGCGGAAAATGAGCCGGTACCCAGTCCAGGATCACGCCGATGCCCTGTTCATGCATGTAATTCATGAAATACATAAAATCATCCGGCGTGCCATACCTGCTTGTCGGCGCATAGTAGCCGGTTACCTGATAGCCCCAGGATTCATCTAACGGATGCTCCATCACCGGCATCAGCTCCACATGGGTATAGCCCAGCTTCTTCACATACTCTGCCAGCTTCGGGGCGATCTCCCGGTAGTTGTAAAACTCCGAACCGGTTACCGGCTCCCCGTCTTCGTCCAGCTTTAATTCATGGCGCATCCAGGAGCCCAGATGCAGTTCATAGATGGAAAGCGGCTTGTCCTTGGCCGACTCCAGCTCCCGGTTCTTCATCCAGACCTCATCACTCCAGGTAAACTGCTCCAGGTCCCAGACGATAGAGGCATTGTCCGGACGCAGCTCTGAGTAGTTTCCGTAGGGATCTGATTTCAGCATCGGCTCCCCGCGATGATTCTTGATCTCATATTTGTAAAGTGTCCCGGCCTTCAGCCCCGGCATAAACAGTTCAAAGACCCCCGAATCCCCAAGACGTTTCATCTGATTGCGGCGGCCGTCCCACATGTTAAAATCACCGACCACACTGACACGCATGGCACACGGTGCCCATACGGCAAAATAAACACCGTTTACACCGTCAATGGTCATTGGATGCGCACCCATTTTGCGGTATACATCATAATAGATTCCTGCGTCAAACTTTTTCAGCTCTGCGTCTGTAAACTGAGACGGGAATGCGTATGGATCCTGCAATTCCTCCGTTGTCCCGTTATCGTAAGTAATCTCCAGAAGATATTTGCTCATCTTCTTCCCATGCAAGAGCACCGCATAGTATCCGGCCTCGTCCTGCAGCTCCATGGGATAGCTCTCATTTCCAACCTTCGCTGCCACAGCTACCGCGTGCGGCATGAACACCTGGATCAGCAGTCCCTCTTCCACCTCATGCGCTCCCAGAAGGCGTTCCGGATTTGCCGCCTCGGAATACACGATTTCCTCAATTCCAGCCCAGTCCATTAAATCATATAATACCTGATCCATTGATAGCCCTCCCAAAATATAGAGTCGGAAATTCGACAAAAATTGCGACTTTTCAAATTTTCCGTTCATTAATTCTGAAATTTATTATAGCCGATTTTTCTCGCGTTTTCCACTGGTTTAATCCAAATTTATCAAGTTTTCGTTAAGAAATCGCTGCTGTATTCTTCGGTAGGATAACATCAGGTCCACCATCCTTCCGTAGCTTTTCACGCCGTCGGCCTGGGAGTTCATTTTCAGATAAGTGTCATTCATCCGGGTTGCCGCCTCCGATACCCTGCTTTCATACCGGTTCCAGAAATCCGAATTTTCATCCAGGTCCTGCCTTGCTTCTTCGCAAAGCTGGTTCGTCAGTTCTATGTAACGCTTCATGTCTGCCCGCGCCAGGGCATTTCCTGCATAGACCCAGCCGGTCAGATAACCGCTGTAGCGGAAGGCTTCATTCTCCGATGACACGCAGGCCAGATACCCGATAAAATTTGCCTCATCCTCCCGCATAAAGCCTTTTAAATGGGAAAGCTCATGGCAGAGGGTATGGGGCACGTTGTAATCCGGCATATCCCCATTAAAATTGGCCTCGAGCGTAAACGGCGAATAGACGCCGCAAAGCTGCTGCACCGAAAGAATCCGGGATATCAGAACTTCTTTCGGTTTCGGATAAAATCCAGACAGACATGGAAATGCCTCCCCGGCAGCCTGCATGGCCTTCACACTCTCCGCCCGCCACGCGCTGCGTTTTTCCCGGTAAACCTGCCGTCCGGTTTTCGCGGATTCATTCACCAGGTCCACCAGGTCACTGCACAGGGCATCCAGTTCTTCCACCGTGTAAGTGCCATCTTCCAGGCCGGCGTAGGAGGAGAAGGAGGACGCGTAATAATTGATGCCACAGTTGACGGTGTATAAAAACAAAAGAAGTCCCACTATAAAAAGCCATCTGCTGCCAATCGGTGCCAGAATTTTTGCCGTTCCCGGCCCGCCGTCCGCCCCTGGATCACCCGGCAACGCCGCTGCTGCCGTTCTTCTCCGAAACGCATGGATAGACGCCGCAAACAGCCATCCCGCATCCAGTACCAGCAACAAGATCAACCCGTAAAGCCCCATCTCAACCATAGAAAACGGGAACAGTCCGGTCACCCGCCCCACACTGCCCACAATCCACGGGTAAATATGGTGGGCATACCAGGTGCCAAAGCCCGGAAGTGTCCGGGCAGAAAGCTGAAATACTGCTGTCAGAAGCAGCAGGGAGATTCCTGCTGCTACAAGATATTGACTGCCATATCGCTTATTCTTTTTCATGAATCTCTCCTGAAATGTGTGCCTCAAATATTGTCCAATAACGGCATGCTTTTTACTATAGTTTACTATATATTTTCACTATTTTCCATACAATACAGAAAAGCAGAAGCCAGAATCTTTGTACCATCTTAATACCGGGCAAAATACCTTTGTGCCCTCTTTAACTCTTTTTTTCTATAATAGAACTAACAAAAACAGCGGTATCACTATCCGACAGAAGATTGGAGCTGTATCCATGAAACCATTTTCCATAAAACCATTAAATTCTTTTCAGATCATTGTCCTGGGATTTGCCGGAGTCATTCTGGCCGGTGCACTTCTTTTAATGCTGCCGGTTTCCTCCGCCACCCACTGCGTTACTCCGTTTTTAAGTGCATTATTCACCTCCACCACCTCCGTCTGCGTGACGGGTCTGATCGTGGTGGATACCGGTACCTACTGGTCCGTTTTCGGTCAGGCTGTGATCCTGGTGCTGATCCAGATTGGCGGCATGGGAGTCGTAACTGTCGCTGCGGCAGTCACCATTGTTTCCGGACGCAAGATCGGTCTGATGCAGCGCAGTACCATGCAGGAAGCCGTGGCCGCACCAAAGATGAGCGGCATTGTGCGCCTGACCGGCTTTATCATCCGGGCTACGCTCCTGATCGAGCTGTCCGGTGCCGCTCTGCTGGCCCCTGTATTTTGCAGAGATTTTGGCCCCATCCGCGGACTCTGGATGGCCGTGTTCCATTCCATTTCCGCCTTCTGCAACGCAGGGATCGACCTGATGGGGATCCGTATTCCCTTTTCTTCCCTCACACTTTATGCCGCAAACCCACTGGTCAACCTGGTCATCATGGCACTTATCATCATCGGCGGCATCGGCTTTCTGACCTGGGAAGATATCCGCAGTAACCATCTGCATTTCAGCCGTTACCGGATGCAGAGCAAGGTCATCTTAACCACCACGGCTATCCTGATCCTGTTGCCGGCCCTCTATTTTTATTTCGGAGAATTCCGACAGGGAGGCTTTGGAACCAGGATCCTTTTATCCTTGTTTCAGTCGGTAACTCCACGAACTGCCGGTTTTAACACAGCAGACTTCAGTAAACTCACTGAATCCGGCCAGATGCTGACCATTATTCTGATGCTCATCGGCGGAAGTCCCGGTTCTACAGCAGGAGGCATGAAAACCACTACCCTCGCAGTTCTTACCGCCACTGCCGTATCTGTCTTTCGGCGGAACGAAAACCCGGAGCTGTTTAAGCGCCGGATTGCCCCGGAAACTGTAGCAAATGCTGCCTCCATCCTGATGATGTATCTCAGTCTCTGTCTGATCGGCGCATTTCTCATCAGCCGCATAGAGGAGCTTCCCATGATGGCATGTATGTTTGAAACAGCCTCAGCGGTAGGCACGGTCGGTCTCAGCTTCGGCATTACTCCCGGACTCGGAAGTATCTCCCGGATCATCCTGATCATTCTGATGTATCTGGGAAGAGTCGGAGGACTGACTTTAATCTACGCCGCATTGTCCGGACACCGGATCCGGTTTGGCAAATATCCGCTGGAAAAAATCACTGTAGGATAACACGTAAAGGAGCAAGATTATGAAATCAATTTTACTGATTGGCCTCGGCCGTTTTGGAAAACATATTGCCATGGAGCTGCATTCCCTGGGGCACCAGGTGATGGCAGTCGATCATAATGAGGTGCGTGTCAACGAAGCTCTTCCTTTCCTGACCAGCGCTCAGATTGGTGACAGCACCTCGGAGGATTTTCTTTCTTCCCTGGGCGTACGCAATTTCGATGTCTGCATTGTTGCCATCGGAACTGACTTTCAAAGCTCTCTGGAAACTACATCGCTCTTAAAGGAGCTTGGTGCCAGACTGGTTGTCTCCCGGGCTGCCAGAGATGTCCATGCCAAGTTTCTGCTGCGCAACGGTGCGGATGAAGTCGTCTACCCGGAAAAACAGCTGGCCAAGTGGACCGCCATTCGCTGCAGCTCTAACCACATCCGGGATTTTGTTGATCTTGACGGAGATCATGATCTGTTTGAAGTCGATCTTCCTGACCAGTGGATCAGCATGAGTGTCGCGCAGATCGACATCCGGAAGCAGTATGGCATCAACATCATCGGAGTGCGCCATAATGGCAAAATTGAGTATTCGGTTACACCGCAGACCAGTTTTTGCGCAGGAGACTCCATCCTGGTCCTTGGCCGCTACCGCGATCTGCAGAAATGTTTCCGGATCTGATTTCGGAGGTGATCTTATGGAAAATCTGATTCTGATTCTCCTTCTCATCCTGTTTTTTACCTTCATCTATCTGCTTATGAGCCGGATTGACCAGATTCTGGACCGGCTGCGCAAAGGGAATCTGCGCATGGAACAGCAGCGGCCGGACCCGGATAGGCCAATACCTGAAGAGAATGATACTTTGGATTGATTTCACAGACCATTCGTTTTATGATAAGGGTAAACGGAGGACTTTCCCATGACAATACACGCTTCCATTCATCCTGAAACCGCCCATCCCGAAAGACAGACGAGGGAACACATCCTTGTCTGTCTTTCTTCTGCACCCTCAAACTTAAGGATCGTGCAGACGGGTGCCCGCATGGCCGAGGCTTTTCATGGCACACTGACTGCACTCTATGTCCAGACGCCTGATCATTCTGCCATGTCCGAAGAAAATCAGAACCGTCTGAAAGAACATATGCGTCTGGCCGAGCAGCTTGGAGCCTCCATCGAAACGGTATACGGTGACGATGTTTCCTATCAGATCGCGGAATTTTCGCGCCTCAACAATATTACCAAAATTGTCCTTGGCCGCAGCAATATCCGGCGGCAGCATCTCTGGAGCAAGCCGTCCCTGACAGAAAAGCTGACTGAGATCGCGCCAAATCTGGATATCTACATCATTCCGGATGCCGCCTCCGTTCATAGCAGCTACCACCTCAACAAGCATCTCCGGTCCGCAGGCTGGCATATTCAGGCCACAGATCTGCTGCGTACCATTTTCATTCTGATTTCCGTGACACTGACCGGTCTCTTCTTCTACCAGGCCGGACTGTCTGAGGCAAACATCATCACGCTTTATATCCTCGGAGTCCTGCTGGCCTCTATCGCCACGACCGGATGGAGCTGCAGTCTGCTGGCTTCTGCCTGCAGCGTTATTGTTTTTAACTATTTTTTTACCACTCCACGCTTCACCTTTCATGTGTACGGAAAGGATTATCCGGTCACCTTTATTGTGATGTTTGCCGTGGCCCTGTTAAGCAGTGCCCTGACCACCCGCCTGAAGGATCACGCCCGCCAGTCCGCCAAGCTGGCCTACCGCACCAAGGTCCTGTTTGACACCAACCAGCTTCTGCAAAAAGCAGAAACCGACAAAGCCATCCTGAATACCCTGATTTCCCAGATCCAAAAATTACTCGGAAAACACATTATCATTTATCCGGTTCAGCATGGGACATTAGGAACTCCCATCCTCTCCCCGGATCCTGCTTCCGCAGAAAAATCCGAATTTCTGACCTGCCCCGGGGAGCGGGAGGTTGCCCTGTGGGTTCTGGCTCACAATAAACGGGCCGGTGCCTATACCGACACCTTTCCGGATGCTCTGTGCCATTATCTGGCCATCCGGGTACAGAACGCTGTCTATGGAGTTGCCGGCATGGAAGCCGGAGAGCATCCCATGGATTCCTTTGAATACAGCGTTCTGGTTTCCATACTGGGAGAGGGCGCCCTGGCCATGGAAAACCGCCAGAATATCCGGGAAAAGGAACAGGCAGCGCTTCTGATGGAAAAGGAACGGCTCCGGGCCAATCTGCTGCGTACCATCTCCCATGATCTGCGCACCCCGCTGACTGCCATATCCGGCAATGCCAGCAACCTGCTCTCCAACCATTCCGCCATCGATGAGGCCACCCGGCTGCAGATCTACGCGGACATCTACGACGATTCCATGTGGCTGATCAATCTGGTAGAAAATCTGCTGGCTGTCACCCGTATTGAAGATGGCCGCATGAACCTACGCATGGAAACCGAACTGGTCAGCGAGGTCATTTCCGAAGCGCTCCGTCATGTCAGCCGTCAAAGCGTTGAACATAACATTACAGCAGAAAGCACCGATGATTTTCTGCTTGCCCGCATGGATGCCCGGCTCATTGTGCAGGTCATCATCAACCTTGTGGATAATGCCATCAAATACACACAAAAGGGCAGCCGGATCCAGATTCTGACGGATAAGCTGGAATCCGACGTGCGGATCCGTGTCACGGATGACGGTCCGGGCATTCCGGATGAGGCAAAGCCGTTTGTCTTTGATATGTGCTATACCGGTGCAAACCGCATTGCGGACAGCCGCCGCAGCCTGGGACTTGGACTCTGTTTATGCCGCTCCATCATCCGGGCCCATGGAGGAGAAATTTCCGTCTCTGACAACACGCCCTCTGGCTGTATCTTTACCTTTACATTACCCTGCGAGGAGGTAACTATCCATGAATAAACCGCTGATTCTGGTTGTGGAGGACGATGCACCCGTCCGCAATCTGATCACCACCACTTTAAAGCTGCATGATTACCGCTTTCTGACCGCAGCAAACGGAGAAACTGCGCTGATCGAAGCATCTTCCCACAATCCGGATATCATTCTGCTGGACCTGGGACTTCCGGATATGGACGGAATCGACATCATCCGGCAGATCCGCAGCTGGAGCATCACGCCCATCATCGTCATCAGCGCCCGCAGCGAAGATACGGACAAGATCGAGGCACTAGATAATGGGGCAGATGACTACCTGACCAAGCCCTTTTCTGTTGATGAGCTTCTGGCCCGCCTGCGCGTGACCCAACGCCGCTTAAGCTTCATGCAGGAAACCATGTCCGCCCAGGATTCCGTGTTTGTCAACGGCCCCCTGAAGATTGATTTTTCTGCCGGATGCGCCTGCTTAAATGAGGAACCGCTGTCCCTGACCCCCACCGAATACAAGCTTCTGTGCCTGATGGCCCGCAACGTGGGAAAGGTCCTGACCCACACCTATATCACCGAGCATGTATGGGGGAGCAGTTTTAAAAGCGATGTAGCCTCTCTCCGGGTCTTTATGGCAACACTCCGCAAAAAACTGGAATCCGCTCCGGGCGCGCCCCAGCAGATCCAGACCCATATCGGAGTCGGATACCGGATGCTGCGGCTGTAATCTTCCATAATTTTATATTTCATTTTGTTTCAATTTGGGATATACTTTTGATAACGCGTAACTGTGAAACACCTGGCAGTTACGGCATCACAGACTAAGGAGGCTGAAATTATGGTTCGCAAAGAAAACACAGTTGCGGTGGAACACTTAGGCGGCGGCAAGGGCACTGCTTACGTTCATCACATCATTTCCAAAGAAGAGTTTTTAGGTCACGGCAGAATGTACGGGAGGGTGGTACTTCCTCCGGGCGCAAGCGTAGGCTGGCACCAGCACGTCCATGACACCGAGCCGTATTACATTTTAAAGGGACAGGCTGACTTCATCGACAACGACAAGTCCGTCACCAAGGTTGGCCCTGGCGACTGCTGCATCATCGAGGTCGGACAGTTCCACAGCATTGAAAATAATTCCAATGAGGATGTAGAATTCATGGCTCTGATCTACAATGAGCCGGGATTTTTATACGAATAGGAAAACGGAGCGTTAGCGAGTTGCTAACGCTCCGTTTTTTACACGCTTGTCTCTCACTATGCACTAGACGGTGTTCTCAATCAAAGATTCTCGTAATATCCTGATGTCGGTTGATTACTCGATAAATTTCCACATATTCGTTTCCGACCTTGTAGATAATTACATAATCTTCCCATATTGCATATTTATAATCTGTCCGAAAGCTGACTCGTTTTGAAAGATCTGATCCTATTCCTGGAAATATCTGAATATTTTCAAATTTACCGTAAATTTCCTTTATGGTCTTTGCCGCATATGCTTCGTTATCTTCAGCA